>CETF01021711.1_pt1 | contig 10494 bp, 8 predicted proteins | sample 326991 | NCBI WGS metagenome assembly CETF01 (sample SAMEA2622331, study PRJEB7988) | marine metagenome | biome: marine biome (ENVO:00000447); feature: surface water layer (ENVO:00002042); material: "saline water (ENVO:00002010), including plankton (ENVO:xxxxxxxx)" | depth 5 m | reverse complement strand
GAGTACCTATTCTAGTAGCAGATATATTAGTACCAAGTGTTTGATTTATTGGTACATTTTGACCTGTTGCTGCTTGTGAATTAATTCCTGTCCCAGTAAAGGTACTTAATAATCTTACATCCGCTACGGTACAGGTATATCCTGCAGTTTCATTTATTTGTTGATTGCCTAAATAATTTAATGTTTGCGGTGTAATAGCAAGAGAAGCTCCTTGCTTTAATGATATAGCGGAGTAACCTAAATCAAGTACTGGTAGTTTTGCAGTACCTCGTGGTAGGGTTACAAGCTTATATTTCATAATTTGATTTTCATCAGGAAAAGCTTCTAGTAGAGGCATATTTTCTAATGCTTCTCCGTAAAATGTTGATCCTGAAGGGTGAGTTGGATTATATAAAGTATAATCAATTTCATCATCTGCTACTGCAAATTGTGTAATTCTAAAAGAGCCATCATTTCTTGCTAAAAGCTCTCTTCCTTTTTTAGTTAAAATCGCGTCTACTGTTACGACTTGATTATTTAAGTAACCCATAATTATAAATATTCTCTTTTTATTATTATAAATATATTAATTTTAATTTATAGTACCATCCTTAACTAAATCTGATAGTATAACATTAATATTACTTTCTACTTCTTCATTTACTGTAACATTTTTTACTACTCCACTTGTTGTACCAAATCCTGAGTTAGGTGGATTAAGATCTAATATTACTGACGTTCCATCTTTATTAAATCTTCGAATTAAAAATTTATCTAAATTTAATCCATTACCAATAGGTGGTTGAACATCGACTAATATTTTACCTGCTTCTACACCTTGATTAATTATTGATACATTACTTACTGTATGTACATTATTTTCAGATCCTAAAAATCTAAATTGATCACCTGGTTTAATAGTAAATACTTCATTAATAGGTTTGAATGTTGATTCAGGATATTGTACTTGAGTTGATGTATTATAATATTGAGCTAAATCTCTTGAGGATGTAAGTTGTGTACTATTAGGAAACGCGCTTCCTGTTTCCCAGAAGCTACCTGTTTGTGATACTATTGGAAGTTGTTCAGGTTCTCCGTAAAAGTTAGTATTTTGTAAATTAACATCTCCTAAACTAGTAAATTGTAATCTAACTCTAACTTGATCACCTGCTGCAGGGAAAATATATGGAGTTACTAAATCTGGTACTGCTAAAGGATCCCCAGCTGCAACGCTACCATCATTAAATATTAAAGAGGTATTTGCAGGTATATTAGTTAATCCAAAAAATACATTTGGTACTCCGGTTCTTATCCATTCAATAGATATATTAGATGTTGCAGTTGTGCTATTTAATACTGCACCTTGAAATCTAAAACGTATTGGTGTTAGATTAAATCTATCTCCGGTAGTATTTTCCCATATACTATTTGGATGGTCGTATAATCCTGCTGGATCGTATCCTTCATTAGAGCAGCTTACTGTTAGGATCCCTGTGCTTACGTTAGATATTGGATTGTAAGTTGTATCAGCAAATTTTCCACCTTGAAAGCTAAAGTTGGTATCTAATCCTGATGGATTAGTAAAGTTAATAGATCCTGTAAATTCTTCACCAACACTTCCATCAAATATAGATGCAAATTGAGTGGTTAAAATTGGATCTATTCTTCTAGCTCCTCTTATAACTCTAGCTTGAGTATTAAAATTATCTAAATTTATACCAGCTGCTGCATTAGTTGGAAAGTTTCCTCCATCAGTTTGAAAACTATCATTAAGAGCTATATCTACTAAATTATTAGTTTCATATGTTCCTTCCACATCAAAGAATGATGGAGAGTTTAATAAAGGTTTAAATGCTTGACCTTGTTTATTTATTAAATATTGTAATTTAACTTGAGTTCCTTTTTCTAATTCAGGAGAGGTTGGTACTAATAATTTGAAAAATCCAAAATTCGGTTTAGTTTGTTCTATCACAGGTTCTTTACCAAACGATATATCTCCTTTCCATATTGTACCATCAGGAAGTACAAGAGTATTAGGAGCGGTATATTCATTTAATATTGCACTAGTTAATTTTACTCCATTGTATCTTATATTAGACCATGATTTAGAGAAGTAATTTGAATCTTGTACTTGTGCTTTAATAGCACTTCTATTTAAAATTTGTAAAAAATTTATTGGTAAAATTGTTCCTGATGTATAATCTACATCAAAAAATATTCCTGAAGTTGTATTTTCTGAAACATTATTTAGTAGTGGTTGACAATCAAAATGATTAAAGAAGTGTGTATTATCAGATAAAAATCCAGGTTGAATAGAGGTTATAGTTGATACAGGTCCATCACTTGTTACTCCATTTTGATTAATAGCAAATAATGATGAAGAAATTGATAAAGAGCTTGATCCAAATAAATCAAACATATTATTATCAAAATCAGTTTCTACTACTACTGCCACTTGATCTCCTGAAACTAATGCTTGTTGTGGAAAGAGTTCTTCTTTAAAATCAAAATCAAATGATTGTGTTAGAGTATTTCCTGCAGTTAATCCTACAGTAAAACCATTACTTTTTAATATTTCGTTTCTTGTTATATTCTTTAATCCTATTCTTACACCATACTGTATATTTGCGGTAGTATGGTTAGTAAATGCATAAGAGCCTGAGATAGAACAGGTAAAATTAAGTCTTCTATTATTAGTTAATGGTGATGTATATATACCACTTTGACTATTTAAAAGTCCGCTTGGATCATTTTCAATATCAAAATTATCAATAATAATAGTTTCAGTAAATGAGGAAGGTACTGTTCCTTGATCTGCAATTTTTACTAAATGAAATGAAGATGTTTTTTCAACTGAAGCTGAATAATTTAAAAAATTAGATGTAAAGTTGGATATATCGTAGGTACTAAAAGGTGATACAACTTCATATTCAGTAAATCCTTGCCCACTTTGTACAAAATCTACAGCTATGCTCTGATTTATACCGGAAAAATCAAAAGCTAATGTAGTTATTTGAGTTAGTACGTTTGAAATATCTATACCAGCTCTAGTGGTATTAGATATCTTAATATTAGTAAATTTATTTTGACCGAATTTTTTAAAGAAAAATATTTCTCCAGTACGAGGAGCTGTATTAGGATTTTCAAATCTATCTAATGAACAGCTTTGTTGTCTATATACAAATCTATCATATTCATGCTCAACTTCAACACCTTCGGTATTTATATTAGAAAACTGTAAGCAACCTGGATTTAGGGATTGAGTTGTTACTATTATATTAGTTCCAGGGAAAATACCATCATAAAATTCATCTTGATTAGTATAGATTCTTTCAGTACTTCCTGATTGGAATATAATAGATTCAGATAGTGATTGAGTTATATCAAATCTATTATCGGGTCCTGTTCCGTTAGGACCGTATGGATGAAAGGCAGTACTATTAAATACCTCAAATGATCCTCCAGTACCTCCGCTAAATTTATATATAGAGGATCCAGAGGTTGAATATTGTGGAAAGTCGCTAGATCCGGTTATAAAATTTTTAGATGATGGTAATATCGATCCTGTTTTACTTACATTCGTAAATGTCATTACAGGTTCAGGATATTTTTGTCTTTCTAGAAGGTGTTGTTTTATTATTACACCAGTAGCGGAAGAGTTTCTTATAGGAGTAAAATCTTTTATCATTTTAAATAAAGAATTATCAAAATTCTTAATTAATCTAATAAAATCTAAAACTTCATAATTTTTTAAATATTTTTCGAAAAATTTATCTCTTAAATCATTTAAAGCAGGATAATAATTTAAGCTAGAGGAGGCTAATCTAGGATCACCTATATAATCTTCAATATTAAATCCACCTAGCTCTGATATAATATCATCATTTATTTGATTTGAGGGAGAAAATCCTACTTCAATATAATTTATTCCTTCAGTGAATGATCTTGAGGAATAATTGTTTTGTTCAATTCTACGATAGGGTGATAGTGCATTTCCTTGAGGAAATTCTAAATTTTCTACTCTAATTCTATCCGTAACTCTATTTTTTATACCTACTACTGGTTGATTTAAAAATTGAGTTTCTGAGTTTGATTTATATAATCCGGTGGTATTGTAAAAGCTATTTTTATTACCTCTACTTATAAAGGATGCAGTAGTTATTAATGATCCTGTTACTTTTGGGTGTATAGAGCTTCCAGATATAGTATTAGTAAGTGTACCTTTTATTGAATAATCTTCACCCTCTCTAGTTCTAAATGCTAGCGATTCTCTAGCAGATTCTGATCCTGTTAAAACACCATTTTCAATTGATAACGGGTTCATAATATGATTATGCCATACACTTTCTGATAGAGTGTTTATCCAATATCGAACTTCTTGAACTGATCCAGATAGTTCACTTGATCCTGTTATTCCGGGAGCAAAGTTATAGGAATTTTTGCTAGCTCCTATTCGAGCTAAGCTTCCGCTTCTCCAGCATAAAGTATCATCTGCTCCTGGTACTGTAATCATTGTGCTACCAGTAAAGCCTAGTTTAGTCCCGTTGCCACCATTGTATATTTTATTACCTGAGTAAAGTTCAAAGGTATTGGATGAGCTATGATATTGTAACATTACACTCCACCAATCTTTATTTAGGAACGGTAAATTAATCGAGGAGGAATAGTATTGACTTGATCCGCTTATATAAAGAGTAAGATCTGCATAATTATTTCTTGGATCTATAATACTCCCTGAATAGGAGCCTGTAAATGATCCTGATCCGTTATACTCTAAAACTACTGATACTGAAGATGATGTTGCACTAATATTAGTATCTAATATAGTAAAGGTAGATTGTCTTATATTAGATTGTGATGGTAGGGTATTTGGATCGAGAGTAGATTTAAATCTATATTCAACAGTGCGTGGTACTAAGGGTGATATACCCCAGTCAGGGTTTAATCCATTATCATTATCATGATTAGCCCACGGCGTATTAATCATATTATCAGGTGAGCTACTTCCTGAGATAAATAAGGCTTTATTATAAATTTTTCTATAAAAATCCCAATCATTACCTGATACTTTATCTTTAGCTCCAAATTCATTTACTTGTAGTATGGTTTCTGGAATACCATACAAGCTAATTAAACTTTTTAAACCTGTTTTAGTTCCTTTAGATCTTAAAAGATAAGGAACATTATGATATATTTTCTTATATGTTCTTTTGTTAATATCATCAATAGGTATAATATCGTTAGAAGCTGTTATCAGGTTAGTTACTAATTGAGTACCTAAAGGTAATGGTCCATATAATCCACTACCAAAAGATGAAAATCCATAAATTAGTGGTGGAAAATCTGATAATCCTGTTACTCCTAGTGAGCTACTATCTTGTGGGAACCCTGTAAATGCACTATATAGATCGTAAGTTGAAAAATTATTTTCATATATTTTTAAACTAAAATCTTTTATAGCGTCAGCTACTAAGTCTTTTGATATACCAAAATTTATTCTATTATCAGCATCAAATTTTTTGGTTATATCTTTTGTATAGGTCCAGATATTATCATAATGTTGACCTATCATTGAAATAAATACTTCGTATTGTTTATTATTAGGATCTAGTCTAATAAATTCAGGGATAGAGTATAATAAATTATTTCTATTTGAATTATCATACAATGATGCACTTAATAATATTCCACCATAATTTGATGATTGTTCATCTAGAGATCCATACCATTGTAATACCTCAGTACTACTTGTAACATGAAGTTGAAATGGTGGTGTATCATTTACTTTTGGCCAACTATTTGATCCGCTTTCATAATATAGAAATTTTTCATAGTTGTCAAAATTTGATACTAATTGATTAATTTTATCTCTAAATATATGAGATGTTGCAGATGTATTATTGGCTGTGGAGTTTGCTATATTTAAAGAGCTAGAATAATCTTGTAATAGACTAATTTTATAAAAAAAGTTTTTTAGTCTTTCTGTAGCAGAAGAAAAGAAAACAAATTCTTCAAATTTATTATAATCTAAATTAATGTTAATACCTGAAGAAGATATTACACTATTTAACTGATATATAGAAGAGCTTGGAAGATTAGTAGTCTCAAGGGATTCTAGAGTAGCTGTAAAGGTTTCCTTACTTGTTAGATCTCTATCAATTAAATTTAAATTAGGTCCTGATAGTGGAATACCTACAGTTAATGGTTCTCTAATATCAGGAGAAAACTCTATAAGATAATTAGGATTATTTCCTATCTGCTCAACTATCCAGAATTGACTATTAATATCAAAATCGTTAGGAAGGGGATTTTTTAATTTTATTAATATTTGAGTATTATCACTTGTAGTATCTAAAGCAATATTTACACCAGCAGCAAGATTATTATTTCCAAAATTTAATAAAAATTCTTTAAAATAAGTTGATTGTTCACGTTCATTTAAAAATTGAAGAGTTTTATCAGCTAAAACAAAATCATCTATAACGCTAGAATCAGCTCTTATTTCAGTTCTTGATGGTGATATTTCATTAATGAAAAAGTTTTTTTCTGAAGAGGATCCACATTTTTTATTATATACATTATATTCAACAATATATTCTCCTGAGAGAACATTAAAATATGTTAATATATCATCTTCTAGATTAACTGTAAGTGTTTCACCATCATTTTGAATAAAAAAATTATTATAATAATCAACTACACTTATAGTATTATTTTGAGTATCACTTAAAACATATTCTACGTAAGTTTCTTCACTAACTTGTGCTTTTATATTTTGAGTGGCATTATATTGTAGATCATCATTACCGGAAAAAGTAAATGATCCTGATACACCAGATAAATCTTTAAGAAGTTCAATTGATATTCTTGACATTTTTAATTATTTAAAGAGTTTAGAAGATCAGCATTTTTTTGTTGCTCTTCAAGCAACTCTTCTCTTAAAGAAGTAATTTCATCTTGTAATGAATTAATTAAATCTTCATTAGGGTTAAAATCTATATATTCTGTACTTTGTTTAATTAATGTTTCATGTGAATTAATTTGACCTGTTTTTGGTATATCATAAAAAAATTTATTATAAAGATCAAAAAAAGTAGTAATATTTAATGTACTTTCTTCAGCTAATGCATTAAAAATATTATTTTCTTCAGTAGTATTTATTAGCTCTGTAAACTCGGTACTAATTCTTTTTTTATACTGCTCTTTTCCTATTTTAGTAGTTTCAAGATTAATTATACCTGTCTCTATACCAACCCCTTCTATTGCTAATAATCTTTCACTTACGTTTGAGTGTTGGATTCCAGTCATATAACCGCCTGAATCCATTAAATGATAATACCCTATGTATATCTCTCCATTCTCTAGTGTAAATTCACCTCCATTAGTATAAAAACTTGCCATACTTAACCGTTAGTTACTTTAAAATACATTTCATTATCAATAATATCAGTTCTATTACCATAAACTGATTTAATTAATATTTTGTAATATCTTTCAGGCTCGAGGCCATTCATATGAATATCAAAATAGTTTAAAGTATTATCTCTTGAAATTTTAGTATATATAGTATCAAAATTTATAATAAATTCATCCGTATCTAAATCCTTAATAGCATAAAAAGATTCATCAGGTAAATAATAGTTTTTTACTTGATTAGATGTAGTAATATATGTTCTAATAGGATATTTAGGTCTTACATAAATAAAGAATCTAGTTACTGAGTCTTGTTGAAATTCTTCTTTATTCTCTCTTAGTGATGCTAACCAGTTATCAGTACTACCTGTTATATTAGTAGTAGATGATCCTGTTGAATTATTAAGATAATCATCCCATTTAAATTCGAGTGTAGGTGGGTATATTGTATTGGTATCTACAGAGAAATATCTGCTAATAGGTTGTTGTGATTGTGATAGACTAAATTCAATAGGGTTATCTAATTTAACTAAGAATCCATTATTAGGAATATCAGTATCAGATCCAATAGAGTTTGAACTACTATACCATGCTAGTCCAATATCAGTTACATCTATATTTAGATCTTTATCACTTCTTAATGAAAAGGATTGGGAGACTTCTATGCGTTTACCTTGTGCGGATCCTGTATACCATACTCCACCACCTTCTGGTGAATATGTTGTATTAAAAGATTGTGTACTATATGGAACTCCTGCAAAATTCCAATTGGTACCTAAATCTTTAGAATCTCTAAATAACCAGCTTACACCGTTAGTGGTTTCTGGGTTATCAGCAAACTTACCTGTGCCATTTTCCCATGATCCTGATACTGGATATACATATAGTTCTGTATCAAGATTAAATCCTTGAGCGTAAGCTATAAAATTTTTAAGAGAAAAATTAATGGATTCGGTAGCACTATTATTTGATATAAAGCTATCAATAGATTCTTGATCAAATTTTATTAAGTATCTTGATACTTGCGGAGATACTGTAATATTATTTTGATTATAGACTTCTAGCATTTCATCTATTCCAGCAGATCTTGATGGAAAATATGAATATAAAGATGCATCTTTGGTTGGGAAAAATTTATATACAGCCACCTTTTATTAATAAATATCATAAATAAAAAAAGCGAGCCTATGCTCGCCTTTATTACTTTATATAATAAATATTATTTAATAACCAACTAGGTTGCGCATATCATTCATAATGCTATCAAACTTTTCAATATATTGATTAATGCTAGAGTAATGTTTACCTTCTTGAAGAGTTTTTCTATGTATAATAGATCTTAGAGCGTTATTAAAAGTACTTGGATAAGAATGAACTTTTACAACTGTTTTATCTTCTCCGTTTGATAGGTGATGATCAGAGGAAGTAGTTGTTTCTTCACACACTAAATATTCTCCACTATTTCCTTTAACTATAAAAAAGGGTTCGATTCTTTCATCAAAGATAGATGTTTGACCTTCGCAAAACTCTTCTCTTGTACTATATCTAATCATATTAATTTTTTATAAAAATACGAAAAAATATAATTTATTCCAACTATTTTTTCTTTTTCTTTTTATACCCTTTATGCCAGTGTTCAGTCATTGTAATAATTTTTAACTCACTAACTGGAATATCTTCTACTTTTTTTCCATTTTCAAATAAAACATCATAATGTGTTACAACATGTTTATTTCCTTCCTTAACTAAGGTATGTTTTTCAGGAATAGTATTTCCTTTTCCATATTTACTATGAACTACTTTTGCAGCACAATCATGTTTGAATCCAGGAGCTGCTTCTTTAAGCATAGATTTTATCTCCTCTCTAATTATTTTTTTAATTATATTAATTTTCATATTAATAAATATCACTTACGATGTCTATTAAGAGATTGAGTATGAACATAACCAGGTTCCCATCTTATATCACATCTACCATCCGGTTCAACCTCTAGATTTGTATTATACATAAATAGCGGACCATTATACTCCTGAAATTGAGTAGTATCATATTCGTACATATTTGTAGATTCCTTTATTCTTCTAGGACCATCCCAAGATCGAAACATTCTACAAGTAGTTCTGTACCATCTTCCTTCTTTATTTTGAACTTCAGTTAACCAACATTCATTAAAGTCATAAATTAACTTTCCAGTATCTCCTCTTTTTTCACTCATTATCCTACCTTTATTTTTAAAATTATTGCTTTTTCTGGAATTCCAGGTATTTTTTTCATAGACAAAATTTGATCTATATTTTTATTTTTCCAAGTCTTAGTTTTTGTTTTTGCATTTTTTCTATTAGATGTTTTAAAGATAATAGAAATTGGAAGATTGCCGTAAGAGTTTGTTCTCGCCATAACCTTTATTTTTAATATTTATTAAATATAAGAAAAATAATTTAATTTTTCAACTTGTTTATTATATTTATTTTTCGTATCTTAATGCTATGGACCTAAACCGTTTTTTTAAATTTTTTAAAGAAGATAATAATACTGATGGTGAATTATTAAATGAGGATAATATAGAATTGTATCAAGAAGAAACACCAGTTTTTAAAATTGGTATGTTTATTAGATTATCTGAATTTAAAATAATACATTCATTAAAAAATATTAATAATGTGGATAATCAATCAGATGTATTATTTATGTTACCAGGCATTGATATTGATGGTAACAATAAACAAGAATTTGATTTAGTTTTTAATATGTTAAGATATAGACATATTAAGGATCTAGATCTTGATAATGAGATGGTAGTTGATAGTATAAAACTATGGTCTGAGAAGAATTTAGAAGCCTATATTTTAGATTGTTTAGATTATTATGAATCAGTGGAAGAGTATGAAAAGTGTGGTTTTTTAAAAAAAATCCAAGATATTATACAAAATAGTTGATTTTCTGTAAAATTTTTATTATCTTCAAAATTATATTATGATTATAATTAAAATAATATTTAAAATAATTAAAAAAATATATAATATTATTAATAAAATAATTAAATTTAATAATAAAATATATGATGAGAAGATAAAAGCAATGGAATATTGTGGTAGATTATT
>CETF01062766.1_pt1 | contig 10503 bp, 4 predicted proteins | sample 326991 | NCBI WGS metagenome assembly CETF01 (sample SAMEA2622331, study PRJEB7988) | marine metagenome | biome: marine biome (ENVO:00000447); feature: surface water layer (ENVO:00002042); material: "saline water (ENVO:00002010), including plankton (ENVO:xxxxxxxx)" | depth 5 m | reverse complement strand
TCAATCCAATCGTACTTACCAGGCAATGCACCAGGCACACCTAACTCGTCAAGAAAACGATTTCGGTTACGAAGGTGGCTCATGAAATCTTCTTCAAATTCACGAAGTTGAGGGGAGATAATCCTACTAAATTCAGCCCTAGCACCACTCAAAGGCAGCAGACTACTTGCAGTAGAAGCGGCAAACCTATTCATTGCAGCCCCACTGCCCTCAAAGATTTCGAGCATAGGACCAAGAGATGCAAGCATAGATTTATTTACAAGACTTGCACCAAGAATGTGCATCAACCTTTCTCTGAAGCTGTCCATTTCTAATGGCTCTAAGACATCAAAGTTGTCCATAACATCTGCCGTCAAAGCAAGATAATCAGACAAAGGACCTAAACCATCATAAGTGTACCAGTTTCCATCAAGACCTTTAATACTGCGTGGCTGCCAGCCTACTTCCCTACGCATTTTTTGGCGTTCTTTGTCGAAGTGACCATTGCCGTGCAGTCGGTCATTCATAAACAGACCTGTTGCAAGCGTCATAGTCACAAGACCAATCGCCTTCCTACCCCGCATTTCGGCTTGAAGGGTAGCAAAAGTTTGCTCAATGTTTTCGTCGATAGGCAGTCCCCTAGCCTTCAAAATATCTACAACCTCTGTGGTTGTAAAATCTTTTGGAGATTTACTTGCTAGTTTATTGATGTCTTGCTGGAAAACTGACCAGGGAGAAAATGTATCAGCTATACCCACAACGTTTGCTGATGTACGTGGAAACAGCATAAAGGGTTTGATTGCAGGGAATCTGTTGATGAGTTCACCAAGAGCATCAGCACCAGGGCTGTCAAGGTTAAGTGCCATCTCCCTACTAGCATAATCAACAGCCTCGTCCGTGATCATGCCACTAGAATCGAACATAGACGAATAGATTTCGTCAGAAGCTTGTTTGTAAGTTTGTTCGTTCAGTTCAACACCACCGTCAATAAATTTATCCCAGGCTCGGCCTCTTGCTTGAATGTTTGCTTCGACAGCTCTGGTAAATCCATCCATTGCGGTCATGGCATTAGCACCAAACCTAAGCATCGGATTGTTAGAGAGATCCTGCATTGCTTGGGCTTGCTCAAACAAAACCCGTGGACCCAAATTGCCTTCTTTCGCGGCAGCGTTAGCAAAGGCAAACAGCACATCCATCTGACCTTCATTTTCTTCTACAAGGTCTCTGCGCATAATGTAGCTAACAGAAGTCGGATCGGCAGAAGCCTTTCTAAAAACTTTTGCCAAATGACTAGAACCTTTTGACAGAGTGTCAAACACTGCTGAATATTGATACCACGCTCTGCGCATAGTCTTCAAATCTCCACGCAATGCAGCGCCAGCAAAAATACTGATTGGTTTAGTCAGCATAAGAACTGAGTTACCCATCACAGCCTTTGCAGGCGTAGACACAGAAGTCAGAACGGAGTTATAGATGTTAGAGTAAAAACCACGAACAAGAACGTTAGGAATTTCTGGATTATCATCTATAAATGCCTTTCGCATGTCACTCATGCTGCTGGTGACAAACTTCATCAGCTTATCAAGAGTATCGACGTTACCGTCAGTAAACTCCCATGCTAGTTGCAAAGGACGCAAAAAGTCTTCACGTTCTGCCGCCATTGTACGCAGTTCGTTTACAGTGGTTTTTGCTCTTGGAATGATGTCAGCAAGTGCATCTTGCGTGCGTGCTCTGGCATTCTCTGAAATCTCCAGCATCTTTTCTGGATCTTTAGCTATCCTATATCTTTCCCACAACTTAATGTTAGCTAGACCAGCACCACGATTGTAAGAAGCAATACCCTTTTCGACAAGCAAATATTCCAAGCGATCTAGGATCATTTCTTGAGCACGCTTTACACCATCAGTTCCATCTAGCAAACGTGCACCTTCTGACATGTCAGCAACCTGACCAGCCAAAGAGTGTGTAAGGTAAGCTTGTGCTTTGATGGTATCCATGTTCATATATTCGTCCATATATTTCTTGATTGATTTGAAGACAGCTTCATAACCAACTTGTGAAATAGGTCGAATAGTACCTTTTAGAGTTTGAACTTCATCTTTAAAATTGTTGAGGAGTTTTTTAAGCTCACCACGATCCATGCGTGGATCCATCATCTGTTCAGACAGAACTTCCGCAGCAGCATCACGTTCTGCAGCAGTCACTTTAAATCCATCACCTTCGTAGTCGAAGTTACCAGCTTTTTTGAGATTTGCTACAAGCCGTTGGATGAAATTTCTAGACTTAAGATTGTCAGGTGCTAGTCCTTTTTTAATTGCAGCATCAGAAGCCATACTTCCAACCCTACCGTTAATGGTTTTTTTGTTGCCTTGGATGCGTGCTGCATCTACAGAAGCGCCAATAACACCACCATTATCTTCGGCACGGACACCCTCTTCATCAATATCAAAGGCGTCATCCTTACCTACCCTAGGAACATCCTCAACATCTGTTTCTCTGTAGTATTGACCAAGTTCCTCTAAAGCGTCGTCACGCTCTTGTGCAGCCGTTTTAACGGCATTTTCTACACTTTCATCAGCCGTTTTGTTAAGCTTCAGTTTTTTAAAATACTCTTCAGCAGAACTTGTTTTAGGGATAAATTTACCAAGCTTAGCGGTTTGCATTTGTGCCCTTAACAAAGAAGCACCACCTATAGCAAGATCACCGAATATGCCAAGCAAACCTCCAGCGACAACGTTTTTAATTTTTTTTGTGTCAGGAGAATCGCTATCTAATGTTGCTAAATCGTCAGGGATATACTGACCAATACCAGTTGGAAACGCTTCTTTGAGTGCACCAGCCCAATTTTCGTCAGTCTCACTGAGTTTGTTTGCAGAGTCAATATATGCTCCGACACCTGCTGCTAGGCTGGTTTCGCCTACCATTTTGACAATCCTACTGTCTTTTGCTGCAGCAGGCAAAAACCTTTTTAGTCCGCTGGCTGCTGCTTTTGTTGGACTTGCCAGTAACAGTGAAGGCACCAAGAAAGACATAAGTTCCCGTGCACTTTGAATTACTTCATTACGGTACTTAGAACGCTTTTTGATGTTTACACCAGGAATCATATTTAGATGGTCTGTGATGAAATCATTCAGACCCTCTCCAGGTGCTGACAAGACATCTAGTACGTTTCTGACTACAGGGGCTCTATTTGCAAATAAAGGTGTAGGCCCCTCTTGTCTATACTGACTGTCTTTATCTTCAGTTGTCTTTTCAGGTTGATCGGTAGGTGCAGGGTCTGCTTCCATAACTGGCTCAACATCTGCTTCGATAGCGACAGGAGTAGACTCAACTGTTTCTGGGAGATCCCTGAGAGTTTCACCACCTTCTGGCTGCTCTTCACCGAACGTGCCTGGGAGATCAAATTGTCGTGTTGCTTCTAGAGATTCTTGTGATGCCTCCAAAGCCGCTTGCACATTATCAAGGGCTTCCTGTGGAATGACAATCTCAGGTTCTCTAAATTCTTCATTCACTTTATCTTGCATCTAGGGAAGCCTCATTGATACTTTGTTTGTTAATCATTGGATAAGATCATCTACACTGCCATAAGCTTTGTTAAGACCATCAGTGTCGTATTGACCCATACCATTGCTAGCTTTTACAGAAGCAAACTGACGGGCAATACCGTTGTTATATTCAACAGCAGAAATTGTACCATTAAGGTACTGTTGTCTACCTGCAATGTCTAAATAATAATCAGCAAGTCGGTCTTGTATAGCTGGCGTGAATTTTGTGCTCAAACTAATTCCTAATGCTTTAGCGGCTACATCTGGAAACAACATTTGGTATGCACCAATAGCAGCACTTCTACGGTTTGAAGGTACTCCTAATGCCGCTTGATGAGCAAGGTAGTCCTTTTGATATTTGACAACTTGGTTGATTGTCATGTTTGTAATGTCTTCACCAGCCCGTGAAAAACCTTCTAAATAACCTTTAAAAAGAGTATTGTAGTTACTGCCAGACTCAAGTTGCCTGATTCTTTCTTTAAGATTACTTGTCTGCTCACTTTCAGATATAGGAGTTTTCCAAGTACCTTCAATACGCCGTCTTTGGTTAGTAGTAAGGCTGCCATCTAAAATGTTTTGCATTAAAGATTTAGCTTCACCGCCTATAGCTTCATAGGCTTTGCTGTAGTTAGCGTACTCCGGCAATGCTGGTAAGTCCAAAACGTCATTTTGTCTAGTAATAATCGAGAGAAGTGGAACACCTGTTTCTCTAGAGATAGCCCGTGCTATACCAACCTTATCTGCTAATGATTCAGATAAAGGTGATTTCAGAAGCAGTGGATCTTTGGAAAGGGCAGTCTTCAACTCTTCGATGTCTCGTTCATTGAAAAAAAGGTTTGGCTCATCAAAAGCTTTTCCTCTAAGGCTGCTTACAATACTACGCCTTGTGTTTACGCGTTCGGTAAAATTCCTTGATGATTGTCTTTCATCAATAGGAATTGTCATTTTGATATAGTTTTCAAATACGCCTGCATCATTCAAATAGTATTTACTATTCGGATCTTTTACCCCTTTTTTTACTTTTTCAGTTACTTCAAATGAAGCTCTACGAGAGGCTTCTGCCGGTGAAAATTTACCACTATCGATGTAAGATTGTCTTGCAAGTTGGTATTCTCTTACAAGATCTCCCCTCATGTAACTTGCTTCTCTGCTCCGTATTTTTTCTGGAGTTAACTCCGTTACAGTTTTAATAACATCTTCAATTGCCTGTTCATCGTCTTCAAAGTTCGGAGCAACTTGTTTTGCTTGTGTTTGTGCTCTTCCGATAAACTCCCTGTACAAGTCTGCCGGAACATCTTCGAGATCTTCAGGTCTAAGTTCTCCCCTTGCCTCTTTGTCCTGTAAAGCTGCTCTTAGTGGGGCAATATTTCTTTTGTCATCATAAAGCACCTTAGCCATAGAGTTCAGTTTAGTGATGGCACTAGATGCGTTTTGACCAAATGCACTTACGAGCTGTGCTTTGACTGAAAAAATAGCAGTAGGTGAAAGTAAATCTTGATTTTCTTCCGCTCTTTGCAAATATTCTTCTACAGCGTCATCGGCCTGTTCTTCCTCTAAAGCATCTTCTTGACGCATAAAGTCGATAGTTGCGTTTTTAATTTCTACACGTATTTCATCAAATTGACTTTTTCCGTACAAGTCACCAAACGTCCTGCCTTTTGGATCATTGTCAATCGGCTGATCCATTAGCTCTTCTAAATCAACACCTTTCCCTGAAAGTTCTTGAGTGACTAGAACTCTTTTTAACTCTTGCCAAGCTTCACCAAAAGTGTAAAGTTCTCCATTTGATTTGCGTGAATTGACAATCTTAGCAAAATAAAGATTTAGATCTCTACCAGCGATAAATTCGTTGACAGTCTCGTTATAAAGCTTTTGACCTTCACCAACTAAAAAGGCATTTCTAGCTTCTTCAACCGAATTGCTTTCTGCTGTCCTAATATCTTTACCAGCAAACTCATTGAGAAAAGCAGGTTTAATACCAGTAAGTCCCTGTTGATCAATGAAGTCGCTACGGAGCTGTGCTAAAGCAAAGGCTCTTAAAGCAGGGTCAGTACGTGTGTCACTAAGTTTAAATTGTTCTCCTGTTTCAGGATGATAAAAAGTCTTTTCGTCTTTAGTAAAGGTGTCTGCCAACCATCCTGCATACTGTTGACCAGCAAGTTCTGCCTTACCTTTAACATATCCGTAACGCTTCCATCCAGACATGTTCTGGACAGCTAAAGAGACTTCACCAGACTCACCAGACCTATTGATGTCATAAGCGACTGCATGTGCGTCTTTTTCGTCTGCCTTCAGTTGCCGTCCTGCCTGCTGAATTTCGTTCGATACCTCTGGAGAGTTTTCTTGCTGAAAAGCAAGATTGTATCCCTCCATCATCTGGTCTTTATTAACTTGTTGTTGATATTTGAATAGTTCTTCGCCAAGAGTCCTGGAAAACTGTGCCAGTTGCTCCATTGACTTATCTTCTGCTACGAACTCTCGCTGTGCTTGGATGGGTGAAAACCCTATAGTTTGTTGTGTAGGGTTGTAGGATACTGACTCTTCGTATGGTGTGGTCATTTTTGTTGTCTATTAATTTAGAAGAAACTCACTCCACTTGTTAAAGGTGTCGGGATTTGAATGCCTTGACTGGTTGGAGCAGGTGTTGGACCTCCACCACCCATGGGGTTAGGTGCTCTCATAGCAGCAAGACCTGACAATCCTCCTGCAACAGAACCAAGGATTGCAAGACCAGGATTAGTGTATGCAGGGGGACGAACCATAGCGGACGCATTAACATCAGCTTCATATTGCTGACGTGATACCCGATTCATCTCTGCTTGCCTACTTGCCGAAAGATCTGTCATCTGTTCTGACAGTCGTGCAGAGTCACGACCCCAGGCTCCGAATGTCTCTACTGCAGCTAACCGCCGGAAACTCTTACCAGTTCGACCTTCTGCTGCTGCATAAGTGCCTCTTGCTTTTGTGAGCTTAATAAGCATGGCTTCTCTTTTGTAGAGTGCCTGCTTAATTTCTTGATTTAGTCTTGATTGAACAGTTGTGTAGGAATCACGAGCTGCATCACGGTTGATATAAGCCTGACGCCAAGCTCTCTTTGCGTCAAGTTTTGCTTGTTGATACGCCTGCTCATTTTGCTGTTGTGCCTGCAACCCTGCAACAATTCCGTTTAGGGCAAGGCCAGCTAGTGCAAAGAACATAGTTTTACAAACTCTACGAAGTAAATGTTGTTAGGACCATAGGGGACAAGTCTTAAGAACTTAAACCCTAATTTTTTTAATAGTTTTAAATGCAACGTATTGCGTATATCTGCTTTGTTGTAAAGCAAACGATGCGGTAATGAATTAATCCATTTACGTGCTTCTTTACAGAATAGTATGGGGTAACGTCTTACTGCATCTGTGCAGTGCATCCATACGCAACCATCATCAGACACTCCAGCCATCCCTGCACACGTACCGTCTGGCACGTAAAAGATTACAGAGTTACTGAAATAGACACTGTTGACCATAGACAGAACAGGATTAAGACCTGTTCCATCTACGATCTCAGTGCGGTCTGATGGTAGTAGTGTATCTACAACCTTAACAACATCATCAATAGAAGCTTGTTTAATAAGGTTGACGTTTGTAGAAGTTAGTGGTGTATCTACCTTCCCAGTCATAACTCGAAAGTGTTGTTGGATAGGGTGTGTCTCCAAATAAAGTCAACTCAAAATCAGTGTTTCTTTGGTGAATATGAATAGTGTGTTGTAAATCGATAGCAACTGGCAATGTATCAGCGTTGTAATAAGGTGGGAAGATAGTAGATGCAGTGTTATTGTTGGTTTCTTTACCCAACACGGCTAATCGATATTCTAGTTGACCTCCAAAACCAGCTTGTACTTTGATCCTATGAATAATCAAATTAGCTGATGTGTCAGTAACAAACGAGTCTCCAGATCTACCAGTAACGTAGGGGCTAGGTAAAGTTACTTCCATCCTGTAACTCTTACCTACAAAGATCAAAGCATCTCGCAAGTCACCTTGCAAAACAACTGTAGAAATTTGGTTACCAGACGAGTTAGTAGACGATTGTTCAAACAGTTTGACTTTAGGTTGTAGGTCAATAATATTGTTATTGGAGTCTAATTTGAAATCAGTAAAAGCCAAAACTGTATCGAAGCCCAAGTATGGAGCTTGTACTGTTGTTTGGTCTGTTGTTGAATTATAAGTTTTACGGGTTCCCTGAATGAATCTGTCTAAATGGACATCAGAGTTTTTGTTTCTGTAAGGTGTTGTGTCAACAAACACTTCACCAGAACCAGCTCCAAAAGGTATGTATGTAGCTGACCTTACAACACCCTGATTAGAGTGTTGCTGTAAGGCAATTCTCGATAGATACAACCTATCATAACCTTGTTCTTGTGTAACAACATACAGACAACCTTTATCAAAATACTGGTATTGTATTTCTTGATCAGACTCCCATTTAAACCATCCCTCTATAACACGCCGTTCACCTTGCTGTAGATACCTATAAATAAACAGTTCTTTTTTGTTTTTAGTTGTAAGACTAAATACTGATAGGTTTGGATCTACATCATAGAGATCAATATTATCAGGAATTAGGTCACTGACTGGAAGACTTGTTTCTGCAGCTTTGGGTGTGGTGTCACTGCTGACATCAAAGATCTCAAAATGTCTTGTGTTATTAGAAGTAGTGTTTACAAATCCAATAGCGATGCCAGTATTAACAGGTGCTACATTTTCAGATGTATCAAAGGTAGAAAGCCTATTAACCTTTGCAGTTTTAGGAGAAAGAATATCTGAAGAAGTAGACAAAAGGAACTGTTCATTCTGACCAAAAACTACAAGTCCTGTAGATTGCGGTACAACATACCTCAAAGTTTGGGGTTTAGTTGACGTGCAATCAACGTCAATTGGATCGTCATCAGATGAAGTAAGAGCTGTTTTATTCCAGAAATTAAAGAAATCGTCAGCCCTACTCATGACAATAGAATCACCAGCAAGGAAACCTAACCTATTTCTGTAAACAAAAACACCATTAATTAACTTGCCGATAAAAGAAGGTATAGGATTTGTGTCGTTATCACCAACAATCCTTTCTTCATAAGTAGCAGGTTCGAACGTGAAATGCCCATTAGCGTCCCTTGTTAAAAGGTGTGGCATTGTTTCAGGATCAAACTTGTACTTAATTCCAGGTGCAACAGTTTCTTCCCAACTACCTGCACCGTAACCTAAGACTGTGCTAGAGGCTACAAATTTTACATAGTAGTCATCAGCATCTGTGTCATCTGAGTTAGTGATCTTTACCCGGTAACCGTCTACACATTGAATAGGTAGTTTTGATGAATTTGTGAGTTCGTGTGTAAATCCGTAAATACCATCTTGGTGTGCAGAACCACGTGTCTCAATGTCGAACGGACCACTGTAGTTACCGCCAGAACCTCTGACTAGGTGGATTCCATTGCCAACTACAGTAGCAACAATTTCATGTGCAAGTTCACCACCACTACCGTTTGTGTTGGTGCCAGGAGCTACACCTGAACCATTGTTGATAATATTAGCTAGATCTGTGACAATAGTTGCTGCGCTGGGGTTTGTGGAACTAGCTGTTACAGTATAGTCAAAACCAACAACAGTGTTAGACGTATTCCTCCAAACCAATTGCACAGTATAAGTTGACCCAGCCTGTACAATACTAATAACTATAAACGCTTCGTTGATGTTACCTGCAGTTAGGGTTGACGACATTTGTGGAATAATACTTTTATTAACAACAAATGTTTTGTCAATAACGTTTAGCACCGCAATCTGAGATGGGTCTGTAATGTTGTCTAAGTAACTACCAGAAGGGCAAAGGCTATTGTTATTTGTAATAGCTGTCTCAAGGTTTGTCCGTGCTGTAGCAAGTGTGCTATCTGCTGTGTTAAGAGCTGTATCAGCAGCATTCATTGCAGATAAAGCTGTAGCTAGTTGCGTTGCATTGTGTGTTGCAGCAATGGTTTGGTCAACTTCAAAGATCCTTTCCCCATTCCGTGTCAACAATGGGTGTTCATCAGTACGTTCGTTACCTTGTGCGTAACCTGTAGGCAAAGTGGTACTTGCACTGATAACACTACCATTTAGTGTGACAGTATAAACACCAGACGTGTTAAGGACAATTCCTGAATTGACTCTTTGAACAATTTCCCCTTGGTTGTTATAAGTTTCCTTCAGTTCGAATTTAGATTCGACTGTAGGATTTTGACCGTCTAATGCCTGTTTATATTCATACTGCTTTTGATTCAAAGTTGTTAGTTTTGATTGTCTGTCTTGCAGTGCAGTATTATAAGTATCGGCAGTAGAGTCGTAGCTAGTGGTATAAGTTGTGCTAGAGGTTTTGTGCAGAACACCTTTTTGCTCAAGCAATGGTGGTGTGTCGAAAACAGTTTCTACAACACGGGGGACAGGGTGTTTGTAAACCTTGAACTGTTCTGACGCAATGTCATATTGTACAAGGTATTTTTCAGTTTCATCCCGTACAATATTTGTCCAAAAAGACTTGTCAGGATCAGTACCCGGTTTGACTAATTCCCCAAAGAATTCAGCACCTGGACGTTTTACAAGACCGTTGACAAAATCAGGATAAGCATTCAGCGCATTTACTACCTGTCCTGGAATTTTTTTATGATCTGGCTGTTGTGAAATACCAAGTAGAAGCGATGGTACACGCTGGCTTACTGTTGTCATCTAATCAATGCAGTGAACGGTTGATAGCTATTGTAATAATCTTGTCCATCTTTGAATCCAAACATGGTGTAATCACCTTGCTGTGATTCGTACTCCAACGCTCCTGACTTAGCATTAGTTTCTTGCTCTTCTAGAAGTTTGTTGAGAGTAGCGTCACCTACCATTTTAATACAACATACACGTGCAGCACGAGCTGTGATGTAGTATTGAATTGCTGGAGGGACATCAGCATATTCAAACAACCAAGT
>CETF01067382.1_pt1 | contig 10530 bp, 21 predicted proteins | sample 326991 | NCBI WGS metagenome assembly CETF01 (sample SAMEA2622331, study PRJEB7988) | marine metagenome | biome: marine biome (ENVO:00000447); feature: surface water layer (ENVO:00002042); material: "saline water (ENVO:00002010), including plankton (ENVO:xxxxxxxx)" | depth 5 m | reverse complement strand
GCAACTCGGTGTAGAACTACCTGCTATGGAAGACGAAATGCCAGAACAGGCAGAGAAACTTCTTTCACAGGCTATGGCTTCAGCAAGTTCACAGCTTACTGCTCAAAAACAACAGCAAGCGGCACAAGCGGCTCAACAGCAACAGGCACAAGACCCTGTATTCCAGATGAAGCAAGCCGAGTTGCAGCTTAAAGCGCAAGAACAACAACGCAAAGCGGCTAAAGATGAAGCAGATACGATGCTTGACGCAGCAAGGTTAGAGCTGGATACGCAGAAAGCTAAGAATACTGCGGCTATCGAAGCCTCTCGTATTGCTTCTATGACGGAACAAGCTGATGCAAAACAGAACTTAGAAGAGGCTAAAACTATAATTGACCTCGCTAAAACTGACAAAACAACACCTCCTAAGAGGTAACAAAAGGGCGTAGCTAATATGAGCAAATCATTCGATGGGGAAGAACATTTTAAAAAACAAGTAGTTACAAGGATTAGCGTTGCTGATATTGATTACTTGCAAGATACGATTGCTTTCCAGAAACATTATAAACGTCAAATGCGGCTGGGGAATATTAAAGGGCCGAACCTCAACCCTTATTTCACTGACGAGATAGAAGAAAGATTGGACGCAATAGCGTTGCGACTCAAAGAACAATTAGAAAATACGCCGATGATTGATCTGATGGGAATAGAAAAAGAATATAGCAATATGACTGTTGAGGAGATATACGACAAGGCCGAGCAGGTGTGCAAAAAGCTAGACGAAAAATATGAAACAGAGAAAACGGAGCATTAGCTTTATGGCAAAGACCGTCTTTGACGTGCTAGAAGAAAAGTTAACTGAGCTACAGAAACAACAGGAAGAATTCGTTAGCGGTGGTGGTGCTCAAGACTACGCCGAATATAAGGAATCGTGCGGGGTGATACGGGGTCTAGCCACCGCACGCAGAGAAATACAAGACCTCTCGCGTACTTATATGGAAGATGACGATGCCTGAAGCGATTGAAATGACGGCTATTGAAGCCAAGCGAAAGAAGAAGATAGCGGAACAAGAGTTTGAAAAGCAAAAAGAAGTAGTCTTAGACAAACATGTTCCCAAGCCTGTTGGTTATAGGGTTATGGTGGCCTTATCTAACGCAGAAGATACGTTTGATAGTGGTATTGCGAAAGCAAGTCAAACAATCAGGGAAGAAAACATTCTCCAGATGACAGGCGTTGTCTGTGATATGGGGGATGAAGCCTATAAGGATAAAGAACGTTTCCCTAGTGGCCCGTGGTGTAAGGAAGGAGATTACGTAGTATTCCGAGCAAACACAGGCACTAGACTTAGAGTGGGTGATGTTGAGTATCGCATTATGAATGACGACTCGATTGAAGCCGTAATTGACGATCCGAGTAAACTGACTCGTGCGTAAGGAGTAAATTATGCCAATGCAACAAGTAGAATTTGAGTTTCCTGACCCAGAAAAGGATGAAAAACTACAGGAAGTAGAGGTAAAGGAAGAAGAAGTGGTGGATACCAATATAGAAGTAGAGGATGCGGTAGGGCGTGAAACCATAGGGAAGCCCGATAAAAAGGGAACATCCGAAAAGAGCGAAGTTGAAATAGAAGTAGAGGACGATACACCTCTTGCTGACAGAGGGCGTAAACCTTCTGAACCTCCTGAAGAGGTGACCAACGAGGAGTTAGAAAACTATTCGGATAAAGTTAAAAAACGTATCCAGCATTTTAGTAAGGGATACCACGATGAGCGAAGGGCCAAAGAACAAGCTGTTCGTGAACGCGAAGAAGCGATAGCGTATGCCCAAAAACTTATTGAACAAAATCAAGAACTTAACGCTAAAGGAGCACAGAATCACAATGCTTTGATTGAGTCTGCTAAGAAACAGGTTGAGTCTGAGCTTGCTGTCGCTCAAAAGCAGTACAAAGAAGCGTACGAAGCAGGAGAGCCAGATGCGGTGCTACAGGCACAGACACTGCTAAACGCTGCTCAAATACGTTTAGATAAAGTTAATGGTATGAAACAGCGGCAAATACCTGCAAATAACCAAACTACTTTACAAAATACTGAAAATAATGTTCAATCACAACAACTTGCGCCAGAACAACCGCAGCGAGACGAAAAGGCTGAAACATGGAGGACTAAAAATCCTTGGTTTGGGTCTGACGATGAAATGACCGCGTTTGCTCTAGGTTTGCATACGAAATTGACGAAAGAGGGTATAAGTCCTCAATCAGATGAATACTACGAGAAGATAAATTCTCGTATGCGACAAATATTCCCCGATCAATTTGATGAAGGGATAGAAGATGAGCCAGAGGAGGCTCCCAAGCAAAAACCAAGCAATGTGGTTGCACCCGCTACGCGGAGCACTTCACCTAAAAAAGTGAAATTAAAGCAGTCACAAATAGCTGTTGCGAAAAGACTTGGGGTTCCCTTGGAACAATACGCCAAACAGGTTGCTGAATTAGCGAGGAAACAAAATGGCTGATAATAAACTACAGAAGTCCAGAGATAGCGAAAAGAGAGAAAAGGATACTCGTAAACAGGCTTGGAACAGGCCCGATACATTGCCGAACCCAATACCTGAAGAAGGGTATGCCTATCGCTGGATACGTATTGCCACAAGAGGCGTTCCAGACGCTACTAATGTTTCTTCCAAATTACGTGAAGGTTGGGAGCCAGTAAAGACAAATGCTCACCCTGAGATATTTTCTGATGCTGTCGTTGATGACAGGTTTAAAGACAATATTATTATAGGTGGACTAATGCTTTGCAAAGCTCCTGAAGAACTTGTCAACGAACGTAATGATTATTACAAGCAGCAAACTGCTGCTCAAATGCGTTCTGTTGACAACAACTTAATGCGCGAAAGTGACCCTCGTATGCCTATATTTAATGATAGGAAATCAACGGTCTCCTTTCGTAAAGATTAATTAGGAGTCTATCATGGCATCTTCTGCTACCCCTTACGGTCTAAAAGCCGTAAATCTGATAGGAGGACAGCCTTACGCTGGTTCCACCCGTCAGATAAAGATAGCGTCCGGTTATGGTACTAATATCTTCAATGGGTCTATTGTATCCATTGTAGCTGGCGGCACTATTGAAATCGTGACGACTAATGGAGATAACTCAACTGGGTTTCCCGCAGGTACTATCGGCGTATTTGTCGGTTGCACCTACACAGACCCCAACAATAGCCAAAAGCAGTTCAGTCAGTACTGGCCAGCCAGCACTGTAGCCTCTGACGCTATGGCGTATGTTGTTGATGATCCTGATGTGGTCTTCCAAGTACAGGCCGATGGCGCTGTTACTCAGGCAGATTTGGGTCAGAACGTCAAATTAGCAGCAGTTCAGTCTACCAACACTGGAAGTACCACTACTGGTAATTCTACTAGTGCTGTGTCGGCTACAACTGCTTCAACCTCTGGTTTTGCCTTCAGAATCGTTGATTTTGTTGACGCACCGGGGTCTGCTATTGGGGATGACTTTACGGATTTGTTGGTTAAATTTAACCCAGATTCACATTCATACACTAATAAGACCGGAATATAAGGAGCATTGAGACATGGCTATTTCAAGAGCACAACTACTCAAAGAACTCCTTCCGGGCCTAAATGCCTTATTTGGTATGGAGTATCAAAAGTATGGTGAAGAACATGCTGAGATTTTCGAGACTGAAAGCTCAGAGCGTTCTTTTGAAGAAGAAACCAAGTTATCTGGCTTTGGAGCTGCCCCAGTTAAAAACGAAGGCGCTGCTATAGCTTACGATAACGCCCAAGAAGCGTTTACTGCTCGGTATAACCACGAGACGATTTCTATGGGATTCTCAGTAACTGAAGAAGCTATTGAGGACAACCTGTACGATTCTCTGTCTGCGCGGTATACCAAAGCATTAGCACGCGCAATGGCTTACACTAAGCAGGTTAAGGCAGCTACGATATTGAACAGTGCGTTCGATTCGGGAACTACTTATGGCGATGGTGTAGAGCTTTGTTCTACTGCACACCCTTTGGTGTCTGGTGGCACTAACTCTAATGAGCCAGCTACTGGCGCTGATTTGAACGAAACTTCTTTAGAAGCTGCGGTCATTCAGATTGCTGGTTGGACTGACGAGCGTGGGCTGTTAATAGCAGCCAAGCCTCGCAAGTTGGTAGTTCCTGCTGATCTTCAGTTTGTGGCAACTCGTTTGCTAGATACTGAACTTCGCACAAATACTGCTGACAACGACATCAACGCCCTACGGCATAACGGTTCAATCCCAGAAGGTTACACAGTTAACCATTATCTGACTGATACCAATGCTTGGTTCTTGTTGACTGACGTTCCAAACGGTCTTAAGCACTTCGTGCGTACACCAATGCAAACCTCAATGGATGCTGATTTCGATACTGGTAACAGTCGATATAAAGCTCGTGAGCGTTACAGCTTTGGCGTATCTGACCCACTAGGTATCTTCGGTTCGCCCGGAGCTAGTTAAAGCTAGTTGAGAGAGGGGCACTTGTTGCCCCTTTTTCTTTGTTATACTATAAATCCATCCTGACTGCGCTCCATTGGGGAGGCGGCAGACTTTAGCCACGACAGGAGAAATATATGGCTACTCATCACAATACCCCCGTGTTGTACAGCGGCTATGCGGCTGGTTACAAAGACCTTCGCGAAATGCCAATGTCAATTAACCCTGATTATTTTTGTATAGAAGACGATTTCGTCTACGAGCTAGACACTGGCTGGGTAGTTGTCAAAGACTCCGGTGCAACTGTAGCTATCGTAGCTGACACTGTAGGTGGAGAGCTTGCGATTACTTCCGCAGGTACTACCGATAATGACGGTGGTTCTGTACAAGGCAATGAAATTTTTGCTGTTGCAGCAAACAAGAATATGTTTTTTCAGACACGTATTAAAAATAACGATGTAGACCAATCTGACATTTGTGTTGGTTTTACCGTTAATTTTGCTACTAACCCAGAAAACATGTTGACTGCAACAGACCGTATCGTATTTCAAGTAGATGACGGAGATGCTTCTATTCTGTGTAAGACAGAGAAAGATGGCACTGAAACTTCTACTGATTCCGGTATAGACATGGCTGATAATACTTATGTCAAACTAGGTATTGCAGTAGAAGGTACTGGCAAAGTTGAGTTTTTTATCAACGATAAACTTGTTGCTACCCACAGTGCAAATATCCCTGATGACGAAAATCTGGCTATAGCAGCCATGAGCCTATCTGGTAGCGCATCAGGTACTCGTGCAACTACTATTGATTATCTAATGGGCGCTGGAACTCGTTAATAGGGGGTAATTATGGCTACGGCTAAGAAAAAAGCACCCGCTAAAAAGAAAGCGGCCCCCAAAAAAACTGCAAAAGGTGGTCTTGTACCCGGCACTGCTGAGTATAAAGCCGCTTTATTGCGGGGTGAAATTAAGGAGTAAGTTATGTCCAAAGGTGATATTTTCGCCATAACTCCCTCCACTAGTGCTACGTTGTTAAAAGCAGCGGGAAGTATTAGTGGTGCTGGAGCTGTTACGTTGCTTACTAATGATGTTAGTCCTTTTGGTACTGGTTATAACCTTTTGTTTACCTCTGCGGGTGACGATAGAGGTATAACTTTTACCATCACAGGAATTAAAGTGGGTAGTCTTACTGGTGAGGCCGTTACTGAGGTAGTGACAGGTGCTAACGCTAGTACTGCTTCTTCTACTAATTTCTATACGGTGGTAACTAGTGTAGTAGCTAGTGGTGCTTCTGCGGGTAATGTAAGCATTGGGACTACAGGTTCGTTAGCGTTTGGTCGCACTAGGATTAAGAGTGTCTATTATGTAGGTGCAGGTTCTGCGGGGTCGTTAAAGTTTAATCTTAACAGCGCCAGCGGAACTCTTCTTTTACAGGTTGATACTCCTGCGTCCTCTTCTTCGTTTGCTGACAGTGTAACTATACCTGACGAGGGTATTCTTACTCAGCGCAGTAATAGTAGTAGTGACTTTACAATACTGACTCTAAGCAATATTACTAATGTAACGGTGTTTTGTGGCTAAACAAGCGGGCAGAAAGGGAACTATGAAAGGCCACACCATTAAAGGTGGGCATAAGCGTCCGACTAAATCTGGCGCAGGTATGACCAAGAAGGGTGTGGCTAAATATCGTAGGGACAATCCCGGCTCTAAGCTCAAGACAGCCGTTACTGGTAAAGTAAAGAAGGGCAGCAAGGCAGCAAAGCGGCGTAAGTCGTTCTGTGCACGTTCTGCTGGTCAGATGAAAAAGTTTCCAAAAGCAGCTAAGAATCCTAATTCTAGGCTGCGTCAAGCAAGAAAACGGTGGAAGTGTTAAAAATGATAGGAGGTTATTATGTGGACTAAACCAACGTATGAAAATGTTCGTCTAGGTTTTGAAATCACTATGTACTTTAAAAGTCGTTAATGCCTAGTAAATCTAAGGCACAACACAAATTCATGGCAGCAGTGGCTAACAACCCTAAATTTGCCAAAGAAACGGGTGTACCACAAAGTGTAGGAAAAGAGTATATGAAAGCAGACGAAGGTAAAAAGTTTAAGGAAGGTGGAGAAACTTTTCCTGACCTAAACAAAGACGGGAAAGTTACCCAAGCGGATGTGTTAAAAGGTCGTGGAGTAAAAGGATTTAAGCATGGGGGAATGACGAAATGCCCTCGTGATGGTATAGCGCAAAGAGGGAAGACAAGAGCATGATGAGATCAAGAGGGATGGGCAGGATAAAGCCCATTACTTTTAAAAAAGGTGGTTCTACTAAAGATGCTTGTTACCACAAAGTAAAGTCTCGGTATAAAGTATTTCCATCTGCTTACGCATCTGGAGCTATTGCCAAGTGTCGTAAAGTAGGTGCTAAAAACTGGGGGAATAAGTCTTAGTGGCTGTTCGTAAAACCAAAAAAGGAGCTGCGTTAAAACGTTGGTTCAAGGAAGACTGGAAAGATGTGCGAACAGGCAAGGCTTGTGGACGGCAGAAAGGAGAGAAAAGAGGTACTCCTTACTGTAGACCGACAAAAAGGGTGTCAAGTAAAACACCTAAGACTTCTTCTGAAATGACTACTTCAGAGAAAAGAAAAAGAGTTGCACAGAAAAAAAGGTTAGGACAACCAGCAGGTAAGCCAAGAAGAGTTCAAGCGGTTAGACGGAAGAAACCTTCTAAGAAGAAGAAATGATTACTTGGGACGAACGAACAGGAATAATCAAGGAAATAAAAGATTGGTCTGAACAGGTACTAGAACCAAGTAATCCAGAGTTTAATAATTTACCAGCTTGTCCTTATGCAAAAGCAGCATGGCAAGAGCATAAAGTAAAAATAGTTTTTAAGTTTGAGAAAGAAGATTACAAGCAGTTATACATGGCACTTCATAATTGGAGTGATTTAAAAGACTTAACAATTATAGTTGATACAGAATTTATAAGGGACAATGACGAGTTTCATCAGTTTGTAGATAACGTTAACAAAGCCATTGCGGATAATGTTTTTAGAGATAGAGATATGTGGGTAATGGGTTTTCATCCTGATGATGGAGATCAAGAATTATTAGATAGCGAAGCGTTTGAACCAGAGGTAGATACTGAATATGCTTTGTTATTTGTGCAGCGATTATCTAAGTTAGAGAAAGCTGCCGAGAAGTTAAGACCTCTTGGGTACTACGATAGAAGTTTCCAAGAATATAATACCGAAGCAATGTACAAACTACGTACTAAATTTTACAGGAGACTACAAAATGCGCGGAGCAAAGAAGAAAGGCCCAGTTAAAAAACGAATGAAAGGCGGTGGCATGGCAAAGAAGAAAGGCCCAGCTAAAAAAATGCGCGGCGGCGGCATGGCTACTAAAAAAATGCGCGGCGGCGGCATGGCTGCTAAAAGGATGCGCGGCGGCGGTATGGCAAAGAAAAAAGGCCCAGCTAAAAGAAAGAGATAACTTATGGCTACTTCCGGCACTACTGCGTTTAACATGGATTTCACTGAAATCGCTGAAGAAGCGTGGGAACGGGCTGGGCGCGAAATGCGTTCTGGTTACGACCTACGCACTGCAAGGCGGTCTATGAATTTGCTTACTATTGAGTGGCAAAACCGTGGGATCAATATGTGGACGATAGATGAAGGCACGGTTAACTTAGTTGCTGGAACTGCAACTTATGATTTACCCGCCGACACTATTGACTTATTAGAACATGTTATTCGTACTGGTAGTGGAAGTGTGTCTACACAGGCTGACCTTACTGTTTCTCGTATAAGTGTTTCTACTTATGCAACCATACCAAATAAATTAAGTCAGGGTCGTCCCATTCAAATCTACATAGATAGGGCACGGGATAACCCAAAAGCGACTTTGTGGCCTGTGCCAGATAAAGGCACTGCCGATTCTCCTACGTACATATTAAAGTACTATCGTATGAGAAGGGTTCAAGATGCGGGTAGTGGGGTGCAAACTGCGGATGTTAATTTTAGGTTTTTGCCTTGTTTGGTAGCAGGGTTAGCTTATTATGTAGCTATGAAAGACCCTGAATTAGCTACAAGAGTACCCATGCTACAGACAGAATATGAACGTCAGTTTGATTTGGCTGCGAAAGAGGACAGAGAAAAAGCGTCTATTAACCTAGTGCCGTTAATACGTAATAAGGTATGAGGTAAGTATGTCGCAGAGGTTTGCATCGGGACAACAGGCACTTGCAATATGTGATGTATGCGGGTTTCAGTACCGATTGCGAGAGTTAAGGAATTTGGTTCAAAGAGGGAATGTAACTGAGATAAAAGCGTGTCCTGAGTGTTGGAATCCTGACCAACCTCAAAACAGGCTAGGGGAGTTTCCGGTAGATGATCCGCAAGCTCTAAGAAATCCTAGACCGGATTTTGCAGAGTTAGCTGCAAGCAGAGCGCATATAGAACCAATTGATCCTTCTATAGTGGTTGGGTTTGGGAAAGTTGGAGTTGTAACTATATCAGGAATAGTGACTAATACTTTTATAGTGACAGTTGCAACGGGTGCAAATTCGTATGGGACGGGCAATAAATTTTATTTGGGAGGCGTGGTGAGTCCTACAGTAGAACTAACAGAAGGACTAACTTATAAGTTTGATCAATCAGATGGTACAAACGGAACGCACCCGTTACGACTTTCAACTACGCCCAATGGAACATGGGGTGGAGGATCAGAATATACAACAGGAGTGACCAAGGTAGGAGTTCCCGGTAATGCAGGAGCGTATACACAAATAACAGTCGCTAGTTCAGCCCCTACTTTATACTATTATTGTTCTGCTCATAGTGGTATGGGCGGTCAAGCTAATACACCGTAAGAGGTATTTAAAATGAAAAAAGAAAGTAAAAAAGCACCTAAGATTACAGAGTTTCCAAACGAGCCTACAGTTTATAGCCCCGGCACACAGGTTAATCAACCTATTAACATGAAGACAAGCGGCATAGAAACTCGTGGTAATGGTGCAGCCACTAAAGGTACTAAAGCAAGAGGGCCGATGGCGTAGTGAACTATACAGAACTCAAAGCCAATGTTAATGACATTTGTGAGCAAACGTTCACAGATGATCAGCTTGCTATGTTTACTAAACAAGCAGAGCAAAAAATATACACTACGGTATCTTTACCTGCACTGCGAAAGAATCAAACAGGTTCTTTAACTAACGGGAATAAATATTTAACAATGCCTTCTGGTTTTTTGTACGCTTATTCTTTAGCGATTGTTAGCGGAAGTGATTATATTTATTTGCTAGATAAAGATTCCAATTTTATGCGTGAAGCGTACCCAAACCCTGCTACAACAGGAGTACCAGTTCACTATGCTGTGTTCGATCAAACTAGTTTTATAGTAGGGCCAACTCCTAATGCTAACTTTGATGCAGAAATACACTTTGCTTATTACCCAGAGTCTATAGTTACCGCTGGCACTACATGGTTAGGTACGGAGTTTGATTCTGCTCTTTTGAATGGGGCCTTGATGGAAGCTATTAGGTTCCAAAAAGGAGAGCCTGATATGATAGCTACTTATGAAAAGATGTATGTACAATCTATAGCGTTACTTAAAAATCTTGGAGATGGCAAACTACGAGAAGATGCGTATCGTAGCGGTCAAACTAGGACAGATTCAGTCTAATGATAAGTTCTGAAAGTGTTGTAGAAATAGGTAACGTAAAGGTTACTACCGTATCTAAACGTGGCTTTACCGTAGAAGAGTTAGCAGAACAGGCGTTAGATAAAATAATTTATGTGGGGGGCAATAGCCATCCGTTAATTGTAGAACAGGCAGAAGCGTTTAAAAAGCAAATTCGTGGGGTATTGATTGAATATATGAAACAGGCTATTCGTTCAGATCGCACAACTTTGGCAAACCAATTCCGCAATGCTGGGCATTCGGAACTTGTAAAACTATTGGAGATATAACATGGCAATAACGATAGCATCAGCGATGCCCACAAGTTTTAAAGTAGAACTGCTTAAAGGGTTACATGATTTACAAAACGGTGCGGATACTTTGAAGATTGCACTGCTTAAATCAGTATC
>CETF01042547.1_pt1 | contig 10571 bp, 18 predicted proteins | sample 326991 | NCBI WGS metagenome assembly CETF01 (sample SAMEA2622331, study PRJEB7988) | marine metagenome | biome: marine biome (ENVO:00000447); feature: surface water layer (ENVO:00002042); material: "saline water (ENVO:00002010), including plankton (ENVO:xxxxxxxx)" | depth 5 m | reverse complement strand
TGACCATTTAATTAGTCCTCCTACTAACATTAAGCGTTCAAGTCTCTTACGCTACCACTTGTGTTAAATCTGTAACAAACTAATTCACCAGCAGTTACAAAAGCAAATTCTTTGCTTAGTTTTTGTAGTACTGCCAAGTTAGTGTTGTCAACATAGGTTGTTGGTGCTGCTACACGAATTGCCAAGTTTGACATATCTAAGAGGTGAATCCTAGAGGTTGTGTCTTTAGCAACGTGTTGTGATAGGAAAATTGGTATTCCATCGTATGCACCGACTCGTGAATCAAAATTTAATCCTGCTTCTCCAACTACTCCGTTTGCATTTGCACCACCAGATGCAGACAAATCTGCTCTGAATGTGTTGTTAGTTGTAGATAGCATTAATGCTTTTAAATCTTGATATGTGTCATATCCAGTTAACAAAATTAAATCGCTGTAGTTTACACCGTTTTCTAATGCTCCTTGAATAATTGTATCTAACATTGCTAGTGTTAATGCTCTGTCACTTCCACTGTTGTGTGAAACAGTTGCATCTGCCCAGCTTGCTGCTGAACGGTCAATGTCGTACATGTCAATATCTGCTCTAGCTGACAATGTTGCGTTAGCTGCTGCGTCGCTCATTGTTACACGGTCTAAAGACTCTAGATTGTTTCCTGCAACAGTTTCAGAACTTGCCAATAACATTTGGTCCATAAAGAAAGTGTGTGCTTCAGCAGCTTCAGTTCTTAAGAAATTTAAAATTCCTTTGATACCGTCATCTGCTTCAGAAAGCAATTCAGCTCTAGTTGTAACTTCCCAAGGACTTACAACTTCTTTTAGAGTTGCAGTTACTTCACTGATATCTGGTTTGTCAGTATCAGGGAAAGCTGCTCCTTCTGCTAGACCTGCGGTTGTTGCGTGACGACCTGTCAACACTCTCCAACCTGATTGGGTCCATGCTTCTTTCTTGAGAAGTTTAAATACTTCTGATTTGGTGTTTAGCTGATTAAATACGGCTGCACCATACATGGTGTTGAAAGCCCCTGCTGGGTCAGACAATTCAAATGTATCATCTGCTTTCTGAATACCGTATCTTTTAGCTATACCAAGCGTGCCACCGTAGTATGCTTGCACATACTCTTCAAAACTCATTCCTGCCATATTTAGTTCACTCCAGCTCTTTCTTCCATGCGTTGCACTTCCTCAATTGATTTAGAAAATTCTGACCAATTGATTGATACAGGTTTTTCTCTTACAACTCTGCGTGTTGCAGGTGTTGCTTTGCTACCTGTATATACAGACATACCAGACTTTTCCAAAGTTTTCAATGCTTCTTTGACAGACATGGATACTTCTTCTTCATCTTCGCCATAATGTTCTGGCTTAGATATTTCTTCTTTATCTTCGCCATAATGTCCTGGTTTAGATACTTCCATATCCATTTCTTTTTCTTCGTCATAGTGCATATTCTTTTCTTCGCCATAATGTCCTGGCTTAGATACTTCTTCCATATCCATGTCTTTTTCTTCGTCTTCTTCTTCCTCATGCTCTTCTTTTGTAAGATGTGCTAGAGTCTGTTTTAACAAAGATGTTAACTCAGATATGTCTTTTCGGGTATATCCCTTGCCCTCTTCTTCTAAAAGTTCTTCTTCCTCGACATCCTCTTCTTCAGCTTTTTCTGTATCGTTTACTGGAGGGAGGACTTCTTCGGTTTCGTCTTCCTTGACTACGTAGTCAAGCTCAAGGGTCTTTTGCTGACCGCAAGTACAGAAATCACTCATGGCCTATCACTTATAATGTCCTTTATAACTGTTTTGCCTCTATAGCCCTTATGTAGAATACTAGTTATATTACCTAGGTTTTGTGTCTTCATCAAGCCACCACTCTAACTCGTCTATGCCTACTTCAATTCCTGTTTTAGCTTCACGACTCAAACAAATAATATCAGGCAAATTTCCTGTTCTACGTAATGATGAATGTACTAATCCACTTTGCTCAAAGATTCTTAAAGTCTGTAATATTTTTTTAGCTCCGTAACCGTGCTTAATATTAGTCAAACTTTGAGCTAATTTTTTTAATTTAAGGTAATTTCTTTTTGTAATACAATATTTGTAAGTATAGTGTTTAACATAAGAAGTACTGTATTGTTTTAATTGCCGTATTTCTTTTCTTGTAGCATTTCTTCTTTTAATAACAGAGTTGGTTGTTCCCTGATGTTGATTAAAACTCATACTTAGGTTTTTTACAACTATCACACATGCTAACTTTGTTGTAATTTGTTTTTAATACATCAGATACATTCTTAGAACTCCACATCTTACAAGACCAATATCTTGCTTTATGCTTAGGGCCTGGATTGTCACAGTTGTGTCTTGCTCTAAACTGTCTACGTTTGTCTGGGTCATCACGTTTTATATCCATGTTAGGGTCGCCAAACTTAACTTGTACAACGTTACCTTTAGGATTCTTAACGTAAACTCCAAACTTCTTTTTTTCTCCTGATAATCTAAAAGGATTGTTTAATTCTACTTTCTTACCTTGATACTCTGCTTTTACAATACGTTCGTCTTTATGGTCTTCTATTAATATAAATGTTGCATACTCCATAGCTCCATCATGCGGTTCATAATCACCTTCCATAAGTGCAGGACCGTCTTTTAACTGCATCCAGTGATAACCTTTTGGTGCTTTAAGTTTTTTAGTTTTCAATTGTTAAACTCTCCACCTTGTTGATAACGAGGATTGCGCATTGCTTGTTCTGCTAAACGCATTCCTTTTCTTCCTATTGAAGTTAATTTACCTTTGAAATTATATGTAGTAGCCACTTTAGGTTGATTCCAACTACTTCTAAATGGATTTGGATGTGTGCCATTCATTCCGTCTACTTTGTAATTGCGGTTTCTCCAATCACCATAAGAAACTTTTTTACCGTTTCTATCTAACATTTCAACATACCAAGAATCTTGTCCAGACCTTACTTGTACTCCTGTTCTTGGATTTTGCCCATACCTAGAAGAAATAGTCATTGTATCTCCATTTGGCCTTTTACCAATCCACCAAACGTTTTGCATAGATACACGTTTTGCAATTGGATTGTTAGTAGTTCCTATTTGTTGATTAAAACTCATGCTCTCTCGTAATATTTAAATCTGTTAGCAAACCTTCTTTTGACTGTCAATGCTTCGTTTCTACTAAGTTTAAACTCTCTCATTAGCCCACTAACTATGTTTTTCCAAGGGGTTCGGTCTCGTCTTCGTTCTGTTTCCATCCATTCAAAAAATAACGGCATCATTCTTTCTAACTCTCTTCTATTTTTATTAACAGGCATTTTACAATCTTTACATAGTTCTGCTTTGTTATAGTTCATTAACATACCCCTTATCTGCTAATTCTAAATATTTCTTTCCAATAGCTGTTACTTTTCCTTGTACTATATTGTATCTACGTATAAGGGCAGTGTTATTTAGTCTATTATTACGAAGCGTATCTGACCTAAACGTAGTAATATGTTTATACGGATTTACATAATGCATTAAGTAAGTGTCTTGATTTTTTTTGTAATTTAAACCTCTTTGTGGATTTACTCCCCATCTTGCAACTATGTGTATTTCTCTTCCTTCTTTATCTTTCCCTTTCCAAAATATTACTGGTGCTTTATTAACAGGCTTTTTGCAAGCTTTACATAGTTCTGCTTCGTTATAGTTCATATGTTCAAAACCCTCATATTGTTTAATCTTCTGAGTTCTGCGCCTTGTCTAAGTAAATCTACCCAACCTGCTCTTGTCATGGCTTGGCTTACTATTTTTCCAGGGTCTTCATCTAAATATCTTTTTCCGTTTGCAAATAATTCATATACATCTACATGACGTGAAGCTACCCTAGGTATTTCTTTATATTTCATTCTTGACAATAACATGTCTGCTACTTTTCGCCATTGTCCTACGTATTGTCTACGTTGAGTTTTATAATCAAATTTTGGTTTTGGAACATTAAATTTCTCAACAGGCATTTTGCAATCTTTACACAGTTCTGCTTCGTTGTAGTTCATTAGTATTCACTCGGAAATAATATTGTAGTTCTTGAATGGCCTCTTTCTGTAATTATCCAAATCTTACCTTCTACCGTATTGTACACTGCTAATATACGACTACCTTCTTCTACAGATGCATCATTCAATTTACTATCTTCTCTTCCAGACATACCCCAATCTCCACGTTTGTATTGAGCCATTGCTCTTTGTACGTCTCTTTTAAATTTATTAGCACGATTTTTTCCTGCTGGCGTGTTGCCCCAATATTCTGGATTCATTTTGTCAGCAACGCCTCTTGTCATTATTACTCTACCCAATCTTGGCCATCGTCTTTTTTCTACAGGCTCATCATCTTTTTCTTTCTTAGGAACACAGTTAGGTACTTCTCTACCGTCTTGTATTTTAGTTCCTACCATTTCGTAGTTTTCCCAACATGGGTCGTCTTTAGTTAACGGATTGTTAGTAACTCCTATGTGTTGATTAAAACTCATCGTCTCCTCTTTGTTTTTTTGTCTAACATATCTAATTGAACGCCTACATTTAACATAGTGTAGAACGGTGATTTTTGTGCTAAATCATTTATTAATTTAGACATAGCTTTTAATTTTTCCATGTTTCTATCTTGTTGTTTAGCTATTTTTCTTAACTCATTACGTGTTACTCCATCTAAACCCATAGTTACATTGCCTACTCTTGTAGACAATAATGTAAGCATACTAGCACTTTCACTTGCTTCACCTGCTGCAATTTTAAATTCTTGGTCTGCAACCGCTAATGCTTTGTCAGCTTTTTCCATTGCTTTGATTGAGTCTTTGACTAACTTTAATGGATTTTGAAGTAATCCTTTTTCTAGCTCTTCACCCTCGAAAGGATTGTGTATTTTGTTTGTTTGATTGTGGCTCATTTATTACCTTCTTGGATTTGCCATTGTATAGGTCGCATCCATTAACCTGTCTAAATCATCTGCTTTTTTTACAATTTTACTTCCTTCAACCATTAACTCTAAAGTTTCTCGCAAACATTGCTCTACAAACTCTTGTAATTTTTTTGCGTCTGAATCTAATGGTTGTGGATATACTTTGTTAAATCTACTTAATGCTTGTTGATTGTAATCTCTTAATTTCATTAATCTTGCTGTAAACATACCTTTCAAATCGCTAGCTATTGCTTGAGATACTGAACCATTATCTTGAATAAATCTTGCATATCTCATACGCTCTCTTGGGTCTACTGGCCTCTTTTTTACAGTCTTGCAAGACCCACATTTTTTTACTGGCTTATTACATTTTGCACATTTCTTTATATGCGAAATGTCTTCTAACTTGTTTTCTGACACGTTTTTACCTATGTTTTCTTCTTCTTTTGCCATTGACACAGATTGTACTGTTGCCTCTGGATTGGCTGGAGAATCTCCTACCCAGCTAACACTCCATAGTCCTAGCTTATCTATTTTTGTAAAACAAGCTTCGTTAGGTGGACACACTTTGTTTTGATTCAAAGCTTCTCCCCTAATACTACTTGCTCCACGTGAACCATACTGTTGTATTTCTTTCCAGACTTTATCATGCATGTCTAGTTTATTGTGAATACCTACTTTCAATAATACTTTACCATCTTTAATCTTGTAAGCTAATGGTTGTCCAATTGGTATTTCATCATGTTTGTATGAGTAAATGCCATGCTTCATGTAAAAATCCATTGCTTCCTTTATGGTCTCTGTAGGAATCATGTCGCCTTGTTTGTCAACGATAGGAGCAGAAATGTATGTATCCATTACTCTATCATTGTACCAGTTGCGAGAAGTAGACCATTCGGTGTTCAAATTCTTGCATACACAATCACTCATCAAATCCGCAGATAAATCATCCTTTAAAACTGTTTGGCTATTGTTCATAGTATCGTAGAAATAGTATTAAACTATTATCTTAATCTCCTTACTTCATAAACGTTTTCTAATCTAGCTCTTTTGTAAAGTCTTGATTTAGTAATAGGCACTCCTTCTGGCGGTGTATTGTTATCCCATACTTTGTTTCCTTTAACAACTAAGTAATGACTAGTAGTTTGTATCAGATACCATTTCTTTCCACGCTGTCCATACGTTGCTTTAGTCCATTGTCTAAATGTGTTGCAACCGTGAAGACCATCATAATTCATACTGTATCCGTATTTACGTAATGCATCACGCATTTCATGATTGTACATTCCTTTAATTTCGTTTACTTTACGTTTTGGTTTTCTAACAAATGATGCTGTACGTGAATCAAATCCACCAGTTGATTTGTTTTTGTTAACTACTCTAAGTAAATCTTTCTCAATAATGTCGTACCTTTTACCAGTAAGAACAGTCAATGCAGTAGGTCCACACCAAGACGTTCCGTTAGGATTCTTATGCGCCCTACCTTTCTTGTTTCTAACAGGCTTTGGTTTAGCTGTAAAGCTATCTAATGTTGTTTGCATTCTTCCTCCGCTAATGCTTGGTCTTCTTCGTCACATCTTTTGCATATCCAAACTAAATCTTGTTCAATTGCCCACTGTGGAGTTTTACCTCTAGTAGTCAATCCACACCAATGACATTCAATCATTAGTGAGTCTCCAAGATTTCTGTTTCATGACATTTCATACAAGATGCCCATCTGTGAATCTTGTTGTTTTTGTCAACCATACTAGTTGTATAGTATCCTTTCTTTCCGCAATTCGGACAAATTGAAAATTTGTCTTTCTTTGGCCACCAGTTTCCTGCACCGACTAAACTCATTTTTTTACCTCGTTTTTTTGCATTTGTCTCTACCTTGTTTTTACCCCAAGGCAAAATAACATAGGGGGCTGGGGTTATATAGCCTCTGTCGGGTATTTTCCCTTTACGAGCATGAGTTTGCACCGTTTACACGTTAAAGTGTTAATATTATTACTAATTTTATTGTACTCTTGTTCTGTACAACGATGTCCGCAAAGAGTGTGTAAATTTCTTGTTGGACATTTTAAATGACGTTGCCTCATTATTCTGTACGTCGTTTGTAAAAGTCTTCTAATCTTTTAGACTGAGTGTCAAAAGCTGGCCGCATGTATGGTCTTGGTCCTGTTGGAGTTGCACGTTTAGGGTCGTTTTGAGTTTTAGGATTTCCACCAATAGGTTCTCCAAACTCTATTTTAGATGCATAATCTGCATTTGCAAATATTATCTTACGAAATTTTTCTGACAAATCGTGTTTAATGCTTTGTTTTAAAACACCTGTAGCCACAGGAACTAAACGTAACGCTTCTAAAAGTATTGCATCTGCGGTATCATTCATTGCTAAGTCTAATTGGTCGGGTATAGTATTTTTAGTTGATTTAATTTTAGCAGTTAATTCTGTTAAACCTTTAACAACTATTGCCATTATTTATATCCTAACACAGTTTCAGGGTCATCGTCACCATACTTTTCTTTCCACTTTTGTCTTATATATTTTTTACTCTGTTCATAAACTTTCATACGTCTGGCACGATTAGCTTGCCTACGTGCTTCTCTGTCTCCATTTTTCCAAGCCATTTCTTCGTTACATTCTTGACAAATTCCATTACTCAAGATATGTACACGTAATGCCCCAGCTCTACACTTTTTACAACTACTCATTTTTCTCCTTTTTACCATTTCCGTGATGGCCGTACTTAGCATTGCAGATGTTTATTTTTATATGTTTTGGCATTCTGCTCATACTTGTCTTACTAGAACTGTTCTTTGATTAGGATGCATCATTGCATGACCTTGCAATGTAAATTGAGGGCCAAAGAATTCTTTTCCTACTTCTATTTGCAATTCTACTAATTCTGATAGTGGGAGTCCTTTTTTAGGTATTCGCCTTGCAAGCTCTTTGTGAGCTGCACAAGTTCTGTTTCCTCTAGCTACAGATAAAGTAAATCTATATTCTTCTCCAGTTTCAGCCATTCTTTGTTGATACACTCTTAATCGAGCTTCATTAGATACATGAATTAACTCAGTTCTTGCTATTCGTGTAGCTCTACCTATGGATAAGTTTATTTTGCGTTGCATTAACACTATAATTCTGTCAACCATAGAATCTAAATTAGTGTCTTCAATGTACGCTTCTGCTAATACTTTATCCAACTCAGTACCTAAATCCCCAGTAAATTGTTGATAAAAAGAGTCTGTACGTAAAATTCCGTCATGTAATTGACGTAATAAATTAGAGGCATCATAATCTAAATCAATGCCAACAGCGCCAGTAGACTTTTTAAATTGACGATTTTCTACCTTATATGTGTACTTAAAAGCTCTAATGATGTATCTACCTAACTCATTTTTTAAGATTTTAGGCAATCTTACCATGAGCATATTCTTTCTGGCTCTGAGGTCTTCCCAGTCTGTTGCTCTTTTTAAACGACGAAGTTCATCCTTTACGGTTTTACGGATGGCGGTTCTGAGGGCTGAAATGTATCTGTCAATTCTTGCTGCCCCTCGTCCTCCTGAAACTCGTCTTGTTCTGCCCTTTCTCGTTCTAACTCCTCCTTAATTCCATCATCAGGTAATATCAATTCTGCATTTTCATCCATGTCAATGTCAATGCCAAGTTCTTGGAAACCACGTATTATCTCTAGCTTTTGTGTTAAATTAGCTAGTTCCATTTGCTCGTTGTCTTCATTAATAGGGGTAAACTTAACTTCCCAATCAGTTACATTCATTAATTTTAATAGTGGTTTGAAAAATCCTTCTTCTATTACAGCTTGTGTTTCCATGATAGTTCTGTCCATCATAGTTATTTGTTCACCTTCTGCATTTAATCCACCAATACCAGCAGTGTCACCCATAGCTAATGGCATAACTCCGTATGAAGAATTAATGTCATTATTGATTTTTTCTATGTATGGAAGCATTCCTGTCTCTGTTTGGTCTGGCATAACAGTAACAAAATTAGCTCCAGACTTACCTTCTCCAGAAGATATGATAGGAATAAAGTTAGGATTGCGTGCTGTTTCCTCAGCAATATATTCTCCTAATCTTGTTAATGAATCTTCATTGTGGCCTGGAATATCTAAGAATCCTTTTGGTGGTCGCTCTAGTAAATAGACTTTATTTTGATATGCTTCTACTGCCAATGCAGTTTCTATTTTCTTTGCCAAAGCTAGAATTGGTGGATTACCATACAATCTAGCATAAGAAGAATACTTGTTAAAGTGTATAACTTCATCTCTTGCAAAATAAATATCACCTTCACTATCTTTGAAAGTATATGCAATTAGAGCTGTCTCAGCGTCGTTACACCTAGAGTTATCGCAATGTTTTGACGTTCCAGTGCCGTTTCTACATAAAGGACAGAACCTATCAACATCTTGAAATCTACCAAATCGGTCTGTATTATAACGCATATTTTTAGTATCTTCAATCCAAAGTTCTTTTACTCTCTTACCTACAACCTTTCCACTTTCACTTACTACTCTTTCATACAATATAGAAACCCAAACATCATCAAATATTTCTAATTGTCTTACCATTGCTTTAATAATTTCAGAGCCATTTATGTCTGCTGAACCTCTCGATGGGTCTGTTAATAGGGCAATTATAGCATTCTTTTGGTCTTCAGACTTCTTATCATCATCATCTACAGGTTGCACTTCCCAACCTTTTGCAACTACTTGAGCTGCTATTTTTTGTATTACAGTGCGGAGATGGGAATAATTATCAGCAAGATATTCAATATAATGTTGGTCAAATGGAGGTTCAATTAGCTGATTGCCTTGCTGATATGACGACGCAGCAGCCGCATCATAGACTGGTGTACGGGCCTCTTTGAGCAGCGTATCTGTGTTACTATCAAGATATTTCTGCAATCCTGACTTAGTTTTTTTTGGTCTGTTAAAAAATCTATCCAATATTCCCATCACAACCAAGTCCAGTTGGTCATATTTAACTTTTTGCGTTCTCTTTCTTCTATCGCTAATTCGCACATCCAAAGGGAGATTACTGTATCTGCAACGTGTCCTTCTAGTTTTCCTTTGCCATCCCACATTAATTGAGTCAATCCTTTTACTAAGTCACGAGTTCCTGGCCTAGTATTATCTTTTGCAGTGTCACTAAATGGTATTTCGTATAATCCTTTTTCCATTGCTACAGCAATCCCAGGAATGCCAATCTGTGCGTGGTTACGTTCATTTCCTGTATGATGTGTAGCTATTGGTAACTTCTCAACATCTCTAGCAGCATGTGCAACAAGTCTTTGAAATCCATTACTTTCTATCATTATCTTTTCAGGATTGTAGATGCTGGCTATTTTTGATATGTTACTAATCTGTTCGTTTAACCAGCTTGCACCTTCTCCTTGTATCTTACCACTCCACTGATGTAATACTTTACGCTGCTGAGTTTTAGGATTATAGGCCAAAACACAGTATGCAGTTTCGTCATGTTGTGTGTCAAAACCTACTGCTAAGTCCACTCCCATGACCGTAACCCACCCTTTTATTGGCCCAGAAAACATTTCAAGACCGTTATTTAGGCATGGTTCGATAACACTCCAAGGTATAACTGCACTGTCTGGGTCAATAGGATTTAACATATATTCAGACTC
>CETF01031175.1_pt1 | contig 10613 bp, 8 predicted proteins | sample 326991 | NCBI WGS metagenome assembly CETF01 (sample SAMEA2622331, study PRJEB7988) | marine metagenome | biome: marine biome (ENVO:00000447); feature: surface water layer (ENVO:00002042); material: "saline water (ENVO:00002010), including plankton (ENVO:xxxxxxxx)" | depth 5 m | reverse complement strand
CATCAGGTCCATAGAATTTCTTTGCTGTTTTCTTCTTTGCTGTTTTAGTCGCGCTCATAGATATAAAAATGGTCTGATTCTCTCCAATATTCAGGAGTATCAATCACTTTATTATTACTGTCAAGACCTTTTTTCCAGTGAGCATAACTTAAATATTCTTTGCCCCCTTCAACAAGCCTTAAAGAAGACATAAATCTAGAATCATCACTAAGCTCACAAGGAGCTTTTTTATCGGAGTGATAAGATATTACAGGAATATCAAAGTATTTATTTCTTATACTATTTAGCTCTTCTTCTTTTTTGACTATCATAGACATGTTAATATCCATGTTTTTTAGAATCTCAAAGTAGTTTTCTGGAATAGAATCCCAACTTTTATCTAAAAATAAATAAAATTTATTTACATTTTTTGCTATTTTTTGCAATCCATGAGGTTGGATTAAGCTAGAAGCAAAAATATTTACAGGATACGAAGAACAATACTTCATAAAAGGATCCTCATTAAAAGCGTAATCAGCTCGAACCATTAATTCTTGCCCAGATTTTATTTTCAAAGGATTAAAAGAAGTAGGAATAACTTCTACAACAGGGTTTTGGAATGAAGAACCTATATATTTAGTAGTGAATCTAATATCTTCTTTTTCTATTTCGAGAAAGTCTAAAACAGATTGAGCTACAACTTCAGGTTTTATGCTGTCGATTTGTTTTTTAGGGTCTTCAATGTTAAAACATGGTTTTTTGTTCCATTTAGGCTCCAGCGTTACATTTATAGATTCATCAGAGAAAACAGGTTTCGCATTAGCAGCAAAAACATTACCGAATAAAGTAACTGTAGGCAATTTTTTAGAGCTAGATAACTGCGCTAAAGCACTGTCACATCCTAAATGGACTAAAGATTTAGATAAAATAAAAGACTGCTGTTTAAAAGAAACATTTAGAGCAGCATCCACCCCTTCTATTTTTTTAGAACCCCCTAACTGCACAACTTTAATTTTTGCACGTTCTAAAAAAGGTTTTAAAAGACTAACTACTATGTCGTAGTGAGAATAAGTTTTAGAGGAAACATTAGAAGCTTGATGGATAGTAATATACTTATCAAAGCAAATAGGAAAGTAATGATCTTTTACTACAGGGTTGCTTATTTTAACGCCTAGACTTTTTGCATACTCTTCAATTAAATGAGACATTATATTAGTGAAAATTGATGTTTATCTAATCCATTGTGGATATAAGATATATTTTTTTGGGTAGTAGAGTGTGGATAAAATACCATATCAAAATAACCTTCGTGGTCAGACACACCCTCCATAATCAACGAGTTTTCTACCACAGGATTGTAAGGAAGTAATTTATAAATAGCTGGATTGTCATCGATATAAGCATAACATTGAGGTTTAGTGAAAATATAAATGTTATATTCTTTGTATTGTGATTTTAAGTTTTTTAATAAAGAATTAATCAATAAAACATCTACCTCACTTTGAGGTATGACCACAGCTATTCTTTTACTGTCCCCTTCTTTAGATAGCAAGTCTTCTAAATCTGGAGTTTTTAATTTTTGGGTTTCCTGTATAGCTACTTTCTTGAAGTAATTTACTACTTCAGTTGGATTTTTACCAGATCTTAGTTGAGTCATCCAGTGTTTAAAACCTTGGGAATTTTCGTCAACATCATCGCATAAAATATTTTTATAAATGTCAATTAGAAACTCTTCTTGAGAAGTATAGTTATTTCTAGGTTGATAATTAGGGTTGTAATCCATCCCCTTGGAATCAAAGTCATAGTCTATAGGAGGCATTTTATCAATTATCTCTTCGAGCTGTTTACCTATGACTTCAACACTAAAATTATCTACAACCCACTGCCTAGATTTTTTCTCCATAGCCACTCTTTTATCCTGCTCCATATCTCGAACTAACTCTAGTTTTTTAGCTATATCATCCGCAGAAGTAGACGCTTTAATAAATTGAGTCCCAGGTTCTCTATACTCACTCCATTCCAAAGGAATACCCCCAGACTCTTCTGAACAGCTATCTTCCCCACAAGAATAATTAGTTACTAAAGTAATCATCTCTGTGAGTTTAGCTTCTTGGATCGGAATCTCTTGGCCACCACTTGTAAAAGGATGACAGTATACATCCATCAAATTGTAGATTTCGTTTAATTGAGAATCACTTACCCCTCTACCTGTGTTAGTTGTGTTCACAGATTTTTGTGTGCCACAAGAAGCGCATGTAAGTTCTTGCCCCCTGAAAGGAGATATATGATACAATCCGCATTTATTGCAAATATAAGTAGTGATAATATCTTCTGGATTGATACCTTTTTCTTTGATAAGTCTAGGGATGTCCCAACCTTCAGACCAGTGTGTGTGTAGTAGTAATTTTGCTTTTGGCTCTTTTTCTTTAAACAGTTTAAATCCTTCGAGCATATTAGGGACACTCTTTCTTAATTGATTCCTAAATACAAACCCGACAATAAACTCATCAGATAAATTGTTAGACTTTCTTAAAGAAGCTCTCTTTTCATCGCTCAATCTAAAAAATTTACTAGTGTCTAAAGATCCTCTTAAAGTTTTTACATGGTTATACCCCATCTCTTTCATCCCTGTCTCTGCGAAAGAAGCCCAAACATAATAATTTTTTATTTTAGGGGCATATTCAATAGCTTGGGGCAAAATAGGAAGACTATCTAGTGTAGTCCAAATCATTGTATTGATTTTGTTCCACCAAGGCTTTGTATGGAACGAATTAAAAGCCCAAATATCTTCCATACCTATATAAACATCTGGTTTAAATTCTTTTATAGCTTTATCGACTAATTTACGCCCATAGCCTTCAGCTCTTTGATCTTCAGCACTTAAACCCTGTAATTCGTTAGGTGGTAAACCAGACCCTCGACACTTCCAAGGCAAAAGCTTTGTAGAAGGATCATCCCATTGAACTCCGTTGGCTAGCTCTACAATATTATACTTCTCTGTATTATATAGGTATCGAAGAATATTTTTTTTATTCTTACCGAAACCTGTATAAGCTCGACAAAAATTAGAATGTATTAATACAGTCTTTTTTTTACTCATTTATCTCGCAAACTATTATTTTTTGTCAGCCTATGTATGTAAAGCTCTTGGAGATAAAATTTACAAAATTCTAAAAGATTGTAAGCCTCTGACATCTCAACTCCGATACCGAACTTATTTGCTGAATTTCTTGTCACCCCAAATGAAAAAGCAGGAGTCCCATTCTTCTTTTGATAAGGTTTGAACGAGATAGAAGTTTTATTATCTTCGTAAGAATGAAAAGCCGAAAATTCAGTATACTTTTCTACAGCATGAATAAATCCACCAATTTCATTTTCATTTAATTTGATAGAAATAGACTTATCTGGATCTTTAGCATTTTCAGAAAATGACCCTGTTCGCGTCTTATCGTTCCAAGAATACTGCTTTACAGCTCGAATATAAACGCATGGTTCTTGGTTTTTATTATTGGCTCCGATATCAAAGCTAAAAGCACAACCTTTATTACTAGAATTAGGTTTATAATACTGAACAATCATGTAGAATATTAAGCAACTAGGGCTTTTTTTCTACATAAATTAATTTTTAGCTTTTTTAATTTGATCGGGAGTAGGAGCGCCTTTTTCTCCTTTTTTACGCATCTTTTCACCAGAACCTCTTTTAATTCGTTCTCTTTTTTTTCTGATATTTTCCCAAAGACTGCTAAATGTTTTATAATCAGGTCCAGCCATATAAAGAGTTTTACCTTTATCGTTTTTGTAAGTATGATAACCTTTTAGGCCAAACTCAATAGCATCAGCCATAGCCTCTTCTTTTGTTTCCCTGTAATGATCCATAGGGGTTTTGTTTGATTTAGAAAAATAGTAATAAATATCTGAATCATCCCAAGGATTTTCAACTACAATAGATGCTTTACTTTCTGCTTTATCAAATTGAGAAGCGCATACCGCCAGTCTCTGTTTTACATCCTTAAATTCATCTTTAGCTGTGAGATCGACCATACAGCGACTCATAAACTTAGATTTTTTCTCTCCGTCTCTAGGTGATGGCAGTGGCATACTTAAGCTTTTACACCAAAAATAGGCTCACAGATAGTTTTCATGATAAAATCTTTATTTTTATTGAAGATTTTTATTTTACAAAACCTCTCGTAACAATGAGAAAAAACATCCGCTATATTCAAGATATTGTCATAGCGATATGAATCGTAAATGTAAATTTCTTTTATGTAATTAGAGATTAAATCGCCCAATTTTTTTCTAAGTTGAATTTCATACAAACATTTAAAATAATCTCTTTCTTCAGATAATTCTCCCACTGCACAAAATTTAGATAAGATTTGATATTGGTTTTCTTCAGGTAATCCTATTTCTAATAACAAATCAACTAAATCTATGAATGGATGCCCCATATACACAGAATCAAAACTATCAAAGTAAAACATTTTTTTATCAAAAAATATATTGTCTAAACAAAGGTTACCGTGACATTTAAATTTATAAGGAAGGTGTGTTTTTTTAGTCAATGCATACGTCTCTTCTTTTAATTTTTTCATGAATTCTCGACATAAAGGATAATCTGTATAACTTTCAAATGCTCGAAGAGAATCTTTTGGTAAATAGTTTTGAGGGTCTAAATTGTTGAAAAACTTATCTAATGAAGTTTTATATGTAGGCCGAACAGATTTAGTGCATTGAAAATCAAAGTAATTAACAAAAAATAAATCCATATTCTCCATGAGACACGATCTTCCATAATCTCGAACGCTCTCATAAGATGGTATAATTGTGAGTAAATAAGAAATATTTTCTCCTATTTTAATTTCCCCATAACTTTTAAACTTAGGGACAGTTTTTGATTTGGTGTTTTTTATAACGGAAGCTTCTTTTTTTAAGATACCATCAGAATCATCTAAAGATATTTTTAGTTTATATTTTTTTTGATTTATATCTGTTATAGTAAAAACATCATAATTATCCTTAATTTCACCCAAAGAGATGTTAGTTACATCTAATTTAGAGTCTACTTTTTCAATAACTTTACTTGCAAAAGTTAAATCTTGTTCTTGATTTTTAGTCTGCGGGAAAGCGTAAACTTTACCTTTAAAGAGAGAAGAAAGCTTCATCAGCTATAATAAAAGAAACCCCCCCTTTTTCAAGGGAGGGTTTCCATCATGAGCAAACCACCTAACATTAGGTGACCAATTATCCAGCAAGACTAGAACACCTTACCAAAATTTTTTTCTGCGATTCTGACCCCAGAAATGCTTGCTTTAGAGAAGCGGCGGGTCCGATTATAATTGCGATCATAAATCACAATTGTTTGATCTGTTTCAGATTGTAGCTGGGCGTTTACTGATTCGCCTTGCTTTGTGTAAAGTCCAAAGAAGCGCCCTTTGGAATTACGAATAGCATTCATTACTCGCATGTTAACTTTCTTCATATAGCTATCTTAGAGAATTCTAGAGATTTGTCAACTACTTTTATGGAAATTTTATCTATATTCCTATTTTTTACTATGTAGTTTGAGATGGGAACTTGCACAATAGTCTTCACTGCGTTTTTAATTTGTCTGGCATGGCTTTTCTGCATTTTAATTTGGTTTAAAATGTGTTTTTCTACGCTTTTATTGATACAAATTTCTATATCTCTTTCAGAAAGTCTGTCTTGTATAGCTGATAATTCGGCTCTAATAATCTTGAGTAACTCGGATTCTCCTAACTCATTAAAAACTAACACCTCATCTACTCTAGCGAGTAATTCGGGTCTAAAATATTTTTTAAGAGAGTTTTTATAGATTTCATCTTCATTCTCTTTTTGTGGAGCGAACCCCATGCTTCTTTTTGTTTTCTCTTTGTGACCGACATTAGAAGTCATAACTATTATAGTCTTACTTAAATCAATTCTTCTATTAAGGTTGTCTGTAAGATATCCTTCATCTAGTATTTGTAGTAAAATATCTAAAACCTTTGGCTCACATTTTTCTACCTCATCAAACAAAACCACACAATTAGGATTATTTCTAACGTATTCAGTCAATAAACCCCCTTCTTCATATCCTATATAACCAGCATTAGCACCCAAAAGCTTGGAAATACCTGTTTTATCTTGATATTCGCTCATATTTAGCTGCAAAAACGATTTTTCATTACCGAAAAAGTATTTAGCTATTTTCTTTGCTGTGAATGTCTTACCAACGCTTGTAGAACCAATAAACAAAAAGTTACTTAATGGCTTTAGAGGATCGTTTAGACCAGCTTTAACACATGCTAATGCGTTATGTATGACTTTTATGTTCTTCTCTTGACCAAAAACTTCAGAGTTCATCTGATTGTAGAATTTAGTAAAAGAAGAAGTGTTTTTGGCTATTGTTTTGGGAGATAAGCCCGTTTTTTCTTCAAAAACAGAAAGAATATCTTTCTGTCTTATGTTTTGCTTTCTACCTTTCCTCTCTGCGTATCGAGCCATGACTTGTAGATAGTTTTTTAGCATTAAAGTAAATTTTTCTTCATCTAATTTCTCATCCTCTGTAGTCCCCATCAAAAATTCACAAAATGATGTTCTTACTTCCTCGACAGTAGAAGGAACTTCGTTGTATTTTATTTTAGTTCTGGCTCCTAATTGGTCAATTACATCAAATGCTTTGTCTGGGAACTTCTTGTTACTTAGAAACTTATCACACAAATCAATAATGGTATCTATATCTGACTCCTTATACTTAACATGGTGAAAATCTTCGTAGTAAGGTAAAGCTTTCATCACGATCTCTTTAGTATCTTCTTTAGAAGGTTCTTCGACAAAGATTTTATCAAACCTTCTCTTCATAGCAGTATCTTTCTCAAAGAATTTTTTATATTCTTGAGATGTAGTAGCCCCAATACATTTTATATCGCCCCTCGCTAAAGCTGGCTTAAGCATATTAGATGCATCGACCGCTCCTTCAGAATTTCCTGCTCCTATTATTGTGTGTATTTCATCAAAAAACAAAATAATACTAGACTCTTTTTCCGCTTCAGCGATAAGAGACTTAAATCTTTCCTCGAACTCGCCTCTATATTTTGTCCCTGCTATCATAGCGCTTATATCCACAGCATAAATTTGCGCTAGAGACATATAAGGTGGGCTTTCTTGGTTGATTATTTTCTGTACGAGACCCTCTACTATAGCGGTTTTGCCAACACCCGCATCGCCGACTAAAATAGCATTACTCTTATTCTTTTTAGATAAAATTTCTACTAACTCATCTATCTCACGATCTCTACCAGAGATAAGAGAGGATTTTTGAGTCACAAATCTTTCGTTTAAATTAACGCAGTATTTTTTTAAGTTAGACAAAGAATCTCCTGAAGAATCTTTTTTACTACGAGATTTTAATTTAAATTTTTCTTCTATATCCAATCTCGTAGAGTCAGTCAATATGGTTTTTATTTGATCTGTAGGAGGAATACTCGTCTCAAGAATATAAGTTTCGATAATATCTTTAGCGTGTATGGTATCTATACCATTACTCTTCATATATTCTATGAAATGACCTTCCATATCCAAGATCGTGTAAAGAATATGTTCAATGCCTATAAAGTAACTGTCGAAGTTATCTGAAAAATCTTTAGCAAAAAATATAATTTCATTTACATCTTCGTGCCAACCTCCTTGGCCTTTGGAAGCTTGAAAATAGTCTTTATTTTGAGCCGCATACTTCTTAAACAACTTAATAAATTTCTTCCCTGCTATATGAAGATCATAAGACTTTAGCCTGACAGCACAACTGTCAGATATATTCATCATGCAACCGTAAACTAAGTGAGCTGTTGTTACTAGAGTGTGTCCATTAGCTTCTGCAAATTTTTGCGAATCCTTAAGCCCCTTTTTTGCTTTGGGTGTTAAATTGAAATCGGTTAGACCCATCATAATTCTTTACACTATTTAAGTTCAGATAACTTCATGTAGATTTTATCTTTTAAAGGAAAGACTTTATCAATGAACACAATATCATCTCCCTTAGAGCCATATATTATCACAACATCTGATTTTTTGGGTAATTTTTTCCCAGAATCTAGATAATTTGTCAATCTAGCGTCCCTATTGCTATCTAAAAACAAACCCTCTAAAACCCCTCCTTCATCCTGCATAGTTAAACGAGCGTATTTATTGCCATTTCTACTGGTTCTACGCATAATATCAGTCAAAACTCCTACAAATTTTACATTAGCGCGATCACCAAGCTCTTTAACATCATCTGCGGAATGAAAATCATCTTCGTAACTAAAAACCTGTCTTATATTATGAGAATAACTATAACCTAAAAGTTTTTCTTCAAAGAACCAATTGGCGTATTTTATATGCTCTTTATTCATCTCGTAAATATCTTTATATGGCTGATATTTTTTACGAAATGTATTAAATCTTTTCTCTGAAAACATTTTTCTATTATCATCTCCAACTATATCTCCCTTTTTTGCATTATGGATAGAGTTGATTATGTCATAATTATCTTGTTCCCCAAGCGCTACAAAATTTCGCTTTTCTCTATCTGTCAAAATATTAAATGTTTGAGCCTCTAAGACTAATCTAGGACGATTGCTTTTAACAAAAGAATCTAGTAAACCCGCTTGAATTAAAGCTGACAGAGTTCCTATATTTAACCCTGCTTGTTTTGCAGACAAAAATATTTCATATTTATTAGAGAAAGACTCCTCTCTAAAATCCAACAAAGACTGTAAAACTTTAGTGGATACACCTTTGATAGAATTTAAGCCATATCTAATATTTTTACCCTCTATCTTAAAGTCGATATCTGACTTATTCAAATCAGGTGGTAAAAGCTTAATATCGAAATGAGAAAGTTCTTGAGAGATTTTAGATATTTCCTCATGAGAGTTGGGTTCAAATTTCGCGAACTTCAATAAGCTTAAAAAGAACTCTTGTGGGTATGTAAATTTTAAATAAACAGTTATCGCGGCTAGATGAGCATAACTGATAGAGTGAGATTTGTTAAAAGAGTAATTAGCAGAATCCTCCGCGACCCTCCAAAGAACATCACCAATAGCACTATCTAATTTGTTGGAAACAATCTTTTGCTCAATCTTAGCCTTCCAAGCTGGCATTTGATCAACTTTCTTTTTGCCAACAATTCTTCTTAGCTGTTCAGCTTCATCTAAAGTGAAGCCAACCTTTACAGCCATTTTCATAAGCTGTTCTTGGTAGAGTGGGATGCCTCCAGTATAGCTCAAAATATCATCAAAGAATTCATGAACAGACTGGAAATCTCCAGTTCTTACATAGGTAGCATAACTATCCTTGAAATCTAAAGCTCCAGGTCTTGCTATAGCTACCACGGCAGACAATTGCTCTAGATTTTGAGGAGCTATCAGCTTGCAAACTTTAAAGTTTGTTTCTGCTTCTAGCTGGAAAAGACCTTGAGGTGATCGGAGGCAAGATAAAGCAGCATAAATAGTTTCATCATTAATGTCTATGTCCGAAGCGTTTATTCCCACTTGTTTGCAAACATCATGGACAACAGAAAGAGTTCTTAGACCTAGAATATCAAATTTGACACTAAGGCTAGCTACGTCATTCATGTCGTAACCAGAAATTAAAGAATCATCATTGGTTTTCTGAAGTGGCATAATCCCATCTAAATCATAATATGAAATAGAAATACCAGAAGGATGGACTCCAGTATTTTTGTTCAATCCTTGTAATTTTTTAGCTATCTCAAATACTTTAGGGTGTTTATCAGCGTAAGATTTGAACGACTCACTCTCTTCATAAGCTGCGTCTAATTTAGCTACAATACCAAAATGTTTAGGGATTGTGTCGCTTATTTGATTTACTTCCATTTCAGAGAGTTCAGCTATAATCTTGCCACACTCTTTCATGCAAAGTTTACCACTAAGAGTATTTAAAGTAAGAATTTTTGATGTCTTACCTTCATATTTATCTTCGATATATTTAATAACCTCTGCCCTTCTATCGTAGGAAATATCGTTATCTACATCAGCTAATAAACTACCATCTAAAAATACTTCTCCATTATGCTCGATCTTCTTAGCCCTGCTTTTTGAGACGAACCTCTCAAAGAATAAATCATATTCAATAGGATCGATATTGGTAACTCCTATGACATAGAGAACCAAGGAACCTGCTGCACTGCCTCTACCTGCTCCTGTCGGGATATCGTTTTCTTTACAGAAGTTAATAATATCCCAATTCAAAAGAATGTAATCCACAAAACCAAGTTCATCAAAAATGGTTAACTCTTCTTTTAGCCTGTCGTAGTATACTTGAGAGTTTTCTAGTTCATCAATGCCTTTTTCTTTAAGACGAGCAAAGCAAAGCTTCCTTAAGAACTTAAAGTTATCTCCCAGGTCTTTACAAGCAACCTCGTCATAATATTTTTTTTGTATTTTGATTTCTGGGAGTTTTACCCCCACTGGAAATGGGGTATTATACCCTTTAAATGTCCTAGAACTCATATCTCAAGATCGAATAATTGTTTGCGAAACACTTTGAAGTTCATCTCAATATCGTATAAAGCATCATGCAGCCTCTTAGGATCGTGGTCAATATTATATTTCTTCAATAAAGTGGCTTGA
>CETF01016763.1_pt1 | contig 10623 bp, 1 predicted proteins | sample 326991 | NCBI WGS metagenome assembly CETF01 (sample SAMEA2622331, study PRJEB7988) | marine metagenome | biome: marine biome (ENVO:00000447); feature: surface water layer (ENVO:00002042); material: "saline water (ENVO:00002010), including plankton (ENVO:xxxxxxxx)" | depth 5 m | reverse complement strand
TATTTTGTGTAATTCTTCACCCTTTTCACCAATACCTGATGTTACAAAATCATCGGTTGGTACAGGTTCTTTTAATGCTGGATTCTTTTTTATTTTTTTGATTGCATAGTATTCAGCTTCATCTGATGTACCTTTAGAGTTTTTAGAATATATTGAATCTGCTATTGGAAAATGCATTTGTGTATATCCCATTGAATCCATCCAAGGTTCGTCTTTTTGACTACTTTTCTGAGTTCCTAATACTCTTGTTTTTCCAGCTGGTACATAAATAGTATCAGGTTCACCGGCGTCTGCACCATATAAAGAACCTTCAATCAAACTTCTAAAATTAATTGATTGGAAAAAAGATTCCATTACAGATTCTAACTTTGATAATCTGCCTGATATAAGATTAAATATTTTTGGGTCAAACTTACCATATACTTTTTTGAAGTATGCTTTTCTTTTAGATTCATCACCTTTTGACATTCCATCACGAACTGCAGTTCCACTTATGTTACCAAACGATGGCGATACATAAACATATCCTTTATCTTTGTAGCCAGTATCCACATCACCTTTTTTGTACATTGAGAAATATTTCTGATAACCTGGACTTGCTAATCTACTTGCGTCTTTCTTTCCTACTACTGTAATGAATGCGGTTGTCTTTTCGGGGAACTTATCCATTACTTCATTTGGAGCGTATGGATTTTTAACTTGAACAATTTTATTAGAAGGGATTTTAAACATCTTTGTCATCACTTCTTTTTTCTCTTTGAAATTAAAAGGATGTCTTGGACCACCTTGTTTATTTGATGTACCTATGAATACATTATTTTTACCAAACTTACCAACAAGATGTTTGTAAACTTCAGCGTGACCAGAATGGAAGGGTTGAAATCTACCTGAGTAAACTACTACCTCTTTTTTTATATCTTCACTCAGTATAGAGTCTACTACCCAATTTGTTAATGCGTTTCCCATATCTATAAGTATCTTAGAATTATCATAAATTATTTTTTATCCACAATATAAGTATCCATATACATTTTCCATTCTACCATTAGAATCCCATGAAGAGGATATCATACATTTAGCAACTGTATATGAAGTATGTGATTGTCTTTCTTCGTAAACTGGATTTGAACCACTAAATGAGGTTACCACCCACTCTGATGGTTGTTTCATTAGATAACCAGGCGTATCTGATGAACATAGTAAATCTCCTTTACTTACATCACCACCTTGGTTACACAATTTAAAACCAGGTAAAACAAATGAACCTGATTCATCCTGCGTTACACTATCCCCAATCGAAGCCACTTTCCAAATTTCTTTAGAACCTGTTTGACTTACAGGAATATAATCGCCAAATGAATCTTTTCTTGATGCGGAGTAATATTCCTCAGGTGGGGTAAGTTCGTCTGAATCACTTATATCATTTTTTCCTAATGCAAATCCTTCAAATTTTCGAACATACTTTAATTCAAGTTTTTCCCACAGAATTCCAACAACATTACTATCTTTTGCAGTTGTAACTTTTTGAAGTTCATTATTTGCACCTAATTTAACCAAATCACCAGAATTAATATCTGATGTTACATCTTTTTTGTATTGGTGTCCAAGTGTTGTTTCAATACCGCTTCCGCCTCCAGGTGATGGAGATGGACTTAACTTAGATGATGTATTGTGTGAAAGTATTCCATTTGAAACATAGTTGTGAACTACATCTAATTCATAATTCCAAACTTCAACTTCTTCATTAAAAGTTTCTATACTTTTTATTTTATCAATAACTAAGTTTTCACCATCGGCGACATACAACTCACCACCAACTCCAAGCTCATCTATTGCAATTGCAGAATTTGGATAATCAGGATGATATAGTAAATGTGAGTTAGAACATTTTAGTTCTTTGCCCGATTCTGTTTTTATTAAACTCCATCCTTCAACTTTATCTCTAGTAATGTGGTCAATCGGTGACCAATCCCATTCTTTAGTTTCAAAGTTAAATACTTTGATTATGTCATCGTGTTTTGTATCTTCTATATTTATCTCACCTCTTTTAGTAATTACTTTAGTACCAGGCAATACACAACTATAACTTCCACCCGATGAAATCGCTGATGAAATTGAGACCAACTCAGAATCAATATCATCTTCAAGGTCTGTAAATCTTGTACGAGCATTTGCAATACTACCATCCGCTTCTTTAAATCTTGGTAACGATAGGAAGATACCATCTGAGTCTACACCAAACATGGTATTAAATGCTTTTGTTGTACTACCAGACTTGAAGGTTGCGGTATCTTCAAGAACTCCTTTAAATGTTGCAACACCTGCAGCTGATATTTTAAATTGGTCAGCTGATATGTAACCCGTTGAACCTAATGTGAAATCACCATATGTATTATCTGCAGTTGCGGTAGGGGATATTCCAATATGATTTGCACCAATTGTCCATCCACCAATAGAACCAGCTCCTGCCGTAACCGTACCATCAACCGATAATGTCGTTCCATCAAATTCAAGTTTTGGTGAACTTGTACCACCCATTTTGAATGTCCCCTTGGACAAGTCTATTAAAGAACCGGCAGAAGTACTTAAATTGTTTGACCTAATTGTTCCTGCTTTAATTGCGTCACCACTAATTGTAGTAGAACCACCACCACCTTGGAACTCACTAACTTTAATATAATCTATGTAGTAAGTACCAGGTTTATTTTGGTAGTTTACAAGAATCATTGGTGCGAATGCATTTGCTCCTGTTCTTAATGTACCTGGGTCTGATTCAATATTAGAATGTTGACCCCCTGCGGAATTACTCGTTCCTTTAAAGTAACCTTTATATATTGTCCATTCACCCAAAGTAGGGAATTGATTACTAGCAGCGAAATAATGTTGACTACCATAAGTACCTGTTTGTCCTTGACTATTAAGTGGTGTAAGTGTTGTACTACCATTAGCAGCTAATGAAGATGAGAATGCCGTTACACCCGCGTATAATTTATTTTGCTCTTCAGGGTCGCTACTCCCTGCAGTTCTTTTTACTCTAACTTCTATTTCATATAATGAGTTTGGATTAAAAGGAATTACAGTATTTGAACTCAACCATAGTTGGTCACTATCACCATCATCATCACCTACTTCAAGAACAGGTCCAAAAAAGTGTCCATGTGCTGAAGTTGTTGAAAAATTTCTATGAGGAGTATGTCCACCAACATTGTAAAAACCATAACCAGTTCCATCTATTTTAGGATTATTACCTTGATTGATATAACTAAGTTGATATGAGTCATTACCACCTGCCTGACTAAAGTCTTCAAAGTATAATGGATTTGGTGTGTTCCTACCTACAAGTTCAACATCACCAGTAATTTTGATATTACCATTAGAACCACTAATCGATGTATTACCTCTACCAAAGAAAAATTCTTGTACTGCGAAATCAACACCTGAACCTGATATCAATAATGTTTTAGCCGTATTGTCCCATGCGAAATATCCTGCTCCTAACGGACCTGAACCACTACCTAAGTAGAAGTTACCACCATTATCCATGAATGCACTAAAGTCATTGATTGTAGCTTGAGCGGACAATGCATTATGATATCCAAATACATCCGAGTTCATAACCAATCCGGCTGGCGCTGGGAATGGTACTGTGGATAGTCCACTCGCTAAGAAACTAAAGTCTTGATTGTCAGCACCTTGAGCACCCGTTGCACCTTTAGCACCTGCTGCACCTGGTGAACCACCAGCACCTTGAGCACCTGCATTACCTTGAGCACCATCTGCACCTTTAGCACCTGCAGTACCTTGACTACCTGTGTTCCCTTGTTTAGATTTAGAGAACGACATAGTTTTTGCAATTATTACTTTTTGTGAACCACTACCACTAATTGCATTAATTTCTAATGAACCAGAATCTTTTGTTAGGGCGGTTATCTTAAAGTGATTATGTCCATTTGTTGTTGCGTTACCTGATGACCCACCTGCGGATTGTAATTGACTAAATGAAACTCCAGATGAACCTGTACCTGCGTACTTGTATGAATTAGTTTTATCAGTAATACCTTCAAATACAATCATATCGGTAATTGCACCATTCAATCCACCTGTTGCAATCGAACCTGCCGCGTTTGCAGGAATTGTATGTGATTCATTTGTAAGGAAACCTGTTACTGCGTCAGAACCATCTGCCCCTGCCGCACCATCTGCTCCACCTTCTATTTTAAATATTTTTATTGAATCAGATAACGAATCTTTAGAAACTGCAACTGTTATTGGTAAGTCACTTTTAGATACAACTTTACCTGCTGCGGGACTTGCACCATTATCAAATTCTATTGAAAATGTTACTGTACCTGTTCCGTTTGATACCGTACCACCTAACGATGGATTTGTTATTGTTCCACCGGCTACTTTAGTAATTGTTATATCACTTGAACCAATTGTCTCACTTAAATTTTGTTGATTTATAGTAAAGTTAATAGTTGATGGAGTCGCTGAAGTATCATTAGAATCATCAAATGAAAATGTTTGAGAATCTGAAATTATATTTAGTAACTTAGCACTTGAACCATCTAAACCATCATCACCTTGTAGTGCGACTGCAACCGACATTGTTTTTGCAATTTGGGTACTTGCACTTACTGCCGTTAATACAATAGAACCACTAAATGGTGAAGTTGTATTTGTAATCGTTACTGGGTTAGTACCACTTGTTGTTATGTGTGCTGATTTGGTAACAGATATACTATAATCACTTGTACTATCAGTCACACCCTCAAATACTATCATCTCAGTACTTGCGCCTGCGAATGAAATAATCGCATCAGATGAACTTAATGGAAGTGTATGAGAATCATTTGTTAAAAGCGCTGAAACTGCGGATGTACCATCTGAACCTGGCGAACCATCTGAACCACCTTCGACTTTGAATATTTTTACTGAATCAGTTAACCCATCTTTGGTACAAGAAATTTCAACAGGTAAAAATCCTTTAGTTTGTTGCATTCCACCTGCGGATTGTCCACCAACCCACTTTAAACTACCACTTACAATACCAGTTCCATCTGTAACATCTGAATTATTAAAATCAAATCCTGTTACTACTGAACCACCATTTCTTGTAATTGTAATATCACTTGCTCCAATGGTACCTGTAAGGTTTTGTTGTTGGAAACTAAATATAATATTTGTTGGTGTTGGTGTATTATCTGAAGAATCATCAAATGCAAATACAGGCGAATCTAAACTACCAATAAGTAATTTTGCAGCCGTTCCATCACTACCATCAGCACCTTGTTTAGTTCGTGTAAGTGACATTGTTTTTATTAATCGTGTACTTGCACTAACTGCATTGATTGTTAAAGAACCTGAATCTTTTGTTAAACCTGTTATTTTAAAATGATTGTGACCTGCAGTTGTTGAGTTACCTGCTGAACCACCTGCCTCTTGTAAATGTGAGAATGTTGTTCCTGTTGATGCCGTAGCACTATAAAGGTATGAGTTAGATTTGTTCGTAACACCTTCGAATACTTGCACATCTGTTATACCACCTTCAAAAGATGCGATAGTACCACCTGAGTCTGCAGGGAAGTTATGGTTTTCATTTGTTAAGAAAGCAGTAACCGCATCAGTACCATCTGAACCATCTGCACCACCTTCTACTTTAAATACTTTTATACTATCATCTAATGAATCTTTAGTTACTTCAATTGTAATTGGTAGGTCTGATTTTGAAACTACCGTACCAGCGCCAGGAGTTGCTCCATTACTAAATGTAATACTACCACTCAATAGTCCAGAACCATCAGAAACCACTCCACCTAAACTTGGTGTTGTTATAGTACCACCACCTGCTTTTGTGATTGTAATATTGCCAGTACTAACCGTACCACTTAGGTTTTGTTGATTAATAATAAACGATATAGAACTTGGTGTCGCTGATGTATCTGTTGAGGTATCAAATGCAAATACTTGAGAATCAACATTAACTTGTAATGATTTTGCGTCTGAACCTGCGAGACCTGCAGTACCTTGTTTTGATTTAACTAAGGACATTGTTTTTGCAAGTTGTGTACTTGCACTTACTGCGGTGATTACTACCGAACCACTATCATGACTTAATGCGGATATTGCTAATACATTTCCGTTTGTACCAGATAATGTTGATGTTACTCCTGCACTACCTGTTCTACTATAAGAATAGTTTGCAGTCTTATCAGTAACACCTTCAAATACTTGCATTGAAGAACTTGCGTCAGTAAAACTAACAATAGTTCCATCTGCTTGTGCTGCAAATGTGTGAGCTTCATTAGTTAAAAATGCCGTTACTGCGTCTGCACCATCTGAACCAGGTAAACCACCCTCAACTTTAAATATTTTTATTGTGTCTGTTAAACTATTCTTAGTTGCAGATATTGTAAGTGGGAAGTGTGATTTTGTTCCTTCCATACCACCATTGTTCAAGGCGTTTCCAAATACAATACTACCACTAGCTATACCACTAAAGTCACCACCACTATTTGTTACATTAGTATTATTGAAGTCAAAGTTTGTAACTGATGACCCACCTTGTGTTGTAATTGTAACATCACTTGCTTGAAGTGCCGCACTTAAATTTTGTTGGTTAAATGAGAATATAATATTTGTTGGAGTTGCGGTTGTATCAGTTGAATCATCGAAAGCGAATACTTGTGATGATACACTTGCTACTAATGATTTTGCAGTAGAACCATCTAACCCAGCCGTACCTTGAGCACCATCCGCTCCAGCAGTACCTGCGTTTGATTTAGCAAGTGACATAGTCTTAACTAATTGAGTACTTGCACTAACTGCGGTTATAGTTAATGACCCACTATCGTGACCCATCGCAGTAATTGTAAATGTATCTGTACTTTGATTAAAACTAACACCTGCTGACCCCGTACCACTAAATGAGTAATTGGATGTTCTATTTGTTATACCCTCAAATACAACTATATCTGTAACGCCTGTACTAAAGTCAGAAACATCACCTGATGAGTTTGCAGGGAATGTATGAGACTCATTAGTTAAGAATGCAGTTACTGCGTCAGTACCATCAGTACCATCTGACCCACCTTGAACTTTAAATATTGTAGTACTATCAGTAATACCATCTTTAGTAACGGAAAGTGTTAAAGGTAAATCTGTTTTACCTAATGATAATCCACTAAATGATAAACTACCACTTTGTTGTCCTGAACCATCTGCCACATTAGATGTTCCACCTAACGATGGGGTTGATATTGTTGAACCACCTGCTTTAGTAATTGTGATATCACTTCCTGCAATTGTAGCTGATAAGTTTTGTTGACTAATTACAAAACTAATTACATTTGGAGTTGCAGAGTCATCTGCTGAATTGTCAAATGCATAAGTTGATGAATCTGTTGTTATCTGTAATGACTTTGCAGTCGAAGATTCCGTTACGGCGTTAATTGCCTCTTCTACTGATTGAAATCCACCTGGTGCTGATGGTGCGGTTATTTGAATAGTACCCTTTACTACTAAGTTAGTACCATCCCATGTGAATTTATCACCTAATGAGAATTTTGAATCTGAACCTAAAAAGAATCCTGTATTACTATTACCATGTGTTCCTTGGCCAGTAAACAATTTGGACTCTTGCATTTTGACTCCACCAATAGAACCTGTGTTTGCTACTATACCACCTTGAAGGAATACATTATCTGTTGCCAATCCAAAACCTGGATTTGTACTACCAAATACTTTTGGATTACCTGACAATCCACTTAGGTCACCAAGTCTTGCTCTTAATGCAACATCATATAGTCCACTACCAGTTCGTTCTACTATGTCCATAAACGGAGTAGCAGTATCTCTTGGGTTTGCATTCATTTTAATATAACCACTACCACTTAGTCCTGTGGATACTAAAACTTGTCCCTCATCATATGATTGTGATGTTGACGCTAAGTCACCTACAAAGTTACCTGTCGACCCACTTCCGAATCCTCTTGTTACATATAGTCTACCATGTACTTCATCTGAGTTTGTATTATCACCATCAATTGAAGCAGAGTTTACTAAAATATATTCTGTTTGGAATCCTGTTCCGTCTACTTTTTTACTTAATAGTATTTCACCTGGAACAAACCCACTTGCATTTTTAACAGACATCGTAGTATCATTTGCGGTGATGTTTGAACCTGTTAGTGTAGTTGCGTTAGTAACCCATAATTGTCCACCAACTGCATTTACTGATTCTTTTTCAAATGTGGTTGTTCTTAGTGTACCTCTAATTCTAACATTTTCAAACTCTGCAGTACCATTACCTTCAGATGATATTTTCCAACCTCTCAATCCACTTGCAAAGTCTCTTGTTTGTAAAATACCTGCAGGTCTCATTATTAGGTTTCCACCTTCAATAGATGCGGTAGTAATATCCCACCCACCAATACTTGCAGATACAAACCTTGCAAAACCATCAGGTCTAATAGATGATGATGCGTTTGTTTCTGTTGAAGGGTTTCCTGCGATGACTGCTGGAGTTCTAATACTATTTGCAGTAACCGAACCTAATATAGTTACACCATCCGTAATCGTACCACCTTCTAACAATACTCTTGATGCGGTTATATCACCTGCCGCTTTTAATCTTAATGCATTATCAGATGACCTTATTTCATCTGAAACTATTTCAAATCCTGCGATAGATGCGGATGCGAATCTGGCGAATCCGTCTGAGTCAATTGACGAGGATGCGTTTGCTTTAGTTGATGGTGCTCCGTTTACTACTGCCGGAGTTCTTATTTGATTTACTGTAAGTGACGATTTGATTGTTGCGTTTGTACCAATTATTAATTGATTTGAAATAGGGTCTAAGTGAAAGTCAGATGAACTAATTTCAATCTTACCATCAGACCCACTCACGAATTGGCTACCTGGTGTTCCTATAAAAAACTTTTCTGCTTTTATATCTAATTCACCACTACCTGATGTTGTAAATTTAATGTGACTACTATCGTTTGCACCTACAAACTCAAATCCAACACCTTCCATTTGGTCAACCCCAACTATAAGGTTACCACTACCAGAATAAATTAAAAATCCACCTGGCCCCTTTCCTTGGGATGCGGATGTAAATCCTTTATATCCAACAGACCTTAAGAATCCACTACTTGCACCACCAATTTCAATACCACTACCTAATGCGTTTGATATAAAAATAGAACCTGTTATTAAAGAACCTTTACCACCTATAAAAGTAGTAGAACCTGGAAAAACAACATCTTCCATTAAGATGAATGTTTCAGATGGTTCATTATTTTTATTTAAAAATTCTACCTTTACTGTTTTTGGGTCACCTATGTGTTGTGATGGTATTGGTATTGTATATTCGAACTGAGACTTTTTTGTACTCTCATTTAAAGTTCCTTGAAATCTTGTTGTTGCAATACTTTCAAATTCAGATGCGAGTCCTTTTGATTTTACAGAAGTTCTTAAAGTATGTATTTCACCTGCGATTGGTGCTATTGCTCTAATATCAAATGTACCAACTGTTTGTAAGTTTTGTGTTGTTGATTGAGACGCCGATGAAAAGTATTCTATTGTTGCCCTCAAAGCAGCTCCCTCTGAAAATCTATATTCATGTCCGTTACTACCTGTTATCGGGTCTTTGATTTGTAGTATGGTACTACTTGATACACTTAATATAGATGAGGTAAATTCTGTTGGTTGGTCTACTCCTGTTTGTCTTGGAAATAAGATAGTTGGATTTGAACTAGGAATAATTTTTAGTTTAGCTTCACCACCTACCATTTGACTATTAAACGATTGGGTATCAAACATTGTTAATATAACATCATCACCAAAAGTTGACTTTTGATAGGAAACACCAATTACTTCACTTACTTTACTTAATTTTGAGGTTCTTCCTTGACCTAATGGGTCTACTCCATCTTCCTCTAACTCAAAATTAATAAATGGTCTTAAACTTGATGATATTGCGCCAGATGGTATAGTTTTTTCATCAAATATAATTTGTGATTCTGATATCTCATCTACTCTTACAGGAATTGTACGATTCCATTTTACGGGTATGTTGTTTGAGTCAGTACCGACAATTGTTATTGTAGCATTACCAGGTGCGGTATTTTCTTTTGGATTTGTTCTACCACCATAAACCCAAATACTAATTAACCTACTACCATCTTTTTGTTTTTTATTTGGTATTTCAAAATATATAGGATTTGCTTTCGCATCAAGAATTTCAATCTGAATTTGAGAGTTCTTTTTCAATTGAACAGAACCCATTAATCTGATTGTATTTTTTCCTTCCCCTAAGTAAGAAGGTATTTCGGTAATATTAAAATATCTTGATGTAGGTTCTGTATCTTGTATGACCTGTTTAGGCGGTCTACTAACAGGCGGTCTGTCGACAGGTGGTTCGTCAACTCTTCCCCCACCAAATCTTGGAGAAAAGTCGTTTCCATCATCTCGACCTCGACCTCGACCTCTACCCCTTCCATTTCCACTCTCTCGTGGAGATTGGGACGGAAAGTTTTCGTCAAGATTTTTTTTACCTCTTCTTTTGTATTCAAATGCCATTCATAGACTCCATATATAACTATAAATATGAAACTTTTG
>CETF01109987.1_pt1 | contig 10632 bp, 23 predicted proteins | sample 326991 | NCBI WGS metagenome assembly CETF01 (sample SAMEA2622331, study PRJEB7988) | marine metagenome | biome: marine biome (ENVO:00000447); feature: surface water layer (ENVO:00002042); material: "saline water (ENVO:00002010), including plankton (ENVO:xxxxxxxx)" | depth 5 m | reverse complement strand
TATTTATATTAGGTTAGAATATGACCAAGATAAATTGCCACAAATACCAAATATAAGTTGCATTGTAGAGGGCAGAAAGGTTTACGACCCAAGATTAGATAGCACAAATGGTGGTAGTGGTTCGCACAGATTTGCAACAAGTTCTACTTGGGCTTACTCAAGAAACCCATCTTTGTGTATAAGAGATTTTTTAATAAATACTTATGGTTTAGGTGCATTAAACAGTGAAATGAATGACACAAGGTTTGCTGAAATGGCAAACAGTTGTGATGCAAATGTAACTATAAACAGCAGTGGTGATACACAAAAACGATATACTATGGATGGTATGATACCGTTAGATCAATCACCGGTAAGTATAATGGAGTCTATGCTTGTTTGTTGTGCTGGTAGCATTGCCTATACGCAAGGTAAATATGAGTTACAAGTTGGAGTTGCTATTGCTAATTCACGATCCCATACATTAAATGAAACACATTTAAGGGATAATGTTACAATACAAACTGATGGTGGTAAAAGTAACCGTATAAACGCTGTAAGGGGTACATTTTTAGATGAAGATAATTTTTATCTTTCAACAGATTTTTCACCATACAGAGATAGCACATATGAAAGTGAAGATGGCGAAGCGCTTTATGGGGATGTAAATTTTCAATTTGTAAAAAATAATATTAGAGCGCAAAGGCTTGCAAAAATTATGGTTGAAAGAAATAGGCAAAGTTTAAGCCTAACATTGCCATGTAATTTGAATGCTTTCCCAGTTTCTGTAAATGATAAAGTTACGTTAAGTTTAGACCGAGATGGTGCTTTTAGTAACGAAACCATATTTAATGGTAAAGAATTTATGGTTACTGGCTGGAAAATGACACCAAATGGTGGCGTTGATTTAGAATTAGTTGAGTATGCAGATGCCATTTATAGTTGGAATTTTGGCAACAGCTTTGGTATTGATATTGCGCCAAATACAAGTTTACCAGACCCAGCAACGGTACAACCACCCACAAATGTAACAGTTACAGAAACACCGGATATAAATGATGACGGAACTTTGCTGGTAAGTGCCAAAACTACATTTACAAGCGCAACCGATGCTTTTGTTGGTAATTATGAAGTTGAATTACAAGTGCAGTTAAGTGGTTCGTTTTTAACTGCATATACAGCCGTAGTGGGCAGTAATGTTACAAGGGTTGATTACAGTGGGCTAATAGTGGGCAGAACTTACAGGGCAAGGGTGCGTTCTGTAAGCGTGTTAGGTAGAAGAAGTGCATATGCAACCAGTTCAAATGTAACGCTTGCTGGCGATGTAACAGCGCCTAGCGCCTATACAGCACTTACGGCTAGTGGAATAGGTGAAGCAGTTGAATTAACCTTTACAAACCCCACAGAAAGCGATTTTAGGGGTGCTGAATTTGTAATGCAAACTGGCACTGGTAATCCAAACAGTGGTTCACCAACAATTAATTTTAGTGTAGCTGGTTCTGCCGGTAAAGTTATGAAAATAACAAGAAATAATTTAACAGCCGGCACACAGCAAAGATTTTGGATAAGGTCAACAGATTTTTCTGGTAATAATAGTGCATTTTTTCCAAACAATGCTGATGGTATTACTGCAACACCACAAGCCGGTGGCGTTGATGTACAAAACTCAAGTGGCACAAGCATTGTTTCCGGTGGCGTAGCGCAATTAGGCGCATTTGGTACTGTAGACCAAATAACAAGTGGTAATAGTAATACTTTAATTGGTAATGATGCAATAGTAACAGCACATTTATCGGCAGATTGTGTAACTGCTGATGAAATAGATGTGGGTACGTTAGATGCAATCAGTGCAACTATTGGCACATTGCAAAGCGCTTCATCTGGTGCAAGGTTAGTTATACAAACTGATAAAATAAAAGTATTTGATAGTAATGGTAATGAAAGAGTAAGAATTGGTAATTTAAGCTAATGGCTTATGGATTAGATATTAAAAATACAAGTGGTTCTAGTATTTATTCTGTTACTTCACAAACTTGGTCGCAAGTTGAATATTTTACAAAAGCAGAAGGCGATACCTCTACAACAACAAAAAACTATAGTTATTTGCCAAGTGGTGTAACTTTAAGAGTGGCAATTTTATTTACAGATACAACATTACCAGATGATGAACAGCCATTAATACCTACAATAAATATAAGTGGCACAACAGTAACCGTAACCGGCACAGATACATCAACATCAAATTCTGTAAGTGGTACAATTACACAAAAATCTCAAGCGTGTTTAATTTTGGTGTTGGCTAAATGAGTTACGGTTTTTTAGCAAGAAATAACAGTGGTGAAGTTTTAATTTCAGATGTAATGAAAAATTTACATTTAAAAGAAAAAATTACAACACCAACATCTATTTCAGTACCTTATACAACATTTGGTGGTTTATCAAAATTTACATATCAATTTACTTGTTCATCAACACCAGTTCCTTTTTTTACAATGCCATTTACTGATAGATTTTATTGCATGACAGGGGCAAAGAATGTAAGTGGTAATACTTGGCAAGTTGAGATATTATCTAGTGGTGGTTTCCCTAATGCTGGTGCTACTGGAAGCACACAAGGTTCAGCAACAACTGCAACAAATACTAGAGAACCATCTAGTGGTACTTTTTTTAATAATGAAAATAATACAATAAGATTTAGTGGTAACCCTATGCCAAATATTTTTGCAACTAGTGGTTATGCTAGTACAGCATATTATGGTATGGTATCTATTGGAAGTGGTAGCATTCCTATGAGTTTTGGTGGAAATGATGGTATATATAGTGTTATATGGAATGGAACTTCTGTAATAAGCAATCAAACTTTTTCATATAATACAAGTAATTTTGGTTTTACTTCATCACCTAATCTTTCAGCAAATGGTTATACATATACCATGTTAGATACTTCAAACAATGGACTTTTTGACGTAGGTTCAACTTCAACACCAGATTATGGTCGCTTTGTTCCGGGCTTTAACCCAACAAATTCAGCATTACTTGTTCGACAATACAGAATATTTAGAGTGCAAAACCAAGTAACGACAACACTAGGTTCAAGTGGTAATAATCCAACTGGAAGTTATACTGATGCACAATCACCAAATTTATATGTTTTTGCCGACCCAACAGCAATAAGTGCAAGTGACAGTTATGGTTTTCAAGTTAAAAATAGTAATGGCGATGTAAGTTTTGACAGCCGTATGCGACCATTGCAAATAAGTTCAACTGTAAACATTACACACCCAACTACAGCAAGTAATGCTAGTGCTAGTGGTTTATCTGCAAGAAACTGTAGTTCAAATCATTCAAGCAATTTTTTACCAAATGTAACTTCTGACCATACAACAAGTACACAACCTACAGAACCAATGTTCTTTTTTAGTAGTCTATCACAACGACACCATGAACAATCAGTTACAGAAGTTGAAACAGAATGCGATGGAGTTGATGTAAAAGGTAATTGCATTGGTGTTTCAAGGGATTATAATTGGAGGTCAACATATTGGGCATTTTATCGTTGTGCTTTACAAAGAACCAGTTCAACAAATTTAAGGGCTGGCTGGGTTACTAGAGAACACGCTTGTTATCACTCTAGGTCATTAAATAGTAGTTTTTTTGGCATAGATGGTTTATCACCAGATAGTTCAGCACAAGGTGATGGAAAACACCCTTGGAATGATGCTAACATTAATAATGCACAAAATACTTGTATTATTGCAGACAGTGGATTGTATAACTAATGGCTTACGTTACTCATTTAGCTAATGGAACAACTGTAAACAGTTATGTAGCAAATGATGAATATAACAATCAGATTGATTATCTAAAAACGGTTTTTGGTTGGGGTTTCCCAGAATATACTTTGATTTCCGATAAATTTACTGATGAATATTTAAAAGAAGAAGTAATTTATGGCTGTTTAAATAGAATTGACTACAAGGATTTTGTTAATGAACATACTGTTACAGTTAACAGATTATTAGCTTTAGAAAGCAAAAAATCATATTTATTTGTATTAAATGGGTTTTGGGAAAATAACCCAAGCTGGTGTCATAATGATGCGCTTATAGTAGCGCAATCAATACATTATGAAGAGGATGGAAAAGAATTTTTAACAAAAGCAAATGATTATAAACACTATATTATTAGGGCAAGCGCAAGCATTTCTAAAAGTGAATTTGGTTTAGAATTAACTGATGATAGTGATGAATTTTTATGCGCTTTGGTTGAAAACAATACCATAAAAGCAATAAGAAAATTAGTTCCAACTGATGGTGTTGGTGACGAAATATTAGAAAACTGGCAATCTTTATATTTATTATATGCAAGGAAAGCTGGTAAAAAAGAATATCTAAAAAAATTATACCAAAGTGGTTTATAGGAGGGTTTATGTTTAGTGAAAGTTTTGAGTTAGCTTGGAAAAAAACAAAAAAACACGAAGGGGGCTATGTAAACGACAAAGATGACAGTGGTGGCGCTACAAATTGGGGCATTTCACTGCGTTTTGTTAAAGCCGAAGGCATTGAATTAGATTTAGATGGCGATGGCGATATTGATAAAGAAGATATGAAAGCGCTAAAAGAAGTAAAAGCAAAAGAAATATACCATAAATATTTTTGGGAAAGAGGCAATTACGATCAAATAGATAATATTGATGTTGCCGGCAAACTTTTTGATATGGCTGTAAATATGGGTGCAAGGCAAGCGCATAAACTTGCACAAAGGGCTTGTCATGATTGTGGTAATATTTATTTACAAGCAGATGGCATACTTGGCACAAAAAGTCGTGGCGCAATAAATGGCATAGATACTGAAAAATATTTAACTAAATTAAGAAAAAGACACGCTGGGTTTTATGAACAAATTGCAGAAAAAAACCCAAAACTTAAAAAGTTTTTAAAAGGTTGGTTAAAAAGGGCTGAACAATGAGTAAAAAATTAGAACCAAAATCAAAATATAACGATTTAGATGTTGATGGAGATGGGGTTGTAAGCGATGCAGAGTTCCAAATGGCTGAAAAACTTACAAGGCTGGAAAACAACGATGCAAAAGATGACCAAATACGCAAAATGGCGTGGGTAAGTATGATTAGTGTTATATTCCTCGTTATATTGGTTTTAACGCCCTTAATACCAAATGAAAGGGTAACACTTACCACTTCACTAATTAGCACCTTTGTCGTGGCTAATATGGGCATTTTAGCAACATTTATGGCAACAAGTGCATGGCAAAGGAAAAATGGTAATTAATGACATGGCTATTGGTTGTATTTCTTTCCGGTACGGTGCAAGAATCTGTCTACTTCAGTGATTTGGACTCGTGCCTTAGAATTGCAGAGAAAATTAGAGCGCAAAATTACGACCCATCACTCGCTGGGGATAGTAGAATCTGGGTCAAAGCGTATTGTGTTCCTAAAACATTACCTAAAAAGAAAGGGCAATGAATGCAAAAAATTTATAAAACATATTCATTTTGGAATAAAAAAGAAGTAAGTTGGATTAACAGACCTAGAAATGGAGTTGAAATATGCAAAAACAAAAAAGAGGAAGACCAAAAAAAGAAACAACAGCCAAAAAAAAATTAAATATATTTGATTTTATTTTATCATTTAGAGATAAAGGTAAAAGAAAACCATTTTTTGAATGGTTAATGGGCAAATGAATTACGAAGATGAAAATGAACAGTTTGGCAAATTGCTTTATGCCGGCATTATTAATGAAGAAAATTATAAAGAATTTTGCAAGCGTTGTTTAACAAAAACTATTTTTGTTTCAGTTCATGGTCATCTGCAATGTGAAAAATGTAAAAGTGTTGTACACGATTGCTGTAGTGGGAAAAACAATATTTTATAATGTATGAGTACGCTGTAAAAGAAATAAAAAAAGTTGTTGATGGTGATACTGTGGATATTGTTATTGATTTAGGTTTTTCTTTAACTAAGAAAGAAAGGGTAAGGCTTGCCGGTATAGATACACCGGAAAGCAGAACTAAAGATTTAAAAGAAAAAGAATTAGGGTTGGAAGCAAAAGAATTTTTAGCAAGGCGATTACAAGAGGGCGTTGGTAGAAATTTAAAAGTAAGAACTGAAAAAGATGGTAAATACGGTAGAATGTTGGGTTGGTTTATTATTGGTGAAACAAATTTAAACGAAGAAATGGTTCACAGAGGTTATGCTTGGCTTTATGACGGTGGTACTAAAGAAAAAGATTTACAAGAATTAAAGGATAAAAGGGGCATAAAATGACAGTTGACCCTTTTTTATTTTGGAATGTTTTACTAACTTTAGTTATAGCGCCAGCAATTTTTGTATTTAGAGCGTTACAATCTGAGGTAAAGAGAATCGATATACTTTTGAATAAAACAAGAGAAGATTACGCAAAAAGAGATGACGTAACACAAGCAATTAATAGGTTAGAAGAAAAGATAGATAGAATTTTAGAAAAACTTAAATAGGTGTTTTATGGCTACAAAGAAAAAACCAATACCAACAAACAAAGCATTATATGCAAGAGTTAAGGCTGAAACAAAACGCAAATTTAAGGTTTATCCAAGCGCTTATGCAAACGCATATTTAGTGCGTACTTACAAGAAGCGTGGTGGCAAATATAGGATGGGCTAATGAGTTTAAAAACATGGTTTAAACAAGGCTGGGTTGATATTGGCGCACCTAAGAAAAACGGTAAGTTTCAGCCATGTGGCAGAGCAACCGGCAGTAAAAGAAAATACCCTAAATGTGTACCGTTGGCTACTGCAAACAGAATGACACCATCACAAATTAAAAGTGCAGTAAGAAGAAAAAGAGCAAAGGCACAGGGCGTTGGTGGAAAACCTACAAATGTAAAAACTTTTGCTAGAAAGAAGAGAAAGAAATGATTACAGCATATGGGGAAACATTTAGAGGTTATAACAAACCTAAAAGAACGCCACGCCACAAAACTAAAAGCCACGCTGTTTTGGCAAAAGTGGGTAATAAAGTTAAATTAATACGCTTTGGGCAACAAGGCGTAAAAGGTGCTGGTAAAAATCCAACTAGCAAAAGGGATAAAGCAAGAAAGCGTTCTTATTATGCTCGCCATAATGCTCAAGACCCCAACCCAAGCAAAATGTCTGCAAGATATTGGTCTCATAAAGTTAAATGGTAGAGCAAACAATAAGTGATGTAGAAAACCTAACCAAAACAATTAATTTTGGTGAAGGTGGAAGTGATGTTGAAGCCGGCATACAGTTTATATATCATATGCGTGAACATTTAGTTGATATTGGCATAGCAACCGTTTATGGTTTGGCAGTATATGCTTTATTTTTATGGATAACAAAAAAAATAAAGGGTTAACTATGAGGGGTATGTTTGATGGGTGTCATTTTATATCCCTCACCATTTTGGGGGGTGTCTGTTTTATTTAACACTTAATCTTTGATTATTGTTATTTACAATGTAATAAAATTTTTGCAGATTGATCCCCCCACCAAAAGGAGTTTATATGTTAGGTTCTCTTATATCACCAATAGCATCTCTTGCCGGCACATGGTTGCAAGGTAGGGTTGATAAAGCTAAAGCTGAAACAGAAGTTAAAGTAGCAAAAGCCAAAGCCGAAGCGAAAGTTTACGAGACCGAGGCTACCTCTAGTTTTCTTAATGAGCAAGCGCTTACAAATCAAATGGGTGAAAGCTGGAAAGATGAATTTTGGTCAATAATTTTTGGGGCAATATTAATAGCTTCATTTTTGCCATTTTCACAACCGTATGTAAAAGAGGGTTTTATATTTTTAGAAGAATCGACCCCTCATTGGTTTTCAAATATGTTATATATTATTATTGGAAGTAGCTTTGGTTATAGGTTTGGCAAACAAGGTTTACAAATGATAAACAAAAGAAAGAAATAAAAAAACTTGTATAACAAACAAAAACAATTTACTTTGCGAATTAACGGAGTCTTTTCCAACTTCGTTGGGTTTAAGTTGTAGCGTGGCTCTGTTATTTCCTTTCTTGAGCCACGCTTTTTTTATTTTAATTACCAACCGGTTAAGGCACTAGAAACATCGCAAAAATGTAATCCACCGGCAAAACATTCATTTTCTAATGCTGGTCTTCCAAATACTTGATTTGTATATTTATAAATTACAGATGGTGGAGCGCCCACGCCATTATGTTTTAGCATAATATTTGGTACACCGGCTTTAATTTGCCTAGCAACAGAATTATGATATTTGTAAATATCAGCATCTTCAGCATAACCATTTAACACTCTAGCAAGTGCGCCAAGTTCAAAAGCATTATCACTTACCCTTACACAAATACTGTCTAAAGGGCTTCTTTTGTCATAATCATCGTAGCAATATTCCGGTGTTAAATAATACCAATGTAAAGATGCACTTGGATAACCCTCTTTCTTTTTTTCCGGATGCCATTTTACTCTAAATGCTTTAAACATTTTTTAACCCCCCCAATGTTCTTGCCAAGTTAATTCTATTGCATTTTCATAATTTCTTTCATCAAAACTATTTATTACAATACCTTTGGCTTTAAGTTTCTTATAAATATTATGTTTAAATTCAACTAAACACTCACTTGTTTCACAAGTGTTTTGAAGCCCATCAAGGGCATAGATATTATCTAAATGCCCCATAAGTTCTGTTTTAACTGCTCCCATTACTGCGCCCCCATTTCTTTCCAAGTCATACGTTGTCTTACCAACAACTTACCCTCATCGATACGTTCTAATATAAATTCAATATCAACAATTTCTTTTGATAATTTTGCAATTTTAATATCACACTCTTGAGCCCAAGATTTGTCTTTAATTAAATCTTTTAAATCTAAAACTTTAAAAATGTGGTCTTCTAAAACTTGTTGTTTTTTTTGCAATTCATCAATTTTTTCAAATTTAATAACTGCGTTTGGTTTTAAATATTTTTTTAAATTTTGTGTAAAATTTTCCATTTTTTACTCCGTTGGGTTTAATTTATAATATTAAATATAGTGCCAATGGCACTACATTACAAGTCTTTTCTAAATTTTTTTTGCAATTTTTTTAATTTTGTTGGCATATCAACGGTTTTAGGCTTAGCAAAACTTTTTAAAAACCCCCATTTTTTATTATATTCGCAAATAATTTCTTTGTTTTTTTCTGTTGTTATCCACAACATATATTGAAATTTTGTATAGCCTTTTTTCCAATTATTCCAACTTGTAACCTCATTTGGGTATTCAAATTCTTTTTTTGCTAAAACAATGTAATCGTTCATTAAATCCAAGTTTTTTCTAAACTCTTCTTCCGATTGTTTGTCTATTGGTTGTATGCCACCAAAAGGTTTTTTATAAATATCAAAATTATAAAAATTTAAAACATCAGTTATTTCTACACCAACTTTTGGTGTATAAACTCTTTTATCTATAGAAATACCACGCTTTCTGTCAGCATTTGATTTTTGCAGTTTTCTAAATGTGCTTTCATATCCTAATGGCGCTTTATAATCTTTCCATTCGGCAGAACATCTATATAAAAAATCATTTACAATTTTGGCATGATATAAATAAAGTTTTTTACACCAACTTTTTCTTACGTTAAACATATTTTTGACTCCTAATTAGTTCTCAAGTAGTCCCTTTCTCTCTAAGGTGCGTGTTTAGCTACTCTGTCGAGAAGGCAACAGGGTTCTTCTAAGGTAAGTCATTTAAAAAAAAATTAGCTAGTCCAGTTTATAACGCTATGTCCACGCCCCCTTAAACACGCCACAAGAGGGTTATAGCTTTTAGGCATAAGGTTATAGTAATCGTGCCAAAAATCGTTGTAATCTTTTATTTTAACTTTTTCGCTTTCTATTAACTTTTCACACTCAACAGTATCACGAACTATTTCTGCTGGGTTTTTACTTGTGCGTGGGTCTACAATAGGTGACCATTGCACAATCTCATTATTAGGTTTTGCACAACTTATTAAAAGCAATGCAATAAATATTATTGGGTTTAGTTTCATTTTTTCCTCTAATTACTTGGGCTTTCATAAATATATTTATTTAAACTTATTTTGCTTATGCGTCTTGCACCACCAAATTTTTTGCTTAAAATATCTTTATTTTCTATCATGTGATAAACTTTACGTTGGCTACAACTTAACTGTTGAGCAACTTGCTCAACAGTAAGCCATGTATCATTATAGTGCGCATCAATAAAATCTTCTTCACTAGAATGGTATTTCATCGTCTAAATCCCCCTCTTGCGCTGGTTGTTCATCGCTTATGTCTTTAGCCGGCACTTCATCAAAATTATCATTATTTTCTTTTTTACTGCCAAAGCCAATTCCTTGCACTTTTATATTTAAACCAATCCTTAATTCACCACTGTCTTTTGCACGATATTCATTGGTAGTAAATTCACCGGTAATCATTAATGAAGTACCTTTAGTTAAATATTGTTTAAAATTTTCTGCGCCTTTAGAAAAATAATTGCAGTTAAAAAAGGTGGTGGTTTTATTATCACCAAAACCCATATTGTTAGCTATGCTAAAATTTAAAAATTTACCATAATCGTTTTCACGCAATTCAGCATCTTTTGTTAAATTGCCCAACAATGTTATTGTACAAATACTCATATTTTTTCTCCTTATTTTTTTAG
>CETF01034478.1_pt1 | contig 10657 bp, 5 predicted proteins | sample 326991 | NCBI WGS metagenome assembly CETF01 (sample SAMEA2622331, study PRJEB7988) | marine metagenome | biome: marine biome (ENVO:00000447); feature: surface water layer (ENVO:00002042); material: "saline water (ENVO:00002010), including plankton (ENVO:xxxxxxxx)" | depth 5 m | reverse complement strand
TCCTATATTTAAAACACCTTTACCAGTAAGCACCATATAACCATTTAGATTAGTACCATTGGCAACTTGAAATATCATATTTGCCCCATGAGTACTGCTTGTCCAAGCCTCATTTGTTTTGCCTAAGATCCTAGCCCCTACATCAAAACCTGTACCATTAGTTCCTTGAAATTCAATTCCTCCTAATGTTGAATCATCTGGACACGCTGTATTTCCAGTTGCTCCAGCATTATGATTTTTTGTTAAAACAACAGTAGGAAAGTTACCAGTAGCATCTCCAACCCTTGTAACATTTATCATTGATTCTGCATTTGAATTTCCTGTAACCTGCAATACGGCATTATCACCTGCATCAACAAAATTAATTGTGTCATTGGAAACTAAGAGTTTTTTTACTTGTGCATCTCCATTAACATCTAACTCATGCTCTGGTGATGATTGGTTAATTCCTACATGATTGGTTGATCCTACAATTGTTAAATTATCTTGACCAGATAATTTGAAATTTAAATTCCCATGAGGAGTTCCACTTTCATAATCAACGTTAATTTCTCCTATTAGTCCATTATTTTGTGCGCCACTATCGCTAGTAAAAAATTGTAATCCTCCTGCTAATTGTCCTGAAACGGCTGAGGTATCTGTATCTGTAAATCTAATAAGATTACCTGTTCCATTTGCATTATTAGTTCTTATGTCTAATGCATAAGCATTTTGTCCGCCACCACTTGGCTGAGGATGAGGTTCATATTGAATATGACCATTGTGATCTATTTTCATATAAGTTCGATTACCCCCATCATTATTCATGGTACGGAATTGTAATTCTGATGGTATTTTTCCAGTAGCTATACTTACAGCATTTCCCGAAAAATCAGGTGTTACTACCTGACTTCTTATTCTTTGGCTTTCAGTAGTATTAGTACCATCAACACCTCTAAATGTGATTTGACCGAGGACATCATCAGCCTGTAAAGCAGTGCCTAAAGAATATGTAGATGTTCTGTATTTATTAAATTCAAGAAGTGGTGCGCTGGCATTGGCTGATCCTCTAGCAATAACAACAGAGGCAGCCCCATCAGTACCAGCTACTTGTAGAGCAGCAACAGAGTCAACACCTCCTCCAATAGTTAAAGGATTACCTTTGTTTATAACAGTTTGCCCATCAAAGCCTAAAAATATGTGAGGAGTTGCATTACCATGCACCCTAAAATTCATACTTGATCCTACTGATTGTATTCTGTTGTCAAAATTATTACTACTTTTTCCTTTTAAATAAATAGAGCATGTATTATTTGTATTTTCACTTGCAAAAATAGCTACATCAGACTCCGTACCATTATTAACATGTAAAGGTGCTTCTGGGTTAGCACCAACTTGCGTACCAATACCTAATTGGCCTAATGTGTCAAAACAACCAACAACTCTAGGAGTAACCGAGTTAATTGCACCTCCAGTTGTAAAAAATTCAATTCTTGTAGGATGGTCTGTTGCACTATGAGGAGATTCAGCTTTAAAGCCAATTGAAGCACAACTACTAAAGGCATCATTAGCATTTTCTTGTGAATATGCCGATATAAGCCCTAATGTATTGTTACTAGCAACTGACGTATCTACTCTTAGTAAGTCAATTCTTCCTCCAGAAGTATTGTATATTTGCAAGTCTGAAGTACCAGTTCCTTGATGTGTTGCCTGTCCGTTATTAAATAACCTACCATCTGCATCTATTGTCCACTTTAATGCTGAATTACTGCATAAACCTAAAGTATTTGACGCTGGTTCATTTAAACCGTTAGAAGGTACAGTCGTTCCAGTTACATTAACTCTTGCACAACCCACAAAACCAGTAACAGACAAAGAAGCACCTGTTATTTGTCCTCCTACCGCAAGTGTTCCAGATCCATCAATTGTTATAGATGGGAAATGAAAATCACTTGTTAAATCCTCAAATCCACTATTACCAGAGTTACGTCTTTCAAATTTATTAGATGTCGTATTAAACCTTACTGCTCTTGCAGGGAAATTTGATGTGCTAACAGTATCATTAGCAAACATCGCTGCCAAATCTGTATCCCTATCTTTTAAACCACTTAAAAAACTTGTATAAGTGCTGGTTAATTGTGGTTCGTTAAAATCTGCCATTACCTATTGCACTTTTTTAACAAAGTATAAATCATATCTTAGATTCTATCTACCTCTGCATTGCCATGTAAATATTCCATCTACTCTGTTTCCTGCCTCATCAAATAAAAATACATGAAACTTTGTAGGATTTGCAATATCTTCAAAATCTACAACAGCAAACACTGTAATTAAACTCGTTGTAATGTCTACATTAGGAGTTGCAGTGACCGACTCAATATCTACAAAAGGTTTGTTAAAGAAAACAGGAGTACCACGTTTATTACTACCAGAATTTTCAAAGTCTACATTGCCACTTGTTGTCCCTGACGCTGAATCCGTGACAGTAAAAGTATTTGCATTTGGAACTGTTTGAACCTGATAATCTCCTGACGTACCATTACCAGAAGTAACATCAAAACCGACACCATCTCCAACTGATAATCCATGATTTGATTTTGTAACAGTAATTGTCGTACCTGATCTTGTATACGAGGTAGTACCTAAAAGAACAACACCTCTACCTTGATCGCTCTTCTGTTTAACTTCTACCTTAAGTCTTACCTGTCTCACTTTTAATAAATCATTGCCACCAGCCTGAGCAAAGTCATATCTAAATCTTACAAATTGAAAATTAGTACCAAAAACATTTCTTTGCTGTAAGCTTGTTTCATTAACAATGCTTGTACTAGAACCCGATCCAGTAACAGACGAACCAAAACCTATCGTAGGAGTAATAGTAGTAGAGCCAATATCATTAGATTGAATACTTGATTTAATTAAAGATGCTTTTATATTTGTGCCTAGATTTAATATTTCTTGAAAATGTCCTGCTGTTTCTGTAGGCATCAACCAATTTGCAAAGCCAGCATCTATTTGTGCCTGTGGTGTTGCAAACTGTGGACTTGCATTACTACCAGTACCTACAAAATGTTCTTGAATTGTTTCTGTTGTATTTACATTTGCATAGCCCACACCATCTTCAACATAGAAATTACTTGTATTAACAAAAGTAGGTAGACCACTGGGAGGATTTGTAGAAGCATCAAAATCGGTCTTAAAGTCAGTGATTAAAAGAAAGTCTGGTGGTTCGTCCACTACCGCATCAGTAAAACCATCATCACTTTCCATGCCTAAAACATCTACAGCTCGAACATAGTATCTATAGTCACCACTCACATCTTCAAAACTGACAAAAAATGTAGATTGTATTCTTCCTAATAACTCAGCAGAGCTATAACTTTGAAAAGAACCATCTGCTGCCTGTCTTGATTTTTTTATTTCATAATGTTTTATTGGTAAACCATTAGTATTTGTAGCATCATCAAATCTTAAAAGTACATTATTATCAATAACTTCAGCATTTAAATTTGTTATGTTATTTGGTCTTTGAATTGTAATATCAGCACTTCTTACTGTTCCTGTATCGTTATAAATATCTTTTGGCTGTACATAATATCTATAAAATGTATTTTCTTTTGCACCATTACTCTTTTTAATTTGTTCTTTAAATTCTGTTGCCATATAATTACCTCTATTTTTTGCGCTTGCAAAAGACTGTACCGTTCCAGCTATGTCAGATAAATTCGAGGCTGTTGCACGTTTAACTTTGAAATGTTTTAAAGGTAAAGAAAAACCTCCTGTAAAATTTAAATCTTCAACATATTCCAACCAATCAACTGTTACAGTAAGCAATTCTGAATCTATTGTTATACCTGGTGTTTCAAAGAATGGTGATGGTAACTCTGGTGGATTTATCACTATATCCTGAGTTGCAACAGCAGATTCATTACCATTTACGTCAAAAGCTTTTATGTGATAACGTTTCGTTCCAACAGTTTGTTTTACTTTAAGTGAAGTAGCTTGTATTCTGCCTTTGTCTGATGCTTGTGCGAAGGTCTGACTTGTTGTGCCCACCTTAACTTGAAACTCTTGTACTGTAATTCCTGACGCTGGTGGCGTATAACTCCAATTTAAAAGAACAAATCCATCATCCATTACTGGAGTGCTGAAGGCTACAGTTCCTACTGCAACTGTTATATCAATAGAAGAATATGCACTGACGTTTCCTGCAATATCAACGGTTCTAATTTGAAAAGTTTTTGTTCCATTAAAATTGGCTGGTCTGATAAATTCTGTATTATCAATTTTTGTAGTTTTACCATCGACTAAAACTTCAAAGTGTTTTATTGCAAAACCGTTCGCAGGTAATTCAGTACCACTACCGTTTGGATTACCACTAGCATCTCTAAAAGTTGTAAAGTTAATAACAACTGATTCAATCTGAACTCCAGAAGTTGAGGTATCAATAACAGGTGCATGAGGTGTCGCAGGTGTAAAAGTAACTTTATTTGCATTATCTGTAAACGATCCATCACTATATCTATTTCCGTCATCTCTTGCTTTTATAAAAAATAAAACAGTTCCTAAATTACCTGAAGTTAAAAGTTTTACATTTTTAATTCCTATTTCAACGTCTGGTGCTTGTGCTCTTGTTAAAAAGGTTGCAGCATTTTTATTACCAAAATTATCATCTGATATATCATTTGCATTGTTTTTATTGAAATGTATTTCATAGCCAACTATATCCAAGTCTTTAAATAAAACATCTGGGTTACTACCGTTAAAACTATCGGGATCTGGTTCGTTTTCATTCCAAGTAAGAATTAAACCTTTATTGGGATCAACTGTTACTGCCAATCCAGTAACAGGATTTGGGGCTGCTGTTTTTCCTTGTGTTAAAACATTATTTAATAATCTTTTTTTAGATAAAAGACCGCCACTTGATATGCTTTGTACTCGAAAATCATATAATCTATTTGGTTTGATATTCCTTAGTTCAAACGTTGTTCCCTGTACAGTTTCAGTTTTAAAATTATTATTTGAGTATCTAAACATTACTCTATAACTTGAGATGCCATCAACACCAAGCCATTTTAAAGCTAACATTGATTTTATCTGTGCTTTATTTGTTTTCTTTTGAGTAGTATCTGTATCTGCATTTTGATTTATTGTTTCTTTATACAAAGACTCAGTAGTCGTTAAATTTGTTGGTGGTAAAGGTTTTCCATTAATATTTGTGGCATCTCTAAATTCTACGTCCGTGCCAGAATCAACAGAAGAATAAATACTATGATTATATGTAAGAGCAGTTACTTTATATTTAGCTTCTACTTCTTCAGTTACACTTACAATCCTAAAAAGATCAGATTCTAAATTTACACTTGCAGTTGAACTTATCACTTCTAAAATCCATACACTATTAACTTCTGGTGCTGTTGGTGAATTATCAGCAGTTTCAAAATCACCTACCACATCAACTAAATTATCTGATTTTCTTAAAAAGTTTACTTCTTTTCTTGAAACAGAATTATCTGGCATTACTACAGAAATCATTCTTGTGTCTGTGTAAGTCACCGTTACATTTCCACTATTTGTAGCTGATGCAGAAGCAGTTACCGTAAAAGTTGTAGCAGAAGGAACAGTTGCCACTACAAATGAACCATCAACTGCACTACCGCTTGTAAAATCTAAAGTAACTCTTGATCCTACCTCGTAAAAATGTTCTGAATTAGTTGTTACAGTTACAGTCGTTCCAGACTGACTATAAGTACCATCTACAGTCTTTCTACCATATAAACTTGCTGAAACTTCACTATCTAAAGTGATTCTGTCAGTTGTAGATGTTGGAACGGACTTTACACGACCTGCTCTTCTAAAATCGCCATTTCTTACTCTGTCACTAATACCAATAACATGACCTGGCCTAACAAAAATACCACTATCAACAGAAACAGTAAAAGTTACAGTCTCCGTTAAGAGTTGTTCACTTTCTCTTGTATATTTTGCCATTCTCATTGCCTGTCCTCTACTGGTACAGCAAAAAGCATCTAATTCACGTTTAACAATTCCATATTTAGCCATAGTTACGTCACCGCCAGCAGCAGTTGTAGCTGAAACATTTCCTATCGTTGTATTATCTACAACACTTTGTACTGGAAACTGCACACGAGAAGCTTTACGTTGTTCTAGATCAAAATATTTAACAATAACTAAAGTCGATCTATTTTTTATATCACTACCTTCGTATGTAAAATTACCACCTTCGACATTAGCCTGTGAAAATATAAAGACAGGTGCAACTTCTCCATTTGCTGTATATGATCCAGATGTTTGTGTAGCTGGCTTATCCTGTATCAGAGTTACACTACCTGCACTCCAAAAAGGCATGACACGCATTGTTGAACATATAGCATTTATTAAATCAAAAGCTTTAAATTCTCTATTAATAATTCCATTAAAAGCAAACCTAACCTCACTTCCCTCCCTCGTAAAAGTTAATGTACCAGTAGATGTTGATGTAACAGTCGCAATATTTTGAAGTCTAATTTTTTTAGAATTTATTTTTTCTACTTTATAAATTCCATTTGCAATATTGTTATTTCCTGACCCAAGAGTAAATGTACAGTTTAAAAAGTCTCTATTGCTGAATTTATGATCTGTTGGTGTGCCCTGTGCATTTGTTGTTGTAACCTCAATAAAAGTTTTACCTGCTGTCTGACTCCAAGTTCCACTGCTAACACCACTTGCTTCGATAGCCCTATCTGAAACTAACTCATTATTATATTGAGATATTGCTATAAAACTAAATTCGTCTAAGGTTGTTGGATCAATATTTAATCCATATCTTTCTTCTGTTAAAACATCCCAAAGCACCCACGCTGGATCGCTATGCCATGTGTTTATAAAATTTGCAGTACCACTTGTACCTGCACCAGGCCACGATCCAGTATATGTAATTCTTCCCGCTAATTTACCGCTTGTAACAACTTGAGAAGTATTTGGTATTTGAGTTCTTAATCCTCTTACTAAATAATTACGATTTGGAATTGAACTAAATTGCTCTGCCGAAACACCTATTCCGACTAAAGCAGTGTTTGGATATGGATTATTGTCAAAAAGTATTTTTGTAAATGAAAACCAAGTAAAAGAATTTACAACTTTAGGGTCTGTTGAATCATTTGTCGTTCTTTGTACCTTTATTCTTATATTGCTTGTATAACCACTTTCCCTTAATTCAAAAGCATAACTTCTCTGGTACAAATCTCCTGTTCGTCCACTAACGGTGAAAGTAATACCTGAACCTGCACCAGCTAAATTTTGAAATGCTCCATTATCGTAACTTATCAAGAATTTGAACGATACTGACGATCCCACAATATCTCCGTCATCTTCAAATTTTTGAATTTGTGGAAAATTTAAAGTAAATCTAATTTTATCTATTGTATTAGAAGCATCCGTTATTGTTTGTATTGCAGCAGCAGGTGGATCAGTTTTTGTTATAGGGGGTGAATTAACAGTTACTTCTGTTCTCGTTGCAGAAAAATCAGCGATAACAGTTTGATTTGCTGTTCCTCTTCGTTGCTTTACAACGATATCCTCAAAGTTTCTGTCATCTTCTTGGATATTTGTAACGTCAGTATCAGCCTGTAATACTGGTGTATTATCAAAAAAGATATCTTTTAACATTTCTAAGAAATAATTATCATCCGCAGTAGTTAATGCTTTACTTCTTGGAGTAGCAAAGCCATCTATATCACCTTCACCTAAAGCATCTAAAATTTTTACAACTGCAACGCTATCAAGATTATCTCCAGTGACCGTTGCTTTGCCACCACCACCTTTTCCTAATCCTCCACCAGAGCCTTGGATAATATTTAAATTATTTTTATCAGTTGAATTATTCATAAGTTAATTTTTAAATATATCGAAGGGATTAGTACCATCCTTAACAGTGTTGGTTTCTATGCCAGCAGAAATAACAGCAGAACCAACAAGAGGCTCACCGTAAATTAGTGGTATAGGCAATCCTGCCCTGCTAACATTAACAGGTGAATTAAAAGCAAAAGAATTATCTGGATCTTCTTCTGGAGTTTTTGGAGCAGGTCTTAACATTTGAGAGATACCGCCAAAGACAAGTGCAAGACCAATATTTCCTGCAAGTGCACCTATAGCAAAATTTCCTACAGTCAATCCACCAGTAAAACCAAGACCAGTAGTACCAAAAGCAAGAGTTCCACCACCCGTTAAAAATGCACCTCCTATTAAGGCAGCACCTAATAAAATAGATCCAAGTCCTCTACCGCTTTCTCCAGTAATAACAGGAACTATTTTAATATCTCCTCTGCCAGCAGGATAGTGAAGCTCTTCAAGTTCAGTAGGTCTATCTTCTACTAATACTCTATAATTTCTATTCATCATATAACTCTCTGCCCTTGGATAGTATGCCAATAAACATTGAATACTTTTAGCAACAGTTGGCACATCTATTTCTATTTCTTTTACATCTAAATGCTCGGCTAAATCACCATATAGTTTTAACTTACGAAGGCAAGTTGTCATAACGTACTATCCTCCCTGTAATCTTACGAAACCAACTTGTATAAGTCTCTTTACATGATAGTCTACCTTGCATGTGGTGTAAAAGTTCATTTCCAAAATCATCACAAATAACTCCACAATGATTTAAAACTTCACCAGTTAAATTCATAAACAACAAGTCATATTTCTGTAACGGTACATCTTTGCTTATTTCTGAAAAACCAGCTTCCTCAAAACAATCTATGAATGTTGGATTTTTACAAAATTCTTCTGGTGTTTTAGGTTTTGGAAAATCCATTAGTTGTATTCCTAATTCAGCATTATAATATTCTCTAACCAACTGCCAGCAATTAGTTTGATCCCATGTCCAAGGTCTACCTAATAATGATTGTTTATACTCTTCAGGAGTGAAATCATACCACTCCTCTGTATGAGGGTTAACAATAAACCAATGCTTGTTAGTTCTAGCTGCACAAACCCTATCGGCTGGACTTGCTATAGGGCTTGTATTTGGATGTGAGTGAACTATACCTTCTATAGCTTCATTGCCGTATTTATCTTCAATATCAACATAGTCTTGTGGATCTAAAATAAATTGATCAGTTTTATAACCAGCTAAATTCTTGCATTCTTTATAAATTAATTTTCCCTTAATATTTACCAATAGACCACAACATTCTTTAGGACTTTCTTTTAGTGCATGCTGTAAAACTTTATCTTTCCAAAACATTAATTAAAGAAATCACCAATACCTTTAAATTCATCTGGTAAATATTGTCTTTTTGGAACTTTGACACCAAATTGATCTATGGAAGCTGCTAATTCAAAAGTACAAAAATTTCTTGTTTCAGCAGACTTACGAGCTATTTCATAAATTTCTTTTGGAAACTCCTGTGTAAAATCTCCAATAGTATTACTATCTCCATAAGGATTATTACCATCAAAATTACTATTAGGTAAGAACTTTGCTAATGTTCTAATTCTAGTAACAACCGCACCGACAAGATCATTTCCTACTGTTACTGCATTTACTTCTTGTAAAATAGAGGACATAATTCCAATAGGCACAGAAGGTGCTAATAAAGATAAGTTACTTATGGTTAGAGTTGGTCTGGGAGTATTTTTTGTCATATATTTAAAACCTTTTGCTTCTATTGGTGCTGAATAATATGTATTACTATTCCAACTAATATTTCCATTCGATGAGGTTAAATTTGAATTGTTGTGAAACCTATAAATTGTATTTGCACCATGTAAAGCAGTTTTTAACTGTATTTCAAAAAGTTCAATAATCGGATTTGGATTTATTGATTGAAGATTTTTATTTAATTCACTCATTATGGCTCAAATACTTGCCTAAATTTAAATTTAACAGTAGCTAAATTTGCATAATTAATTGTTTTTGTATATCCACCTTCAACAACAAACTTCATCGCAACACTTTCTGTTGGAACTGTGTAATTAATACTATCGCCATCTACTGCTCTTTCATCAAGAAAATTAGTAAGAATATTAGCATCAACCTCACTAATATTTTTAAATGAAAGATTGAATGTTTTTGGGTTTTGATTCAATGAAAAACTAATCCGATGCTCATAACCATCACCAAATTTTACAAGCCTTGTATTTGGATTGTTTTGTTTTATTAAACCATAGTCAGGATTTTGAAAGGTAGCATTTTGTGAATTTAGAGGAAAATTTTGTGACATTAGTTATAAAGTAAACCTCCAGGCCTTCTCTGTTGTATTAGTTCTGCCTGAATAGCCTGTGATATTGCTGTACCTAATTGTTCGGCACCATTTGTGTCACCTTCTACAGAAGAACCAGAAGCATCTACGTTTACAGTGACATTACTAATACCACCACCATTAGATTGAACACCTAATTTTCCATTTGCACCTCTACGTAAAGGTAAAATTGCTTCTGCACCTGCCTCACCCATTAAACCCATACCATTTTTCATAGGAAATAATGTTGGTCTATTTACTATTCCGCCATAAGCATATTTTTGTACCTGTCCATTAACAAAAGCATTACCATCTGCATTTTTTGTAAATAAACCTTGTATAAAATTAGTGAATGGTTTTGTGAAACTTTGCTGTATAGCTATGCGTGCCATATCTTTTATTATTGAATTTGCTAAATCTTTAAAACTTAA
>CETF01067716.1_pt1 | contig 10687 bp, 3 predicted proteins | sample 326991 | NCBI WGS metagenome assembly CETF01 (sample SAMEA2622331, study PRJEB7988) | marine metagenome | biome: marine biome (ENVO:00000447); feature: surface water layer (ENVO:00002042); material: "saline water (ENVO:00002010), including plankton (ENVO:xxxxxxxx)" | depth 5 m | reverse complement strand
TATTAAAAAATATTGTAAGCCTGACCGCCCTCCATTTGCGAGAATACTAATGACACAATCAGACGCACCGATTCCAAACTACCATGTGTATGGTGAGCGTGACAAACAAAGTCCGACCACATTGTATTGGGGTAATAATCGTGCGGAGGCAGAGGCTACATATGATTCATTAATGAATCGGTATATGTACCATATGAAGGCTACATTTTAATGAAGAACAATTCGACCCACCAATGCCTCGTCGATACACTGACATGATAGATGAAAGGTTTCTAGGTATTCCCCTTTTGTCTTGATTGTCTTTTTACCAAAACAAAGATCCCGTCCTTATGAGTTTAGTTATGTACTCGTAGGGGCGGGTTTCTTTTTACTCCTCTTCGATTGGTATAAACCTTCCGTAAGTCTCAAGTTGATTCTGGAATGTCCTTAATCTTTCTATATGGATGTCCCCTTTAACTGCCATGTTCCTAATGAAAGGTGTCTGCAGTGCGGGGCGTTCCATTAAACCATTCAGAAGAAGTGCCATCCTCCGCTTACCATAACCACGTTCGGTAGCTTGCGAATATATCTGCTCGTCTGAAAGACCTAACTTTCTAAACCCTCTAATCGTTTTTAATAGATGTTCATTAATACGCCTACGTCTTTCTATTTCTGTATCTGCAAACCCTCTAACTGTCCCTTCTGCCATTGAGTCATCAGTGTACATACGATTCTTGAGTGCGTTAGCTCGACGATATTCACCTGCTCGTTCAGATAAGAACCTATCGAACTGTCTCTCTAGTTTTATATCATAAGGTCTAACGGGTAGGAACTCAGAAACCAAAGCTCCTAGTGGTGTAAATAAAATGTCAGCGGCATCAGGATCACCTTCCATCAACTTAATAACTCCGTTGTTTAAAAGATTCTCAGGAGTTCTTGGATAGTACGCTTCTTTCCATATGAACTGGAACTTCTTAGCGAACGCTTCCCATGCTGTATCATTAGCTTCGGTTATCTGTCTGCCTGTCTCTGGATCTCTGTTATTTAATGCACTTGTTAATGCTCCTGCAAAGATCTGCTGATCAAAGTACTGGTCAGCCACTAGAGTTTTAAAGAAAGCAGCTCCTGCTTCTGCGGGTGAGCCTCTTCTAAGTTGCTCGTATGCTCTTAGGAAAGGGTCAACCATCATAGCGAAAGGATTCACGTAAGTCAGATCCACTGACTTTAGTTTATCTCCCTTACCATAGTAGAAGAATGTGTGTGTTCTAAGATACTCAGGCATTGAATCTCTCAACGCTTGATCCTCTTCGTCTCCTATATTACTTAGTATATTATTAACGGCTGCTGCTCCTAGTGCTGACATACCGCCTAAGACTATTCCGACACCTGTCTTTCTTCGTGTACCACGTTTATTAATAATTGGATTATGACTCGCACTTTCTTTTATGTACTGCTGTCTTGTGTTTAATAAAATCCTTGGGACTTCTATTTTAAATCGAATGAACGGGGCGAACATGAATCCATACCATGTACGATTCATACCTTGAACAAAGGGAGGAGCTTGATCATAACTCTGAGCAGTTTCCTTAACTATAAAAGCTGCCTCTTGCATGAGCTGTGAGTCACTCCTGTTTGCGTAACTGTCTCTTGGATCTTTTAAGTTTTGAGGCGGGTTATCTTGATCATATTTTCTAGCCTTCTGTAGTACATCAAGCTCATGAACAAAGTATGTAATCTTATAGAAAGCATCCACTGTTTGAGAAAGCTCTCTTAGTTTACCATATAATTTACCTACTTTAGTATCTCCTACTTTATCAGAGAGCTTATCAATACCTTTTACTTTCTCTCCGCTTGCCTTTTCTATCTCATCGATGGTATCGAACAGTTCTTTCCTAACCTTCTTTTCGTTTAAAGGATCTCTTAATAAATCTTGTACGAGTCTAGCATTAATATCATTACCGATAACGCCAAGACCTTGCAGTGTTCTATGGAAAGCACTCACCTCTTCTGGTTTCATCGATGTGTACTTTCTTATAAACTCATTCTTTAATGAACTGCCTAACTGCATGGGTCGCCACATCCCTTGTAGTGGGCCGAAGAATAACACGTTTGAAACTATGTTACGTACATAGAAACCTATAGAGCCTAGTGTCTTAGCACCTAGAGATAGACCTGTTAGCTTTGCCCCTACATCAGTAAGGAATTCTGCGGCTGAGTCAGCTTCACCCTGAGACAGTTTAGTATCAGGCCCAAGGAGAGCGTTGATATCATCTGCCATATCTTTTGCAATGATGTACTGTTTACCATCGGCAAAGGGAGCTGTACTAATTAAGTTTGTTTCACTACCTGTCTTTATATTTAGGATATCAAATCCTTCAGGCACAGCACCATAATCAGGGCCGCCATCTGCTGTTTCTCCTATAGGTTCTCGAACTTGTATGAACTTGTTATCAATCCCTACCTTCTTTAGTTTTTCTACAAAGTTTATTTGAGAAGCAACTAAACCAAGGTGTTGGAAAGTTTGGAGCAGATCACCGTACCCACTCTCTGTATCTTTGACTTGTCCCAATAATTCACGTAGTTCTTGAGGCGGGTTCTGTCTGTTTTTAAGAGCACCGATATCTAAATTAACTATACTTTTCTTATTGTCTTTAAGATTATTTATTAAGTTAATCGTACTAACTTTCTTATCTCCTTTAATAAACAAATCTAAGTAGTCGTTGAGCAACATATTTTTAAGTGCTGCCTCTGCGTCTTTCCTACTGCCAATATCCTTTAGCTTAACACCTTCTCTTGTTTCTAAACTAAGCCAGTTTTTATTATGCTTAGTGAATTGATTAAATAAATAAGTAGCAGCTCTGTCTCTTACGCCACTGTAATCTTCATGCTCTCTAATATTTTTTCGGTACTCTTTATCTGTGAACAACCTATACTTTCTATGTAAATAGATATCTAAGTTGTCATCAATAGCTACAGACATAGGACTATCTGGGCCAACTATCCTTTTTATTTCTTCAGACAGTTCATTAGTTAACTCTCTTAAACTTATGAGATGTTTAACAAGACGGGTGTCCCATGCTTTACTTATATCGACGTTCTGTAATACGGCTAACTCTTCAATGGCTTTAGATCTTCTCTGCCTAAACTCTTCTTTTTTCTTCTCTACAAAAATAGCTCTTTGTTTTTGAGTCTCTGCTTTAGTTAGTTTGGTAGTGCCTAAATCACTCCTACGAGTTTTTAATTGTTGTTCGAACTCAGGATCTGTTTCGGGTGTTATGTTTTCACTGTTACCAACTATAGCTTGTATGAGATCTACAGGTGCTTTACCCTCGAAGTCTTCTTTGATTATTAAATCAAGTTGATTAGTAAAATTAACAAAGTCTGTGTCTACAGTATCTTGTATCTGCCTCCTCTGTTCTATAAGTCTCTTCACTCTAGGGTCTACCTTACCTGTAAACCAATCAAGCCACCGCCACATACCTTCTGCTCTCTTCTTAGCAGGGCCAGTTTCATAGAAAGCTAATTCAAATAGTGGGGCGTACCCTCCATACTCTATACCTCCCATGTCTGTATCAAAATTACCTTTATCAAGACCGCCCCGCTGTCCATTCAAAGCACCTGCTTGTGTTTCACGAACACGTAAATCTATCTTGTCATCGGGAGAATCGGTGATCGGTCTGTCATCGAGATAGGTTGCTAGTATTTTAAGGTTGTTCTCTGGGTCATTAATATCAAACTTAATAGTAGATAATATAGAGTATCCTCCTTTTAATCTAACCATCTCACCAGCCAGTCTGTTCAGAGCTGCAGCGATGACTGGATTTTCACTGTCCTTTTCTTTCATCGCATTAAAACGATTTATATACGAACGTAAGTAGCGTAAGAATATACGGACAAAGTTAGGGTTACTCTTGTAGAATTCTATCTCCTCTTCAGTTGTGTATCCTTTAGTTAAAGTCTGAGCCTTCATGCGTAAGAACTCATCAACAATAATATGCTGCATGTTACGTTGCTTTGATGGAGCTGCATCTGGAGCTAGTAGGTTACGGGCTTCAGTACGACTCTCATCAGTATCGTAATATGTATCTATTATTTCATTCACTTGTGTTGGATTTAAGACAGAAAATATTTCATCCATCTCAGCTTTACTTAAATTCCTCCAAGCAGCGTGGTGTATAACTTCGTGAGCAGCTTCAAAACGTATGACGTGTTGAGCATTCCCTCTACTAAGACCCATCGTGAGACGGGACATTCCCCAAGGATTCATAACCAACCGCATCCCATCCTTAGTTCTCTCAGCCTTCAACGCACCTTTGGCTTTGTTCTTTTCATTGTAATCTACTCGAACCTCCATACCCCAAAAGTCAGCAATGTCTTCTGCTTCTTTCTTAGCTTGTTCAAATCTTGCGTGGTGGTCTTTAGCAGTTAACCCTTCACTCAATCTATTTGATTCCTCTTTATCCATCCAGAGATCTTCAAAAGAATCAACGAATCTTTCCCGCTGTCTCCCCTGCAAATCATTTTGACTATCCTCGTCGATGCTTCCTGCTTGAGACTCACGATCAGTAGCACTCTCATCTACCATAACCTTAGACTCTTCTTTTGTAACTGAGTTAAGAGCTGATCTTATTTCTTCTACTGTGGTTTCACCTTCTGCAAACTCGTCGAACTGTTCTTCAGTTACAAGACCACTTGTGAAATCTCCATATGCTTCAGTAAGTTCTTGAGGCATTTCTTCAGGAGTTACATCAACCGTTTCTCTTGATCTAGAAGATGTCCTTAACTGAGTAGCGAGTGCTTCTCTGTTCTCTCTTATGTAAGCAGCAGTCAATGGGGAATCCGACTGCTCTAACTTATCTATGATCTCAGTTATCTTTTCATTTTGCAGTCTCTCAAAACGAGCACCCTTTCCTCTATCCATCATGTTACGTACACCAACAACCCCCGCACCCATCACGCCCCCTAATGAAGCAGCGTGTAATCCTGTCATCAATCTGTCTATCATCGGAGTATCTTCGTTTAGAGCAGCATCCATAATGAATGTTTGTACAAACTCATCAAGACCTTCTTCCATCGCTTCGTCCATAGCTGGAATACCATATGCTTTGATGTTGTTCCCTACTCTTTTCTTCAGGACTTCTTGCATATCTTTAGTAACGATGTTCACTAACTGCTCTTTAAATTTTGCAGCACCTATTCCTTTTACTTCTAAATTCTTTAGCTTCTCCAGACCTGCTACTAAACCTTTCACTGACATCTTATTTAAGAAAGCATCTTCGAAACCTCCTCTACCTAATCCCATAAATGCAGTTGTTATTAAACCTGTCACAGTTCCCGCCATCATAGCGTACCCTAAAGCTGCATCATGTTTCTCTTCGTGAGTCATGTTGTCAGGCTGTGCAGCATATACAGTAGCGTATGTATTACCCGCACTCCTATTAGCTGCCGTTAAAAATAAAGGTGGGTACGTAGCAGCTTTACGGAATATTTTATTTCCTACTGCTTTGTTGTATTCTTTAAGAGCTTTTTGAACTCCCTCGGTGGACGCTTTTTCTCCTGCTTTCGAAAGTGCTTTCTTTGAAGCAACAGCTCCCGCAGCTTCACGAGTAGTATCACCAAATTGTTTTCTTACAAAAGACGGAGTGAGTTTTTTGATAGCGAGTTTAGCTGCTGATGTCGCAGTTGTTTTTGTAGCGGCATATGCTACACCACCTGCACCCATAGTTGTTGCAGATAAGAAGGCTGTCGCAGATATATCAACAACCATAGGAGCTACTACATTGGATAGATCCATACCCCAACCAAAGTCATCTCCGAAAATAGAAGCCACTTCTCTACGACGTTGCCGATCCATTTGGTTTTCGACTAAGTAATTCGTAGCTCCTTCGCTTTTGAATACGATAGCTCCTAATGAAGCAAACAATCCTATCACCGCATCAGGAACAGTAGCTGCTATATCTCCTAATCTATTTTTTATAGAACTGTAATTACGGTCATCGGCTATAAAACTATCGAGCACATCAGTATCTTTTAATCCTTTAACTCTACCTGCTTGCTTCGCTTCCATCCAGTTGTCGCTAGTAGCTGCAGTTTCTGACAGGAACTTATCGTAGTACTCGTACGTTAACTCTCTGTATAACTTACGCTGATTCCTGAGCGATGTAGCTTGAGCAGGGGACAATCTTTTATCTGACTTAACAGCTCTCTCAAACCTCTCCTTCTGCTGCATCAATGCAGGGTGTGCCAGTACATGACCGCTCCCTAATATGCGGATGTTCTTCGCATCTTCATCGTATAACTTAAACTCACCTTTCTCATTGACCTCATTGGCTGCGAGTAATTCAATCGTGTCTTTAATCTCTTTGTCACTAAATCTATTAAGAGCTGCTCCTTCTCCAAAGCCAGTACGTCTGCTGTATGAAGATGACAATGCTTTCCGCATATCACCTATGACCGCAGACAAAGCACCCTCTTGATCTAGATCAGGCTTGATATCTTTTTGTTTGATAAGCTCACGCATATTATCTAATGCGTTCTTTGCTGTATCATCTTGCTCTTCATCAGAGCCAAGCATCCCATTGAATTCTTTGAGTAGCTCTGCTTGTCTTATGTTTTCAAAGACAGTTGAGGTATCACCAGATCTTTTTTCAAGACCTGACATAACACGATAAGCATCTGAATAATCTAGCCCACCTAAACGAACAGCAGTATCTAAAGCCTCTCCCCTATTTTCAATACCTGCTCCACCGATAACTTTCTGAACTCCTTTATCGTCAGTTATTCTGGCGAAAGGTAGACTGCCTGATTCAACAAGTAATGTCTTAGCTCTGTTAAGTTGCTTATCTAATTCTTCTGTATTAGCAGAATCACTTTGTATATTGTTGTTATAGATAGAACCTGCCTCCTCACCATAAGCCATACGGATAAGGTTAGTCTTTGTCTGCACATCGCTTTCGGGTTTAAGTGTAGATAGAAAACCTTCTGCCTGTACTTCTTCTTCAGTTACTAATCCATTGTTAAGTAAACTGCCTACCAAGCCTTGTGTTATTGAGCCTTCTACTTCATCATTTAATTCTCCAGTACGGAAGAAATGCCCACGTTGATAGTCGGCATAGCCTTGAGCACTGAGCATTGGATCATTGATCTCTGATCCTGAACTAGCCGACCATTGGCTAAATGATTTTAAAGGAGGGACGATGATATTTTGATCAAGGTCATTAGGCACAGGGGTTTGTTCCCCCAACGATAGGGTTGGATATAGGTCTGACACAGCAGAATTTGGGTTGTATATGTTATAGTTAAGTACTCCAACTAGATGCAGCAGCACTAGCAGCAGGGTTAACAGCAGCTTGTTGCTGTTGACCTCTCATGGAGAGAGCACCTTTTTGGGAGAATAAATCTTTGTACGCCTCGATATATAAATCTGCTTCACTCATCTCAGATAACCTGTTTCTCTCTTCTTCTGAGTCTTGGTTATATGTTAATAAAAGAATTAACTCGACGAGTATTTCTTTGTTGTTCGCAGTTTCGGGTATGCCTTGTGCTTGTATCAATGATTGAAGAGCATTGTCTTCAAGGTTACCACGACGTAAACTATTTAACATGCCCTCGATATCTTCTAGTTCTTTGAGCTGCTCAGTTCTAGTTTCTTTAGAGCTTTCTCTCATCCCTATAGCTCTATACATGTCTGACATTTCAGGTGATGCTTGATCAATCAAAGAGAGGTCGCCTTTACCAACCCTTTCTTTAACGAGAGTATCTATTTTACTTCTATCTGCTTTGTTAATCTTTAACTGATCGGCTGCTGAAGTGAATATAGAACTGACTGATGTATTAGATAAAGCTGTTGATACCTGTGGTGATAGCATTGTTCTAGTCAGAGCTTTTTGTTTCTGAGAGTCAGTACCTTTTGAATCCATGATTTCCCTAACTCTTGTAGCAACTTGGGGTGTTAGCTGTGCTATCCTTTGGTCTTCTCTGTTTTTCCTCTGAGCGTTCTGTAAATCAACATATGCTTTCTGTTGTTTAGCCATGTCAGAAACCTGAGAGTCAAAGCGTTTAGCAAACATTGCTTGCTCCGATACAGGTAAATTAGAAGCTGCTATATCTCCAAAGAAGTTACCTCTTAAATCTGCCATGCCTTGTGATGGATCTATAGCAGATGTACTTATAGGTGTTTGAGGTACTCTAGACTGGACTAACCTCTCCTGTTGTTTAGCCTCAAGCTCTCTATGCTCTGGGCGCATAATCGTAGGTTCGTTCATACGCTCTAGCTCTGCTTGCAAAGCCATCCTACCTGCCTCAGACTTATATCCTTTTTTTCTAAGTCGTCTAGCAGCTCTCTTATATTTAGAAGAGGTACGATCTTTCGAGTACCTTTCTCCTAACTCATATTGTGGTAACGAACTGAACTTCATACTAGCGTACTGGCTTCTTCTTCATCTCTTCTTCTCTCTTGTTAACTAAAGCCATGACTCTAGCCTGATCTTTTTCGTTAAGAGCTGCTACTTCATCGCCAAACTTTGGAGGTTCTTTTACTCTATATTTATCTAAAGTTTTTTGTCTGTCTCTAGCAGTCTGTTCAAAGGCTCGCATTTGTTCATTTGCTCTGGTGTCGCTCTCTAGTTTGAGAGGGTCTTTTACTCCTGTGTCTTTTTGAAATTGTTTCATTTCCTGTTCTAACCTGCTGCCCCCTACCCCATCGCCATATCTGTCACGAAAATTCTTCATAACATCTCTTTTAGGTTGGTTAATACTAGCACGACCTTCCCTATTACGGGCAGCAATTTCATCTGCTGTCCTCAGACGAAAACTACCGTCAGCCTCTCTCATGCCTAATCGAGTACTTTTTAAAAGCGCTTGATCTTTTCTTGCTTGGGCGGCTCCTCCTTCGTAACCGTACATATTCTTAGCTGCCTGTAACGCTCTAACTTTTTGTGGGTTAGGTTTACCAAATTTATCTTGTAACTTTTTATTGAGACCTGTTATTTGATCCATAAAAGAACCCGCTTTAGTCTCTTCTTTTGTTTCAGGGTTGAATCCTTGATAACGAGGGGCGTTTACATCACCACCTTGGGCTGTTATCTTTTTTTCGTCGTCAGACTCTCCAAAGACGGTATCTTCTGCAAAACTAAACTTATTCATTACCTCGTCTTCAGCACCGCCTGTATAGTTTTTCTTGAAAGTTTCTCTCAAACCCATCTTTGGGTCATTTCCGAGAGGGGTGAATTTCTTGTCTACATCCCCCACAAATAAATTTTTAATCTGCGGATCACTAGAAAGTCTCGATACAAAAGAAGAAAAGTCGTCTACTAACTCTGTATTAGGGTTATAGATTTTCATGAAGTTAGCTGGCTTTAATAATCCTGTTTCGGGCTTATCAAGAGCTTTATCCATTAGCTTCGAGTAGTAAGAGGTAAGTTCCTCCCACTTAGCTCTACTCATCCCTATTGATTTTAACTGCTCATCTGATATTTTACTTTTGTCCTTATCTGCCATACTTATTTGTGTTGTATATTACCTATAAATTTAGTTTTTTTATATGAAAAGTCAACAGGGCTATGTTCCGTGTAAGGTATCTGTACTTAACATGTTAGATAATTTCTTAATAGACCTCCTTGGTTTGGAATAACCTAACGAATTCCCTGTTTCTATAGGCTCAACCGCCATCAAACTATGTCTCTGGCGGGCTAGATCTAAACATAAGAAGGCTGCGTCAGCTAAGTCAGGGGATTTCCCAAGCCTAGCTTTGTGTTCAACCTTACTTTCAATCTTCATTCTTAGCGTACCGCCCTTGATCATTTCGTAATTTCTGCCTGTAACCTCCTGTGCTAACTCACCAGTAACTCCAAACAACTGTTTAGTCCTACAAAGTTCTTTGCCAACGAACCATAGTTCTGTTACTCTGTTTACATACAATTCAGCCCCTGTGTATTTAGAATTAGCAGAAACTCTACGATCCGATGCCCGACCACCAAAAGAAACACGAAGAATCTGGTCACTCCACTCTCCTGCGAGTACGTCGCAAAATGGAGCACCTGCCCCTGTTGCGTCTACTGCGATATCCATTGGCTTTATGCCTCTCTTCTCGCACTCGCTCCGCACCTGACGAACAATCTGATAAGTTCGTGGAACCGCTTTGTTGGTGGCATCGTCATTGAGGTGTATAGCTTCATCAAGCTGACACACAAACTGACCATTAGTCGCATAGCCAACATGACCTGTATATAGAATACATCTGTCACCACCATTAGTAAAAGCAGGGTCGAGTCCTGCGATTGGTATTGGTTTATTCTTCCACTCAATCTTACTCATAGCACCGCTACGTGATAGCTCTGCTTCATTGTAGATAGTATCTTCCTCATCACCATCAAAGAAAACAGCACGACACATCCTAAAGTATCCACGAGACTCTTGCCCTAGTAATGCTTTGTCCTCATTGAGCTTATCTACTGTAGGTAGCCAAGGGTAAATCACTTCATTAGCAATTACGTTAGGGCTTCGTTCAGCATCAAAGCGTACATACTCACCGCCCCACTTAGTTCTCCATTGATAATCTGTGTTTGTGTCTACACTATCCCAACCATCTTTAGGTGTTGACCATACACCGAACGCATCAAACCTAGAGTTAGGGTTACTCAACCCTATCATCTCAAACCTTTCGTTTTTAGATAGGTTACTTAGACCTGCTTGTACAATAGCCTCTGAT
>CETF01109989.1_pt1 | contig 10714 bp, 12 predicted proteins | sample 326991 | NCBI WGS metagenome assembly CETF01 (sample SAMEA2622331, study PRJEB7988) | marine metagenome | biome: marine biome (ENVO:00000447); feature: surface water layer (ENVO:00002042); material: "saline water (ENVO:00002010), including plankton (ENVO:xxxxxxxx)" | depth 5 m | reverse complement strand
AGGAACGCTAGAAGAAAACAATCAGGAACTCTTATATGGTGGTTCAAAGAGTGGTTAGATAAAAATGATTTGCATGACAAAGCACAGCTTATTATGCATACTGAACCTAAAGACCCACATGGTCAAGACTTAGCTCATATTGTTGAAAGGCTTGGCTTAAATAACAGACAAGTTCTATTCTCTACACAAAAAGTAGAATTAGGTCTGATGCACACTTTCTATAATATTGCTGATGTAACTGTCAATATTTCTGATGCAGAGGGTTTCGGTTTAGCAACTCTTGAATCATTAGCGTGTGGCACACCTATTGTTGTGACTAAAACTGGTGGCTTGCAAGAGCAAGTATCGCGTGGAAAAAATAAATTTGGCATAGCAATCGAGCCTGCATCAAAAGTTCTAATCGGGTCTCAGCAGGTTCCTTACATCTATGAAGACAGAATTTCCCAAAGAGATTTCAATCGTGCTATGACAAAAATGTATAAGATGTCACCGTCTCAAAGAAGACAGATGGGAGATAATGGCTATAACCATGTAAAGAAAAATTATAATTTTGAAAATTTTGAGAAAACATGGGTTGATTATATGCTGAAAATTCATGAACAAGAGGGTTCCTGGGAAACTAGGAAGTCGTTTTCTAATATTGTTTTCAAGGAGGTAGCATGAGAAAGAAAATTTTTGTAAAAGGTCCGGTCTTATCACAGAGTGGTTATGGTGAACAATCTAGGTTTGCTCTAAGAGCTTTAAAATCGCGTGAAGATCTTTTTGACATCTATGTCAACCCAATTCCTTGGGGTCAAACTGGGTGGATTTGGGAGGACAATGAATTTCGAAGATGGCTAGATTCTAGAATCACGGAAACACAAATCCTCGTGAATCAACAAAAGCTCCAGCCAGATATCTCACTACAAATTACTATTCCAAACGAGTTTGAGAAAATGTGCCCTGTTAATATAGGGTACACTGCTGGAATTGAAACTAGTCACGTAGCGCCTGTATGGCTTCAAAAAGGCAACGAAATGGATAAAATATTAGTTGTCTCAAATCACGCTAAAGATACGTATGTTAATACAACAGCACAAGCGCAAAATACAGATACTAATGAAGTCTTTCCATATAAACTTCAGACTCAAGTTGATGTTGTGTGGGAGTCTACTCCACAAGAAGAACCAGAAGAAATCCCCGGCTTGGAGTTAGATTTTGAACAAAACATGTTGATGGTTTCTCAAATATCTCCTAGAAAAAATCTTCAAAACGCAATCACATGGTGGGTTGAAGAATTCATAGATCAAGAGGTTGGTTTAATTGTTAAGACCAACACAAGAGGTAATTGTAGAATGGATAGAGAATTTACAGATGCTATGTTATCAAAAGCATTGGAAAATTATCCTCAAAGAAAATGTAAAGTATATTTGCTACATGGAGATCTATCATCTGGTCAAATGTGTTGGCTGTACAGGCATGACAAAATTAAAAGTCTAGTTAATATAGCACACGGTGAAGGTTTTGGTTTGCCACTATTTGAAGCTGCCCGTGAAGCACTACCAGTAACGACAATTGGATGGTCTGGTCATTTAGACTTTTTGAGTTTTGAAGGTAAAAATTATTTTAATGAAGTCGAATTTAAATTAGACAAAATTCAACAGGAAGCTCACTGGAGTGGTGTATTGGAACCCACCTCTGAATGGGCTTATGCTGATCAGGGTTCTTACAAGATGTGCATCCGTAAAGCCTTTAAAGAATATGATAGCCTAAAAGAGCAAGCACTAGAACTTCAAAAAATTATTAATGATAAGTATTCTGATGAGGTTCTTTACGAAGGTTTCGTAAAATCAATTTATGGAGACAACATTGATGTAGATAATTGGCTTCAAGAGTTAGAAGAAGGATTAGTGTTTGATGACTAACATTCTATACACATCAGATTTTATGGTTGATGAAGTTTTAGGTGGCGGTGAATTAAATGATTATGAATTATGTAAGCTTTTAGAGAATAACTATTCGATTGATAAAGTAAAATGTTCAAAGTTAACAAAAGAGATGATTGATAATAAATTTTTAATTGTTTCAAATTTTGTAACCATGAGTCCTAAGATCAAAAATTACATAACCAACAATTGCAGATACATCATTTACGAACACGATCATAAATACTTAAAAAACAGAAACCCAGGTGTGTATGATAATTTTATAGCCCCCAAAGATCAGATAGTAAATTATGATTTTTATAAAAACGCAAAGTTAGTGCTTTGTCAAAGTTCTCTCCATAAGAATATTATGGAGAGAAATCTTGGTATTAATAACGTGTTTAATTTATCAGGCAATTTATGGTCTAAAGAGTCTTTGGGGCTTATGAAAGAACTATCATCAGATGAGAAAGTAAAAAAGTATTCAATATTAAATTCAAATAATTGGCATAAAAATACTCAAGAAACTATTTTTTATTGCAAGAAAAAAAATATTGATTTTGAATTAATTGGATCACAAAATTATGATGATTTTTTAAAACTACTTTCTCGTAACTCTCATTTTATATTTTTACCAAAAACACCAGAGACTTTGTCTCGTGTCGTTGTTGAGGCCAAAATGATGGGCGTGAAAGTTGTAACAAACAAAAGAGTAGGTGCCACTCATGAGGATTGGTATGGTTTAGATAGCAATCAAATACTTGAAACCATGATTGCAAAACGTCAAGAAATATTCAATAAAGTAGTAGAGGTGATGAATGAATAATAACTTTGTGGTGGTTTCTGCATGCTATAATGTAGAAAAATGGATTGGAAAAAGCATTATGAGTGTTTCAAAACAAAATTATGAAAATTATAAACATGTCATTGTCGATGATATGTCAACAGACAAAACACCAGAGGTGATAAAAAAGTTTGCTGATAAAGACGATAGAATAATTTTTGTTAGAAATGAAGAGAAAAAATGCTCACTTCAGAATATTCACGATGCTATAAAAAATAACGCCACTGATGATGATATCATTGTTATAGTGGATGGTGATGATTTCTTGTCGTCACCAAATGTCTTAAGTGAACTAAATGATACATATAATAATAATGACTGTTGGTTGACGTATGGTAGTTACTTAAATTTATCTGATAAATTGAAGGGTAAGTTTTCTCGAGAACTACCTGATTGGGTTGTGGAAAAAAATCTTTTCAGAGATTACGCTTGGTGTACTTCTCACTTGAGAACATTCAAGGCTTTTTTATTCAACTCAATATTAGACGAGGATTTTAGAAATAAATCTGGTGAATTTTTTAACATGGCAGGAGATTTAGTCATTATGTTTCCAATGCTAGAAATGGCTGGTAAACGTGCGTTATATCTAGATAAATGTCATTACATCTGGAATGATTTGAATATATTAAACGAACACAAGGTTGACAATGTTAATCAAGTTGGTGTTGAAAAAACTATAAGAGGTATGAAAAAATATAATGTTATTAAAAAATAAAAATGTATTAGTCTTTGGAGGCACTGGTTTTCTTGGTAAAGAGCTGGTCGCTAAATTAATTTACTCTGGGTTTGAAAATATAACTATTTTCTCTAGAGATGAAGGAAAGCTCATAGAGCTGTATCAAGAACATAAGAATATAAAAATCCTAACTGGCGATATAGCAGATAAGTTTGAAGTATATCAAGCCATGAAGGGTATGGATTACATATTTCACCTGGCGGCTTTTAAACACGTCGGTCTAGCTGAGACACAGTCAAGAGAGTGTATTAAAACTAACTTGATTGGGTCTCTTAATATTTTAGAGTGTTCTGTCGATTTACAGCCTGATTTAATTATTACCACCAGTACAGATAAAGCAGCTCAAGTAAATGGTGTTTATGGTGCAACAAAATATCTGGTCGAAGAACTATTCAGTCAATTTGAGAAAGTTAATCATATGACGGATTACAGAGTTGTAAGATACGGAAACGTTCTTTATTCAACTGGATCTGTTTTATGTAAATGGAAGAAATTAATACAAGAGAATAAAGAGGTGATAATCACAGACCCTGAAGCAACTAGATTTTTCTGGACTGTTTCTGAAGCTGTTGAGTTACTTTTTGAGTGCATTTGGAAATCTGAGGACTCTTCTCCGTATTGCCCATCAATGAAATCAATGGCGATGGGTGATCTTTTAGAGGCCATGATCTTGAAATATGGAAACGGTAAAAGACCAAGTGTCAAAACCATAGGTTTACAGCAAGGTGAAAATAAGCACGAGAAAATACTTAGAGAAGGCCCAAGTTCAGATGAGGTTGAAAGGTTCACTGTGAAAGAGATTATGGAGCTTATATGACAAGTTTTAAAGTGTTCATACCTTGCTGTGATGAATCTTTACCGATTGTGAAAATCAACTCATATCTTTTCAATAAATTCTGGCCAGACTTAGAAGTTGTTTACTTAGGCTTCAAAAAGCCTGAATACGAGTTATATTCAGCCAACCATACATTTGTATCTTTATCGGATACACAAGAAGGCGGCTCATCAAAATGGACACGATATATACACCAGTATCTATCAAGTATTGATGATCAAGTAGTTATGTTTTCAATTGATGATTATTTGCTATGTCAAGAGCCAAATTTATCAATGATTGATATTGCCTATAAATTAATATCTAAAAATAAAAACGTCGGTAGATTCGATTTAACGTTCGATTCACAGGTCGAGGGTAATATACACGAAGTTTCTAAATTAAAGGGTCATACGGTCGCTGTGAAGCACCCAGGGGCACCTTATAGGATCTCTACACAACCAGCTTTGTGGAAAAGAGAATATTTATTGAAATTTTTAGATAATGATTGGAGTCCTTGGCAATTTGAACTAAACGGTACACACATGTCGTCCGTAAATAAATTTCCAGAGCAAACATTTTGTTTTTATGATAAGAAAATGGCTGAATATCCAATTAGAACTATTGCTAAAGGCGCTGTTTCTAGACATAACCCGGGAAAATTTAATGTTTTGGGTATGCATCCAAAATTAATCAAAGAATTGGTTGAAAAAGAATTTATTGTTGAAAAAGATCTAATCTGGGGTCAACATGGCAACAAACCTCCTGGTTTTTATGAGAAAGGTGGGTACGATTTTCATCCCTATCTTCTAGATTTTCATGAAACCTCCAAAACTGATTTTGAAGAGTATTTTTCAGTCTATGACAAGGATATCATGACAGTTAATTTGTGGGATGCTAATTTTTCACACACTTTGACCCATCCAGAGTTTGGATATGTAACCGCTCAAGGTGAGTATGCAAAGCGAACAGAGAAAATGAGGTATGTGCTTAGAAAAAATAACTTTAGATACTCATCTGGCATAACTATCTTCACTGACAAAGCATTGGATAAAAAGATTATTGATTCTGTTGATTGTGATATAAAAATTGGCTGGATTCAAGAGCCGCCGATTGTACACAGTTTTGTCTATGAAAAATTACCTTCATTTATAGATTCATTAGACTTTCTTTTAACTTTTAGTAAAGAATTAGCTGAAAAGTACGATAATTGTATTGAGTTTCCTTGGTGTTTCCTAAGAGTTGCTGAAAAAGATTGGGGTATTCATGATAAATCAAAATTAGTTTCTATGATTGCAAGTAACAAGAAGTGGGCACCAGGCCACAAACTTCGACATCAAATAGCAGAGAATCTATCTGACAAATATGATATTGATCTTTGGGGCGGTGGTTTTAAAGAGTTTCCTTCTCTAGGCAAGAACTTGGCTTTGAATGACTATATGTATAGTATTGTTGCCCAAAACAGTCAGGTTGACACTTTCTTCACTGATTTCGTAGACCCTTTAATCACAGGCACAGTACCAATATTCTGGGGAACAAGAGAGGTGTCTAATATTTTTGATCCTGATGGGTTTATTATGTTCGATACTATTGATGAATTAGAGGGAATTTTAAACACCATAGGACCAGAAGACTACAATAAAAGGTTACCTGCTATAAAAAACAATTTTGAGATAGCAAAAAGATACTGGAGAGTAGACGATCAGCTTGCTGACAAAATTAAGGAGATTTTAAATTTATGAGTAAAAAAATTAGCATAATATGTCCAACGCACAAAAGAAAGAAACTTCAAACCAGATTTGCAGAAAACGTTTTAGGCAACTGTTATGATGTTAATAATTGTGAAATAGTTTTTGGTATTGACAACAATGATGAGATAGCACTTCAGACAGCTGATGAATTGATTGAAAGATTTGGAGCTGATCAGATTAAAGTTTGCCTTATAGAGCCAGGAGAAAACATACCAAACATCAGCAATATATGTGTCGAGAAAGTATGCACTGGTGAAATATATGGCAATGCAGCTGATGATGTGGTGTTTGAGTCCAAGAACTGGGATGTAACAGTCATCGAAGAGTTTTCAAAATATCCTGATGGCATTCTTTTGTTGTGGTCAGATGATGGAAACTGGGGCGGTAGTTTAGCCTCTCACTATTTTGTTCACAAAAATTGGGTAAAGGTATTGGGCCACGTTCAACCAACATTCTTTCATGCAGACTGGACTGACCATTGGAACCAGACTTTGGCATCAAAAGTTGGCAGAGGTGTATTAATAAAAGATAGAGACAGATTGTTTTTGAGACACTTACACGCAGAGCTAGGAGGCATGGAAAAAGATGATACATACTGGAGGATGAAAGCTAGAAGAGAGAGGAACGTTAGTGAAGGCTTATCGTTTCATAATCCGACTCCAGAGATGGTGAAGGACTTTAATGAACAACTGAGCAAGTTAGTGAAGTATATAAAAGAATTTAAAAATGAGAATTAAGATTACGTATTTTTATGCAAAAAAAAGGGGTTACAAATGAGCAATAGAAAATATTTACCAACTCTATCAGAGTTAATTGACAGATTATCAATCGTGCAGCTTAAAGAAGTTTTTATTACAGAACATAAAGAAGAGTATGCAAAAGAAATTTCTGATATTTTACACGATATTGACTTGACACTTAGTCAAAAAGATGTTATATTAGATAGTAAGAGCGTTAGAGCAATCGTTGTTTTATCACAAATGAATTTACACATTTGGCATAACGAGTCAAATTATCGTAAGGGCATTAAAGATGGAAATAATTTAGAACTAACACACGGCCTGAACGGAATTAGGAATACAGCAAAAAATAAAATTCAAGAGAAGGCCGGTGGAAGAAAAGATTATAAGATTGATTGTCTAGCTGCTGAATTTAAAGATTGGGAAATTAGCTGGGATAATGAAAATTAAAGACGTTAAAATTTTCGAACCTGATGTATTCTGTGACTACAGAGGTGATCTATGGACACTCTGGAAGAGCGGAGAACACGGTCTAGAGTTTAATCACGATAAAGTTTCAACTAGTAGAAAAAATGTTCTGAGAGGTATTCATGGTGATCAAAAATCTTGGAAACTTGTTACATGTCTGCAAGGGGAACTTTATTTTGTTGTTGTTGATAATAGAATGTCTTCTCCGACTTATATGGAGTGGGACTGGTTAATTTTAGATGATAGAAAAAGAAAACAGGTGTTACTCCCACCAGGAGTTGGAAACGGCTTCTTGGTACTAAGTGAAACTTCAGTGTTTCATTATAAGTGGTGTTACGATGGGGAGTATCCTGATGTTGATGAACAATTTACGATTAAATGGAATAACGATAGGTTAAAAATAGATTGGCCTATAGAAAATCCGATATTGCAATTTAGAGACAAATAGGAGAGTTTATGAAAAAAGCAATTATTCTTACACATGCTGGGTTTCAAGATCACGAGGTGATCTACCCATATCATAGTTTAAAAGAAAACAATTTTGAAGTAATTACCGTGGCGAATCAATTAGGAAGGTTCTATGGTATTTTAGGGTGTCATATGGTAGGCGATGTGCTTATAAAAGATTTTGAAGACCCTAAAAATAGAGAAAAGTATCTAGAATACGACTTGCTGGTTATCCCTGGTGGGGTTAAGGCTCTAGAAAAGTTGAGACTTGAAGAGGGAGTTGTTGAGTTTGTGCGACAATGGAATGCACTTGACAAGACTATTTTTTCACTGTGCAATGGAGCGCAATTGTTAATTACAGCTGATGTTATTAGAGGTAAAACAGTATCTGGATATTATGCAATCGAAGCCGATATCAACAATGCAGGAGCCACTTACCACAGAGGCCCCGTTGTGGTTGACAGTAATATAGTTTCTTCACCTCACTATGATTTCATGGGTGAGTGGATGCGAACTGGGTATCAAGTTTTTGAGAAGAGAGGAAAATGAGATACGAAAAAAACATAGTAAAAAAACCTTGGGGCTATGAGTATCTTGCATATGAAAATGATGAGTGCGCTCTTTGGTTTTTGCACATAAATCAAGATCAAAGAACATCAATGCACTGCCACCCGAATAAGACGACAGGCCTAGTTTTACTTAATGGTAAAGCAGTTGTATCGTTCCTCAATGATGACAATCCTTTAACACCAATTGGTAAAATCATGATTAGAAAAGGTCTTTTTCACTCAACAATGGCAGTTTCTGAAGAGGGTGCTTGTGTTTTTGAGATTGAAACTCCTGTTGATAAATATGATTTGGTCAGACTCAAAGATTCTTATGGTCGCGAAGGAAAACCTTATGAGGATTCTTCACATGATGTACCTAAACAGGAAGAGTGTCTCTGGATTGAAAACCCAGACAAAGGCGAAACAAATGTCTATAACTTTTCAAACGCAGTATTGACTGTTAAAAATATTTTAGGAGTTGATGAGTTTGATAATATTGATGATTCAATTAATGTTATGTTTCTACAAGGTGGAATTGTAACTCAATACGGAATCAATGTTGCTGGCGCTGGAGATATTGTATCAGGAAAGATATTAAGGCAACTTACCGAAGTCTTTCATGCCGTAAAAGAAAATACAATTATTATGATTATGGAGAGACAGTGATTGAAGATAATTTTCCACCTGGTTTTGAAAAAGATGCGAAAAATATCGCTATCGATTTTGATGGCGTGGTGCATACTTTTGATAAAGGGTTCCATGATGGAACATGCTATGGCAAGCCAATTGATGGATCCCTAGAGGCAATTAGAAAGCTTTCAGAGAGATATAACATTGTTATTTTCACCGCAAAGGCTAAACCTAGCCGTCCATTAGTAAATGGCAAGACAGGTACAGAATTAGTTAGAGATTGGCTAGCAAAACATGACGTATTGCAATATGTTCAGGAGATCACTGCTGAAAAACCTAGAGCCTTTTTGTATATTGATGATAAAGGTTATCGATTTGAAAACTGGAAAGATACAATGAAATTTATGGAGGTTTTTGATGTCTAATTATAGAATTAACGCTTTTAAAAGAGCTTCTCTATGTAGAAATTTTGAACAATATGTTTTTGATGGAATTAGAAACAAAATGTTTAAGTTTCCAATATATTTATCTGCTGGCCAAGAGTATATCTCAGCATCTATCGCAGAAAGCATGTCAGAAATGGGTATCAATCCAAATATATTTATTCAACACCGAGGGCATTCAACTTATTTATCTTTTGATGCTCCTATGGATAGATTAATTGACGAGCTTCTAGGCAGAAAAACTGGTTGCGCTTATGGCATGGGCGGCTCTGCTTCAATTCATTCAAAAGAAAAAAATATATATGGCCACGATGGTCTTATGGGTTCTCAGATACCCATCGCTGTTGGTCATTGCTATAAAACTCAGCACCCAACAATCGCTTACATGGGAGATGCATCAGCAGAGGAAGATTATGTTCTAGGAGCTTTGGGTTGGGCATCTACAAAAAATTTGCCAATTCTTTTTGTTGTTGAAGATAATAATCTATCAATCTTAACTGAAAAAAAAGTTAGAAGAAATTGGGAAATGGATGATGTTGCACGAGCGTTCAATATGAGAGCACACAGCATCGAGGATGACCCAGATGTCATCAAAAGTGCCTTATCTGGTGTGTTTGAACAACCGATGTTGTTGAACATTGGAACTCACAGGAAGTTTTGGCATTCTGGTGCCGGTATTGATGATGAAAGCATTTTTGACAGATATCTGGATCAGATGAGTATATTGGGTCCGCTAGCGAACGAAATACACAAAGAAACTAAAGATAAGGTTGAAAAATTATGGGAAAAGCAACTAAAGACACAGCAAGGGGGTAAATGATGAATGTTATAGAAAAAAGAACAGGTATCTATGATGCCATAAGGAACAATTGTAAGACTCATAGCGATGAGGGAATCTTTATAAGCATTGACATCAATAAATCACATTTTGAATTTTTAAAAAAAGTAACAAAAAAGTATATCATTAAAACACTTAAAGAGTGGTATACTACAAAAAAATATGATCTCGATAATGAAAATTATTTAGTTGATTACAGAGATGATATAATTTCGTTACCTAATATTACACCAAACGGTTCATTCTATCCAAAGATTGAAAATATTACTGAATACAACGAAATACAAATGGCGCTTAACGATATTTTGATTCATCATAACCTTCACGCTTGCTTTAGTACAGTTGCTAATTTTAACATTAGAGTGCAGGATGGCAAAAATCGACAATATGAAAATAGAATGTATTCAACAACTAAATTACACTCTGATTCATGGGTTGGTCATGTCGGCGATGCTATACTTACAATACTTATCGATGGCGACAGAAGTACAGGCATAAATTTTTACAAACCGATTGGAGAAGTATCAGAAGATTTTTTTACAAAAATCGAT
>CETF01003426.1_pt1 | contig 10731 bp, 2 predicted proteins | sample 326991 | NCBI WGS metagenome assembly CETF01 (sample SAMEA2622331, study PRJEB7988) | marine metagenome | biome: marine biome (ENVO:00000447); feature: surface water layer (ENVO:00002042); material: "saline water (ENVO:00002010), including plankton (ENVO:xxxxxxxx)" | depth 5 m | reverse complement strand
GTCATTGTTTCATCCCTCCCATCGCTTGTTGTAACATCTGCATTGCTTCAGGTGAAGGCGGTTGACCACCTTGCATCGTCTGTTGCAGAGTATCTTGCTTTTGTTTTATCTGTTCTAATAATTTATCTGCGAATGGCATACTCGTATTCTCTAGGAACATGTTGAGATCTATCAGTCCACCCTGTAAGAACTGGAAGAGGTAGTCATCAATCATCTGTCTGAATACTGGAGCGTTAGCTGATTTTGCAATTACAATATCAAAATTACAGTCTTGTACTTGCGTTGGGTCGTACATGTACGCCTCGTTATCATAGTCTTTACCGCTCACATTTACATACCTTGGAGCATCATAAAATTGCTTTATGTTCTGCACCATTTTAAAATCTCTTTTTCTTCTGACTCCAAAGAAAAACTCAAAGAAATCACGGCTTGATATAGTAGCGTTTGTGGTCATTTGTTGGTATAATGATGCTGGAGTACCCGATCCTGGAGTTTGTCCTTGTATCGCTTCGGTAACCCCTGATATCTCTTTAATTAATTGCATCTGTAGACCAAGAAGTTGTGTTCCTGTAGTATTAGATGAATTAGCCACAACTTGTTGAGGGACTGCACCACTTTTCCCTTTGTATACTATGATACCATTTGCTTTTACCCACTGATCTGAAAAATCTTGTGGTGTCAGCCCATCAGGGATGCTTTCTTCAGGAATCATTAGCACACCCTTTGCTGATGCCCCCAACATAAAATCCATTAGAGATATTACTCTATTGATATGTCTTTGCTGATCGATGATATCTTCAACGAATCCAAAAACTTCACTATCAACCATTGGATATAACCCTAACGTGTATGGGAATTGTTGGTGTTCAAATGGTGTGTTTCCACTAGCTAATAAGTCTCCGTACGGAGATATGAAGTAGTATTTCCATACTTCTTCTTTCCTTATCTCATATTGTATTAGTGGTACAAGCTCTAGTGCAACGCCTTGTGCTTGTGCTTCTTCAATTCTCTTTACGTTTTCTTCTTCAACAACAGATACAGCGACATCCACTATATCAATAGGGTGTTGGAAATATTCACCAGTAAGTAAGTCATGACACATAACTCTATCTTCCATCTCCGTTCTCCACACCTCAAACAGCCTCACCTGATCCATCGTCTCTGAAACATAGAATGATGTATTGTCAACATTATCGCTATCGAAGTCGCCTGTATAATCGGCTCTGTTATAGTCATCGTTGGCATAGATCATCTTTATCTTCTCCTCATCCCCAGGGTTTTTAGCAAATGCCTTTATTACTTGCTCCAACGTGGTATCTATTATTTCTCCTATAAACCGCACATCTCTCAATCTGACATCGCTTACATCTGTGTTAAAAAATAAACGAGACGGATTTACTAACTCCACGCTCACATCCTCCATGTCCTTCTCTCTGAAGTAGTCGAATCCAGTCTTCCATATGACAGATCCACTGAGCAGGAATTCCTCAAAAGCTCTAGCATCTAACTCTGTCAATTCGTTTGTATCATAGCAATATTGTAGGGCGTTTGTCATCATCTCTGTTTTAGATGCATCTTCCCTTTTCCTCGCTCTGACCATAGGCTTATAATCGTTCATACGATATTGACCTATTAAATTCTTTACTAATTGTCTAACTTGATTGTTTACAAGTGGCTGTCTTCCAGATCGTAAGATCAGCTCCTCTTCAGACACGCTTGATCCCTCGTTATCAGGGTCATCTACTAAGTCTGAGTATTGTCTTCCTCTGTAGTATTCTCTTGATCTCTCTCTTCTATTTCTAAAGTCTTGAAGATTACTCCAATACGTTTCTGCATCTTCTAATATGTTTTTCATGTCTTCGACAACATCCATGTCGTCAAGTACATTCATCTCTCCTGCATCCTCAAACATCTTGAGGGTTTCAAGATTTATTTCCGTATAATCTGTTTTCTTCTCTGCCATAAATAAAAAAAGCCCATGACATTTCGTGCCATAGGCTTATTGTATAAAAATCTTCGTATGTAAGTGAGCTTACTCTTGTATAAAGCTCATTATGTCGTCAAGAGTACGTAACTCTTTCACATTAACAAATTTATTAAATTTTTTGTATAGTTGGTTGATTTTTTTCTGTATTTGTTCCTCTTTAACAGCATTTTCATTAGCTATGTGTCTTTCTTTTATTTCTCTTAGGTTTTTTATTTGCTTATCGTAACTTTTTAGGACGTTTTCTAAACGTAAGTATTCTTTGTTTTCTGGATCTTGTATGAAATCTCTATACTGCTCTCTAGTGGCTGATCCGTCTTTAAGGTTCTTTAAGTATTTCTTTTTCTTTCCTACTACATCGTCAATTTTTTCTTTGTATTTGTAGTAGTCTTCACTTGCAGAAAATGATGATACTTCAGTAATAAACCTTCTGACAAAAGGAAGTTTACGTAGTGGACCTACGTTATAATCACCAATCACTAAGTCTCCTTCTTTCTTAGGGGTTTCAATTCCTATAATTTCTTTTCCGTTATGAATAGCAAGAGTTCCAGTGTTAATTACTAATGATGCAACGCCTCCAAGGTAAGCTGTAAGTAGAAACTCAGGTATCTCTGGATTGATTTCAATATATCCTTCCTCTACGCTAGTTCCTCCACTGGCATTATGAAAAAAGTCTGTAACGGCTTTTATAGCAGGATTAACGCTATTAAAATGCCTCAGTGATTCAGGTGTTTTGGTTTTAGCATATGGGCTATCTTCTCTATATATCGGAGATCCAGCAAAGTTTCTATTATCATATAAATCTACAAATGGAGTTAAAACTGTTGGTGCAACATATCTTCTAAATCCTTGATCATCTCTTCCTTCGTTTGATATAGGACCAAGAGGTGAGAAGGACTCTACTCCAGTAAAAAAGGTATTTAAAAAGGCTTCTGATGGAGACTCTACTCCAAGAATTGCTCTAGTCATATGATCTGGAGATGCCAAAAATACGTTATGTCCATATGGAAGAGGTATGGTGATAAACCTATCTCTTGTATTCATTTTTTTAAGCTCTTCTTCAGACTTAAATAACACTAATGGATTAGGTAGTACAAGGTTATGTGTTCTTGTATACTCTGGCAGGAGATCATAGTAGTATTTATCTTGCTCCTCATCTTCTCCAGTTATAATTCTTGATATCATCTGAGAAATAAGACCAATCATTGGAAGGGCAAGAAAATAATTTGCCGCTGTTTTATACCTAGTCTTTTTATTTGCAAGTGGTCTTAATAGCCTCTCTACACCCTGTATACCAGCATTAAAAAATAAATAACCACTATTTAATACATTTCCATAATATCCTTTTCTGTTAAAGTTCACAGTCAGATCTTTGGCGTAAATACTTGCTTCATCTAATGACAATCCTAAACCTCCATCTTTCTTTCCTTTTACCAGTTTTTTAAATGCCGCAAACCTTACGGTATTCTCTAATACAGTGTTGATCGTATCCATCATTCTCAACGGCTTTTGAATTATTTTTTTAAATGATGTTTTATCAGCAGTCTCTAAAGATTTTGCATAATTATCTATCTCTTGTTTTATCTCATCTACAGTTTTGAGCTGTGACCATCCTGTCTTACTTCCATTTTCAATAAACTGTGCTAGGAACGTACCCTCGTCTCCTTTAGGTAAAGTTTGATTTTTAGATCCGTAGTATTGTTTCAATGTTTTGAATGATTGACCTACATCAGAGAGTATTTCGTTTGCAACTTTACCACCAAAGTCGTTTCTGATATTTATGTAACCAGAGGTAATATCACGTATAAAGTTTATAGGAATAAATTCAGGTGAATACTGCGTAAATGTTTTTCTCATAACTTGAGATACAGCATCAGCTCCAGAGTACAGTTTACCTAACATACCCTCTCTATTAGGATTATATCCTGTAAAACCTTTAACAAGCCTTTTACCAGGCTCTCCTATGAAGGTGATGACTTTCTTTTTACCTTCCTCAAATACAGTCATATCAGCCTCATTACCTTCAAATCTACGTATTGCTTTTGCCTCTGCATCTTGGAATGGATCTAGTGCATACTTGAAGTCACCAGTAGGCTTGATGTCTGTCTCCTGTATTTTATTGTCTCCCATCTCAAAATACATGTTTTTAATCTCGTATAGATTTGGATTTGGAAACTGACGTACAAAATTTAGTAACGCTTTCTTTGTGTTATTTTTTTCTCCTTGTATGATTGTGCTTTGTGCCATGATGTACATATATGCTAGAGGATCATCAGCCTTAAATCCTCCTCTACCCTTTGCCTTCATGTTGACATAGGAAAAAGCTGTGTTATCAAACTCAGACTTTTCAAAACCTCTAAGGGGAACATAGAAGTCAAACATAGCGGATTTACTCTTTCCTTTTCTTGGCATAAACTTATTGAAGTTTTGTTTTGTCATGAGACCATAGTTATATGCCTCTGTCACATTAAACCTAGTGATCTCTTTGATCATGTTGATAAGTTTGTTTCTATCTCTAGCACTAATTTTAGACTCACCGTTAGCGATATATCTTTCTTGCTCTGCAACTGTAATACCTGGATCTACATACTTTCTTCTTTCTTGAGCATGTAATCCGTACACGTAATCAGATATTTCTTGATAATCTACTCTGCCTTGTTTTGTAATAGATCCTATGTGTTTCATCATAGGCTCAAAATATGTTTCTTTGAATCTATCTGTTTTTACCTGGACCTTTCCTTTACTTAAATTTTCTTTGACGTAGGCGTTACTGTCATCCTCTACTTTATATCCTTTTGATTCTACGTACTCTTGTATCCTTTTAAGGTATATCATCTTATCTTGCATGAAATATCGCATGTATTCTTGACTTATCAATAATGAGTTATCATCAAATCCTTGAGGTAAGTTTTGACTATGACGTAATCCCATATCACCTCTAGACTGCTCTTTCAGTTTTGGTGATATGATGAGTAATCCATACTCTTTACCACTCAGCTTTATTTTATCTACGATGGCTCTGAAGTCATACTTAGTTTTTATTTTGTTTAGCATCTGTTTATTCTCATATGCTATAGCAAATATCTCATCGTAATTAGACTTCTTTATCAGTTGTTTGATAGCTACCTCTTCGTCGCCTTTTATCTTATTAATTCTGACGATATTATATTCTCCATTATTTATGTATTTAGCTTTTATCTCTGCGGCTACAGGGAACCTAGTAAATGATTGAAAGAAGTTAAAACCATTCTCGCCATTCTTTATGTTACCATTATAATCTGTAGTGATGATGATGTCTTTAACTTGAGAGTCCTCATTGAGATCTATTGTTTTATACTTACTATTAGCTATGATATCTATGACATTATTTTTTTGAAGGATTCTGTTTTTATCCATCATCTGATTATAGATACCCATCCACTTGAGATCTTGCACTGTAAGGTCTGTATTTCCAAATAGTTTATTGAGCCATGTCCTAGCTGTAAGGTTATCTTCTGGATGTTTCTTCAGATACATTATCATCTCACTATGTAAGTTGTTTTGATAATCTTCTGAGTAGTTAAGATTTCGAGATTGACGTATCTCAGTTTCTTGTATATTATCTAAAGGCTTTTGATCAACTGGGAGGTTGCTTATAAATTGATTGAGGTCTGCCCCAACGTTTCCTTCGTTATATCCTTTGCTCCTATACTGTTTAAGAATTCCAGCATAGTCTTTTTCTTTGATGAATTCGTTTTGGACTTTTTGATACTGAACTGCTTTGACTTCATTTATTATATTTAGGTAAAATTTTCTAAACTTATCACCAACTAGATTACCATCTAATTGTACTCCAAAGATAGTCATTTTATTCTGATTTACATCAAAACTTAGCCCATCAATTCCAAAATCTTTAGCTTTTTCTATGATTTTATTTATGTCTACATTTTTATTAAATGTGATGTTCATGTTTACATCGTTTGACTGCTCTACTACCTCAGAAACGATAACCTCTCTTTGTTTTTCTTTTATAGTAGCCATAGCTACTGCGTATGCTTTTATATCTTCTTTCTTACCTATTACATCAATAGAATTAGAGTATTCTACTTCATTAGCATAAACACCTACGTTATTGACAAGATTCCCAACTTTTAGATTAAATAATTTACCTGTGTCTACAATAGCTTTTCGATAAGAAGAGAAATCTCTTTTATTCATAATGCCAACTACATCACTAGGTTTAATTTCCTTGTCTTTAACAATGTCATTCATATAATCTTGGAAATATCTAAACGGAGCTACTGATACTTTCTGAGTCACAAACGGATTTTCTGATGGTCCTCTGTTTGTTTTTTTGTATACATTAAATTTATCTATAAGGGTATTACTTCTTCTTCCTATATTAAAGTTTGGATTATCTATTCTGTCTTTAATAGGCACTCTCTTTTTGTTTTTATCAAGTTTGGTGTATATATCTGCATAGTTTTGAAATTGATCTAGTACACCGATAGCCTCACCACCAATGGCATATGGATATGATGGATGCTCTGCCTCTTTTGGAGTAACTAAGACCTTATACCCCATGTCTTCATATTTTTTTATTTCTGCTTTTGCTAAAGCATTATATTCAGGCTCATTGATATATAAAGTAGTTGGATCTGGTTTTGATAGTGATACAATATCACCACCTTGAGCGTTAGCAAACATAGGATCAGCTAAGGCTCCTATAATTGCATCTCTGGTTGGCAAACCATATTTAGTTTGCATAATATTTGTTTTTGGTGTACCTACAGTTTCTGGAAACACTTTATTTGCCATTAATTGGAACTTGTCAAATGGAATATCCATAATAGTTTCACTAAATTTTGATAGTGATTTAAATTTCGATAGCTGTTCTATTTCCTTGTCAATATTAACATCTTTTGTACTTCCCTTTGCTCTATTGATAAAATCATCTCTAAACTCTGTAAAGTCTCTTAAAGGTATCTTAGAAACAAAACCACCTTTACCAAACATGGCTTTTCTAAAATCTATATTAGCTGTGAGATTACTCCCTGTCCCAGTCAAAACATAAGTTATGTAATCAACTTTTTTAATATTAATTCTTTTTAACATGTTAACAGCCTTATCAAGTTTAGTATATGATACAGCTATGTTATGTTTTATATTTTCTTTGAGGAATAAATTGTTAGGACCTCCTTTAAGTCCTTTCATATCTACATCGTATCCGAATATTGGATTGTATAATTTAGTGTCTCCTGTAGTCAACACATCGTATAATGCAGGCTCTATAACTTTTCCTTTGACTATTGCCTCAAATTCATCTTGTCCTATTTTCTTTACTGATCTATCTAGCTCTGGTCTATACTTTCCGTAATCAGAATTATCTCCTCTCTTTAGGTTTCTTGATTCTCTTATCTTATTTAATACTTCTTGATTTGGTTTGTTGTATTTGCTTGTAAGTGAATACTTGATTATGTTTTTATTAAACAAACTACCATCCTTTTCTATGTACTGAGTAGCTGAGTTGATGATTCTTTTTATATCGTTATTACTGATGGTAAACTCTTTTCCTGTCAGACTAGATATTGCGTTCTTAAATGATCCAGCAAGGTTGTTAGCACTCTTACTAAACTTAGGGTCTTCTATTTTATGTGCAATATATTCCTCTGCTATCTCTCTAGTTTCTGCAAGAGACATAGGCTTTCCGTCTGGTCTGTTAGCCTCTAGATAATTTATGTTAGGATCAAACTCTAGGTTAGGATTATATCTTGTATGTATGTAAGTAAACGCTATGTTGTTAGATAATTTGTCTTTATTCTTCAACATGATGTCGTTATACACCCCATCCATAAGTCCATTGAATTCTTTTGTCGACAACAATCCTTTTAATCCTTGATGACCTACTGCCTCGTGATATAATTTCTTTTCAATAACAGAATTTGGTTGTCCAAGGAACTGATTAGCGAAGAATACTATCTGATCTGTGTCTGGATCATAGAATGCATTAGTATTTGCGTACTCTAGCGTGTTATTTATTGCGTTATTAGGAACAAAATCAACAAATGACTGATATACTTTCACTTTTGGAGCCTTCGTCCACGTACCAGTAAGTCTTTTTATTACTGCCTCTACTCTTTTGACGTTTCCTTTGATGTATGGATCGATTTGTCTGGTGTATTCCATACCAGAGTCAGCTATAGGATCATAGAATGGTAATCTATCAAGAAACTCCTTAGACATTTTGATGTCTCCTTTCTTAGTTATTGTCCCCTTGATAGGTTTTTTCTTGATTACTCTCTTTGGTTTGGTCTCACTAGCTTTTGGTTTTGCTTGTTTTACTGGTTTCTTAGCTTGTTTTTGTGTCTGACTAGCTTTTTTCTGTTTTGCTTTTTCTGGTTTTTTAACAGGAACAGCTTTCTTACCTTTTGGTTTTGCCTTTATAACAAATTTATTTTTTGCCATAAGATCAGATGTGTCTGTCTCATTGACCACCTCAAAGTCTAGGTTACCATAATTCTTACTAAGGTTCTCTGCCGTCTTATTAGCCGTCTCTTCTATAGTGAATGATCTACCTATCACCATCTCAGAGGTTTTGTCATTCATCTCAGATACTTTGTATTTAGCTCTACCGATATTAAATGTTGGTAAGTCTGCTGTAGACTGGTCCCCAGATGGCTTAGCTCCTATTGATCCGTCCTCATTGATAGGTATATCGTCTTTGCTTTTCTTTGCTGGATTTAAATCTTGTTGTACTGATTTTAGATCGTTATAAGTCTTCTTATCGATCTGCACATCATCACCAGATACTCTATTTTTTAGATTTACTACTCCCTCAAAAGTACCAAGGACATCATGTACCTCTCCTTCATAGGTTATAGACTCACCCTTTACTGCATTTGGTGTTCCTAGTTCTTGTTCTGCGTTTTTTATTTGTGCCTCTTTGTAGAAGTTTTGCATCTCATTTTCAGTCCAGGATTTTATCTTAGAATCTGCATTATCTATATTGATTGGTATCATAGGTGTATCTTGACCTAATTGACCAAATGCATCAATATCAAAACCATATACAATCTTAGGGTTGTTCTTGTCTTTGGATGTTACAAGATACTCTCTGTCTTTGACCTTAATTACATTGTAAGTTCTTTTACCTTCATTGTTAAACAACGCACCTTTACTATCAGCAAACTTTTCTAATTCTTGAAACGCTACCCTCTCTGTCTCTAGTTCGATATTTTTATTGACTGTGTATATCTCATCGTTGATAATATTGTCGTAGTCTTTAGAACTAAGTATGTTCTCAAATTGTTTGTTAGATATACTTAATACTTCTCCTATCTCATTTTCATTAACACTTGTGACGTTTCCGTCAGCCTCAAGTAAATCAAACTTGACATTATTTTCATTTCCACTCTTTCCTAGTACCTCCTTTGTTACTCCTTCGTGTTGTGTTAGGTATACATCTCCTTGAGCCTCTCTCCTCCTTTTTGTTGCTAAGTCTTGAGATTTAAATGATAACACCCCTATACTTGATCCCATCAATACACCAGCTCCATATGATTCAATGATGTTATTTCTAATTTGTGTTAATGTTGGTTTATTTTCAAGAAAATATAAGTCAGCTAAGTCTTGAGCAAAAGAAGTCGCAGCTTCTGTCCATCCTTCTCTATTTCCTATGCTAGCATACTTTTTTAATACACTAGGTTTCTTTTTTATAAAGTTAGCTACTACTCTATTTGCTACTTTAGGTTCTATCTTATTTCCTTGAGAAATTAGTTTACCTATAGGTTCTTTAATTTTACTTGTAATAGATTTAGGTAAAAACTTATTTAATGCAATTTTTTCGAAAAAAGCCTCTGTCGCCCCATAAGCTGTAGCTACTGCAAATCTTTCTCCTGGATTATCATAGGGATTTAATCCTGCTGACTCTTTATCTTTATCATACTGTCTAAGTCCAGCTCCAGCACTTGAAAACGATAACGTACCTAGAGCTACATTTCCTAAAGTACCAGCTATAGGTTGACCACCAGGAATCATAGATGTTACCACAGCTCCAGCTACAGGAAGAACTGACGGAACTAATTGACCTATCCATTGACCTACTGATCCATCTTCATCTGGTGAGTTTGCTATAACTTCATCAGACCACTTCTTCATATCAAATTCCTTGATAGGATCATCTTCAAATTCAGATAAGGCATAATTGAAATTAGCTATAAGACCTCTAGCCCCTCTTACAAAACCTTCTCCAAAGTTTGAAAATGGATCGTCACCATATGATCTCATGGGTTGATTGTCATCTAATAAAATAGGACCATCATCATCTAAGAGTTTTGGTCCCTCGTTTAATTTTGGAAGGTCTGAGTCTGAGAGAGTGATTACATTTTCCTCTTCAGTATTTGTATTTTGATTTGTTACTGCCATATCAAAATTTTATGATTGATTTTGCTGACGTTTTAATGCATCTATTAATGATGTGATTTGACTTTTTAACTGAGCAATCATTTTATATTTTCCTCTAGAGTCATACAAGTCTTTTGCGTTGAATAAATCAATATTATCTTTTTGTGTTTTTGCATTATTCAATATTTCTAAGAAACTTTCAAGAGACTCTACACTTGATCTATCAAGGCTAGGAAGATTTGATGAAGTATATCCTAAACCAGTTAGTAGCTCCTTTACTTTCACTTTAGCTTTATCGATTGCACTTTGTAAAGTAAGGTTTGCATTTTGTTGATCAACTATCTGTGGATTATCTGTAGCAGATG
>CETF01005894.1_pt1 | contig 10740 bp, 5 predicted proteins | sample 326991 | NCBI WGS metagenome assembly CETF01 (sample SAMEA2622331, study PRJEB7988) | marine metagenome | biome: marine biome (ENVO:00000447); feature: surface water layer (ENVO:00002042); material: "saline water (ENVO:00002010), including plankton (ENVO:xxxxxxxx)" | depth 5 m | reverse complement strand
TATCAGATGTTCTTTTTCAAGTTGATGCTCTTGGTAAAAGTATTGGAAATAGTTTTTCTGAATCATTTAAGGGAATTGTTAGTGGTTCCATGACAGCACAACAGGCATTAAGAAATCTTTTTCAACGTACAGCAGATCATTTCTTAGATATGGCTGCACAGATGTTAGCTGCACAGATAAGATCAGGAATTTTTGGTATATTTAAAAGTTTTATGGGTCTTGGTCCATTAGGAAATCCTTTGTCAAGAGCTACTAATACAAGTGTTGCTGCTACAGGTATTCCTAGTGGCGATTTATTATTACCAGGATCTTTTGGAATATCTAGTATAGATAGATCAATGCCTAATGTTCGAGGGTCAGGAATGTTTGGTAGAAGAGCTAATGGTGGGCCTGTAATGAGGGGTGGTAGTTATTTAGTAGGAGAACGAGGGCCTGAGATGTTTAGTCCAGGTGTATCAGGAATGGTTACACCAAATAATGCTCTAGGTGGTACAAATGTAGTGGTAAACGTAGATGCCTCTGGTTCTTCTGTTGAAGGTGATGCAGCAGAATCGGAACAACTTGGTCGTGCAATTTCAGATGCTATACAATTAGAATTAGTTAAGCAACAAAGACCTGGAGGTTTATTATATAGATAATGAGTCAATCTTTTCCTACAGATTCACAAGGCAATGATTTTGTGCCAAAATACTCTTTCACCAAAACAAACGCACCAAAAACTCGTGTTGTTTCTTTCGGAGATGGGTTTGAACAGCGTATAACTTTTGGTATAAATCAAAATCCAAAAACTTTTAATCTAACTTTTGACGTTAATGAAATAGATTCAGATACTATAGAAACATTTTTAGACCTTAGAGCAGTAGACGGAGCAAGCTTTACTTACACTGTTCCTGGTGAATCTTCCATGTCTTTCGTTTGTCTTCAATGGAGAAAACAAATACCTTACTTGAATAGATCCACTATTACTGCAACTTTTAGACAAGTATTTGAACCATAATGCCAGTACCAACCTCAGAATTACAGAAGATTAATCCGAGTGCTGTTATTGAGCTGTTTGTATTACAACTTAATTCAAACCTACATGGAACAAGTACAGGTATTCCAACAGCTAATAACGAAACTAATATTTTCAGATTTCACAATGGAACTGATGCAGTTACTACAGGCGTAAATGCTTTTAATGAAATTCATTGGAATGGTAAAGTTTATGCAAGATTGCCAATAGAAGCTACAGGTTTTGAATATACCTCTAAACAAAATCCAAGACCAACACTTACAGTTAGTAACTTATTTTCAACTATATCAACAATATTGGCGAGTGTTAATACAACAACACCTGGTAATGATTTAACAGGTGCTACTTTAGTGAGAATAAGAACAATGCTGAGATATTTACCAAATGATAATTTTACTGGTAATAATCCATATGGTACACCTGATAATACACAAGAATTTCCAAGAGAAATTTTTACAGTCGCTAGAAAATCTCTTGAAACTAAAAATGTATGTCAATTTGAATTAGCAAATACAGTTGATCAACAAGGAGTAAAATTACCAAAAAGAAGATTTTTACCTGACGAGTTTCCTGGAATTGGAGATTTTTTTGGATAATGTTTTGGCAGGATAAAGCATTACAACACGCTAAAGATCAGTTTCCTAAAGAATCTTGTGGTCTTTTAGTAAATTACAACGGTAAACAAATATATAAAAAGTGCAAAAATCTATCATTAACTGCAACTGAACAATTTATTTTAGATCCAGTTGATTGGGCAGAAATAGAAGATGAATATGGTAAAGAAAATATTATAGGTATAGTGCACTCGCACCCTGATACTGACCCAATACCAAGTGCAGCAGACAATCTAGCAGCAGCAAGAACAAACATACGATGGTGGATCGTTAACCCACAGACAGAAGTTTGGTATGATTTTATGCCAAAAGACTATAAAGAAAGCTTAATTGGTAGGCAATGGATTTGGAATTTAACAGATTGTTGGTCTCTCGTAAGAGAATATTATCAAGCTGAACTAGATATAGTGTTAAAAGATTATGTAAGACCAAAAGATGTTGATGATTTTATTTATAATCCTTTATTTGAAAAGTATTTTGAAGATTGTGGATTTGTTGAAGTTAAAAATATATTGGATATGAAAAAACATGATGCTATATTAATGAACATTTGCGGTGAAGGGTTAAATCATGTCGGAGTGTATGTTGGTGATAATCAAATTTTACATCATATGCAAGGAAGGCTATCATGTAAGCAAGACTACACAGGTTGGTTTCGCAAATGCACAGGGAGGATAGTTAGATATGCAAACCTGTATTCGTGAAATAAAAGTATATGGTGATCTTGCAGATGCTTGTGGCTTTAAATCTTTTAAAGCAGATATAAAAACTGCTGCTGATGCAATTAAATTCCTGATAGGTAACAAGCCAGAGTTAGATCCATATATGTCTTCAAGATATTACAAAATTATTGTTGAAGATAATCCTATAACATTAGAAGAAATACATTATCCTGCAGGTACAGCTCCGATAAAAATTATACCTGTTGTAAGTGGACAGAAAAGAGGTTTAGGACAAATATTATTAGGTGCTGCATTAATTGGATTATCTTTCTTTAGTTTTGGTAGTAGTGTTGGACTTGCACAGGTATTAACAGGTGCAGAAACTTTTGCTGCAGTGGGAGTTTTTCAAAAAGCTGCTTTATATATTGGAGCGAGCTTAGTTTTAAATGGAATTGCAACTATGTTAACTCCCGTTATGGGTGTTAATGATTCTGAAGCCGATCCAGAGAATAGTTTTGCTTTTAGTTCACCTGTCAACGTTTCTAGAGCAGGTATTCCGATTCCTTTGATATATGGTCGTAGAGTGGTTGGATCTGCGGTAATCTCAGCAGGTATAGATATAGTCGAGGTAACATGAGTAATAAGCAAGTAATTATCATTGGAGAAAAAGGTAAAGGTGGTGGTAATAGTAGCCCTACAACAGCAGAAGATTCTCTAAATAGTACAGCCAAAGTAAATATATTAGATGCAATTTCAGAAGGCGAGATAGAAGGCTTTGATACTGCTAGAGAAGAAGGTCATGCACAAGGTAATGCTAATTATCTTAGTGCGATGCAAAAAGATATATTTTTAGATGACACACCAATACTAAGAAAAGAAGCAAATAGCGTTTCACCAGCAACAACAGATTTTAATTTTCAAGGAATATCATTAGCAGAAAGAAGAGGTACAGCAAGTCAAACTGTAATACCAGGATTTGATTCAACCCAGACTGAAACAGCAGTAGGTCATGTTTTCAATCTTAAAGATGAGGTTGCAACTAGAAGTTCTAGTAGTCAAAATGTTGACCAATTAAGAATTACAATTAATATTCCTCAACTACAGGAATTTGAAGATGATGGTGACATTGTAGGTTCGGAAGTTAAATTTTTAGTATTTGTTGCTTTCGATGGTGCGTCTTTTCCAGCAGAAACAGAAGCAAATGCAGATTTAAACATAACGATTACAGGTAGAACAGGCGACTTATATCAGAAAGATTTTTTAATTAATATCAACCATATTAACTACAGCAGTAGTTTTAGTATAAAAATAAAAAGACTTACAGATACAGCAGAAACGAAGGTTATAAATACTTTTGTATGGTTTTCTTTTACAGAAATAATTTGGGATAACAATACTTATGACAACACAGCTTTGTTAGGTCTTTCAGCAAATGCCGATAGTTTTAGCAGCATACCTAAACGTACATTTTTTCTTAGGGGTATAAAAACAAGGATACCTAGTTCTGGTGTTGTAAGTTCTGTTAGTCAAGCTGGAAAAAACGCAGGAAGGATAAATTATAATACAAACTTATGGGACGGATCATTTCAGGCAGCAACTTGGAATACGTGTCCAGCGTGGGCGTTATACGATTTACTTACAGATGACCGCTATGGGCTAAATATTCCAGAATCAGCTTTAGATAAATATTCATTTTTTGCTATTAGCAAATATAACAATGAGTTGGTAAGTGATAGAAGAGTGTCATCAGGCACAATGACAGGTACATGGACGCAAAATGCAAATGAAAAATTTATAACAGTAACTACTGCATTAGTTCATAATTTACAAACAGATGATTTTATTGACATAACATTTACATCTGGTCAGGTAAATTCAGCACCAAGTAATCAAGCATACATAGTACAATTTTTATCTACAACAGTTTTTAGATTACTAAATATTAATACAGCACCGACAACAAACATCTCTGGTGCGTGTTCATTTTTAAGGCAAGGTAATGAAGTTAGATTTGCTCTCAATGCATATATAAACAAATCATATGAAGCATATGACCTAATTAATTTAATATGTTCAAATATGCGTGTGATGCCTTTTTGGAGTGCAGGGCAACTATTTTTAAGTCAAGATAAACCAACGACACCTAGTTATCTATTTACAAATGCTAATGTAATTGAAGGTAACTTTACATATGAAGGATCAGATGTAAAAACTAGATCAACATTAGTTATTGTTAAATATTTCGATAATATTCAAAGAAAAATAAGCTATGTACAGGATCCTCCGAAAGCAAGTGTAGCAAGTGATTCAGCAATACAAAAATATGGAATTGTAGAAAAAAGTATTGAAGGTTTTGGTATTACTTCAGCAGGTCAAGCTTCTCGTTTAGCTCGTTGGGTAAGATTCTCGGAACAAAATCTTACAGAAACAGTTACCTTTGTTGTTTCATTGGATAGTGGTGTAATTGTTAGGCCAGGACAAGTAATAGCAATTAATGACAGTGTAAAAACTGGTGTACGTAGAGGTGGCAGAATTAAGTCTGTGCCTACTAATACAACAAATAAAATAGTCGTAGATGATGCTAGTGCATCTGATTTACCTGCTAATGGTGTTAGCTATACAAGAACATTGAATGTTTTAATGCCTGACGGCAGTGTTTCTTCAAATACTATTTCTGACATTACAGGCTCGACAATAACTGTTTCTGGGCAATTTACTATGGCTGGTGTAAATACAGCACCTAACCCAAATTCAGTTTGGATCATAGAAACATCAGGTGGAACTTCTGCACAAAATATACAAAATTCTCTTTATCGTGTTATATCAGTTACAGAAGAAAATGGTATAAACTACAAAGTTACAGGTCTAACTTACAATGAATCTGCTTATGCTCATGTAGAGGCTGGTGCTGATGTTCAGTATAGAGATGCAACTAATTTAAACGAGTTACCTACCGCACCAACTAGTGTAACAATTACAGAAAGATTATATAAAGAAGTCATAAATCAAAATGGAATAATAAATGCAAACGAAAAAATAACTAATAAGGGTAAGGTAAAAGTGAAACTTATTGTAAATTGGACACAAGTTAAAGGTGTTGTAAATTACAAAGTTTTATTTAGAAAAGATAATGGAAACTTTCAGAGCGTTGTTGTACAAGGTGTTGATTTTGAAATTCCAGATGTTCAAGCTGGTAAATTATATGAATTTAAGGTATTTTCATTAAATGGTGCTAATAATGAATCACCAACTTCTGCTAATGCTACAAGAACTACTGTAGGTAAAACAGATCCACCTTCTAACGTATCGGGCTTAACTGCAACTGTAGATCCTATAGCTGGTGTAATTCTCTCATGGACAGAAAACGCACCAAATCCTGCTGGATTCACTGGAACGGACGTAGAATTTAAAGATTTAGATATTGCTTATTATGAAATACATAAAGTGACTGGCGGCGCTGGCACATCTATAACTGATAGTAATTTTGGCGATTTAGGAGCATCTACTTTTGTAACTAGAGATCAAGCACCTGATACTGTAACTGGTAATTATCCAGCAGCTACAACTTCATATTTTATAAAAGCAAGAGATGATGGTGGTCGTTTCAGCACAACAGCAGCTTCAGTAGTAGCAACAATCAATCTTCCCTCTGTTATTCAAAATGTAACTGTCACCCAAGAAAACGGAATATTACAAATCAGATGGACGAAACCAGCCACACATTCTTTTAACATCAAACACTATAAGATTTCCTACACAACATCTAGTACAACTACTGTTTTTGAAGATACCACTGAATTTAACATACCTATTACTTTTACTGGTAGCTCAAGGACATTTACAATTCTTGCTGTTGATATAGGAGGCAATGAAGGGACTGCACATAATGAAACGGTTACAATACCAATGCCAGCCGCACCACTTAATTTTGATAAAGAATTTACAACAGATTCAGTAAAACTAAAATGGGAAGAAGCTGCACCAGCAAGTCCACTTACACCACCTGTAATCGGTTATAGAATTTATAGAGGTAATAATGTAACAGATGAGATAGCACAAATAAAAGCTACTGAATTTCTTGTGTTGGTTAATAATAATAGCTTTCCAAATAGGGTAAGTACTTATCATGTCGCTGCTGTATTTCTTGATCCTGTAAACTCTACAAAGGGACTTGCTTCAACAAATAGGGCTACAATTACAAATTTAGAAATAATACGTGCACCAGCACCAACAATTACACAATCATTTGAATTAGATTTTCTTATTTTATCTTGGAGTGCTGTTAATGGATCTTTACCGACATTAAATTATGGAATATATGACTTGCCGCCTACTAATGTTGATACATTGATAGAGCAAACTGATACAACTACATTTAAAACAAAAGCTAATTTTCCTATAAATTCATCTAACGGAAAACCAGAAAAACTTTTCAAAATAGCTGGTTTAAGTGCTGCATATCATAATGCTACAGATGCCCTAGTTAAAGAAGTATTTAAAGGTTTAGTTGGCAGTATTACTGCAAGTGTTTCACTTCCAAGTGTGCCTACTTATGTAGGAGGTTCTCAGACTAATAGTATAAATTTAGGTTCTGAAGGTGGTCTTGGTTTTGTTACTATTTCTTTTGTTGCTGGCACTGTAGACCCTGCAACACAACTAGGTTTAAAGGATTTTAGAATTGTTAGAAGTCCATCTTCTACTTTTGCAGGTATAAATTTAAATAATGCAGACACATTAGAAATTTTTACAGATGCTTTAACATTCAAAGAAGAGGTCAGTTGGAGTATTCCTGATAATAGTACTGATACATCAATTTCAAGATATTATTATGTTCAGGCAAGAGACCTATTGAACAATATTGGAAGTGCCTTACAAATAGAAGTAACAATTAATAGACCTTCTACAGTTCCATCTGAAGGTATAAGTGAAGTGATAGATAATAACGTATTACTTAGATGGGGACAGCCACCCGTTAATGCAAATAATCAGTTAAAGATAGATCATTATGAAATAAGAAAACATACTGGAAACAATACAAACTGGTCAACATCAACTGCATTAGGTGGTAGTGGTGAATCTATAACAGACTCAAGATTTAGCGTAATTTTTGAAACTGTTGGAGCGCAATATACATATTTGATCAAAGCATATGATGTTGCTGGTAATTCTAGTCTTTTACCATTAACAACTTTACTTGAAGTAGCAGAACCGCCTGATTTTGTTCTTAATGCAAATTATAATTCAGCATTTAGAACTGCATTAGGGACATATACACAGTCAGGAAATACTGTAGAAGTTACATTGTCTGAACATAGATTTAAAGTGGGTGATTTAGTTACTCTTTTCCCTACCTCTGGAGGTGCTGTAGGTGATTTACTAAATCAAAGACCAGTAACATCTGTTTCTAGTGATCCAGCTTCATTAGCACAGCACAATAAATTTACAGTTAATTCTTTTGTATCAAGAAATGTAAGCACTTCTAATATTACAGTAAAAACTATTACAGGTCTTACAGAACCAGCAGAGGTTGATTCTGTTGGCTTTACGAATTGTTTAAAAGTATTTGATGAAGCACTAAATAGAAATGTAATTTATTTGCCAGTGGTTACAAATTCTGATGGAGTTGGAACACAGACATGGACAGAACATTTTGTAGGTACAGGGTCTAATGCAAGTCCACAGTTTGCGAATATTACTGCAATAATTAACGCAGGATTAACTGAATATTTAGAACCAGCACCGATTGGAAATGCTGGAAAAGGTATATATGAAGAAGTTTTTGATTATGGCACAAACTTAGCATCTACGAAAGTTAACGCATTATCAACAAATTTAGCGGAAGGGACATTGGCTGCATCAGGTCAAAATCCTGTAAATCTGACATCTAAACTACAGATTGCATCTGGTGATTCAGGAGGTAGTTTTGATACAGGTGTGACAGCCAACGGAAACTCTGTTTCAAGATTTGGTGTTGGTTTGCAAAGAGTAAAATATACTACTGAGGCTGTATCTACTGCTGGATCTCTTACGAAAATAACAAATGTTCAGTTTAAATTAGACACAAAAATTAAGAATGATACTGGAACTGGAACCGCAAATGCAAGTGATAGCGGGGGTACTCAAGTAAACTTTAATGTTAGTTTTATAGATGTACAGGGAATAGCAGTAACTCCAAATACAACATCTGCTGTAATAGCTGTTGTTGATTTTCTTGATGCTCCTAATCCTACCTCATTTAAGGTTTTACTATATAATACGAGTGGGACGAGAGTTTCAGGCGATTTTACTTGGCAATGTAGAGGAACTTAATGGCTAATTTTGCAAATCCGACTGTTGGCAGTGCATATACATCTTTTCCTACAGAGATAAGAGATGCAGTTACAGCAGCTTTGCAACAGCTTCACGTAGGAAGCCATACAAATATTCCAACTAATTCTATTAAGTGGGACGCAAGTGATAATAGATGGAAAAAATATAATGGTAGTGCTTTTGTTGATTTAACTTCTACTTATGCTTTTAATGCACAAATAAGTGCAACTCAGTTAAATCTTGGCGATGCTCAAAAAATAATACTTGGACAACATAATGATTTAGAAATAGTACATGATGGGAGTAATTCTGTAATTAGAGAAGTAGGCACAGGAGGTTTATTTTTACAAAGTAATGATTCAATTTTTTTAGGACAAACCAATGGAACTACACAATATATAGAAGCATCATCTACTGATGTAGTTTTAAGAGTTGGTGGTGGGGAAAAATTTAGAGTTAATTCTGGCGGTGCAATACTTGGTGATAATGTTCCTTTAAGAATTGGTAACGGTGTAGTAAGTGGACAAGGTGATTTAGTTTTACGACATGACACAAATAATTCTTATATTGAAGACACTGGAACTGGTGCTTTAATCTTTAAAAGCAACACTTATTCTTTTAGAAATGCAGCAGATAGTGAGCAAATTGCTGTATTTAATGAAGGTGGTCATGTTGCCTTATATCATGCCAATTCTCCACGTCTTTTCACGCAAAGTTATGGAGTAGCAATAGATGGAGACGCTCTTTTAGTTGCTAATAGCACTGCTAGTGCAAAACGTATAGAAATTAGATATGGTACAAACTTTACAGCTAGATTAGAAGCATCTGCCGTAGGTGTATTCCAAATTCAGGCATATTCAGGGACAGCATGGTATCCAGCAATAGAAGTAAATGCTAATGGAACTGTTGAAATAAATCATTCAAGTAACGCTACAAAAAGATTAGAAACTACTGCATCAGGTGTAAAAGTTACACAATTATTTTTAGCAGATTCAACTAACAGTAACGATAATGCTGTTATTTTTGGCGATCAGTCAGATATGAGGATTTACCATGATGGAAATAGTGGTGTTTTACAAAATGATACTGGAGCAATAATTTTACAAAATGGAGCTAGTAATGCAAATGGTATTTTTATAAAAGCAAAAGCTGGCGAGCACGGTATCATCGTAAATCATAATGGTGGTGTGCTTTTATACTACGATGGCGGCAGTACTCCTAAGTTAGAAACAGTTAATACAGGAGTTACTATAAGAACAAGTAATTCCAATCCTGTTCTTAGTACTTGGGAAACTACAAGCGGATTAATTTTAGATGGTTCTTTTGCTGCTGGCATAGCGTTTAAAGATGGAACATCTGGCGGTGCAACAATGTTTGTTCACTCCAGTGGCTTACAATGGGCATTAAGAATGGCTGCTGCTGGCGGAACACCAGAAAATGCAATTACAGCAGACAGAAATGCTGCTGTTAAATTACACTTTGATGGTTCTCCTAAATTAGAAACAACTGGTAGTGGCTGTGCAATAGATGGTAATCTACACCTTAATTTTTCAAATAACAAAATAGAATTGAACTCTAGCGATGGATCTATTGAGATAAGACGTGCTGCTGGTGATCCATTTATTGATTTTAAAATTAATAACGTAGACAATGAAGCCAGACTTGTATTGCTTTCAGGTCAGAATAATAAAATTGAAAGTACAACAGGTTATTTTGTAGGGGATTATACTGCGGGCAGTAATGTCAAATATTTTTCTGCTGGCAATTCACAAGATTTGCAGTTGTACCATGACGGTGGCCATAGTGTTATAAAAAACAATACACAGAATTTATACTATGTAACTCAGCACACTCATGTTTTTCAAAATCTTAATGCTGTTATTAATGCACAATTTGAAAGCAATGGAAGATGTCTTTTAACTCATGCTGGCGCTCATTGTTTTCAAACAACTGCCAAAGGAGTTCTTGTTTTAGGCCAAAACACAAATCCATTTGGTACCGCTTGGAATACAGATTGTGCAGTTAATATAAATGGTGCACATGGCGGTGGTATATCAATAACTGATGGAACAACTGGTGGAGTTATTCAAGCCGTAACTAATGCAGGTTTAGATTATTATTTAAGATTTGGTGCTGTTGG
>CETF01005330.1_pt1 | contig 10750 bp, 4 predicted proteins | sample 326991 | NCBI WGS metagenome assembly CETF01 (sample SAMEA2622331, study PRJEB7988) | marine metagenome | biome: marine biome (ENVO:00000447); feature: surface water layer (ENVO:00002042); material: "saline water (ENVO:00002010), including plankton (ENVO:xxxxxxxx)" | depth 5 m | reverse complement strand
TTGACTCGCCCTTGAAAGGGTGAGATTGCGCAAGCCTAATGTTCAAATTAACCCCAGCTTGAACTAGCTATTGATAGAATTGGCTTAACGATAATGCTGTGAATTTTGATTGCAACATATGTGCACGCCAGTAATATAAGAATGATATCCATAATCTCCTCCAATGCATTTGACCGAAAACGCAGAACTAAAAATAAGTAGATCTATATAGCGGTCGCATCGAATGAGATTTCGATTCCTATACAGAAGAGTATCCCGTATAGGAATTGGTTAGGTATTTGTGAAAGAATCACTTCAACCGTCTTAATACCAAGAAGGTATTAACGCTGAGATTTAACTTCAACAGCTAGAAGCCACTTTAAATACCAATAGGCATAATTATGCATAGTGCAAAAATCAAGGACCTAAAAGGTAAAGTGGATTGAGAAATCATTATTGGAAATTTGTATTCCGATAATGACTCAGAAGAGTGGTTGTTACGTTGATAGTCTGTGTTGATTGGTTAACCCTAAAGGCTGAACCTCTAGGGTTATAATCAATATAATTGCTTATAAATTTTTAGTCAACAATACAAAAGATTAAATTTCCCGAAATAAGGCAAACAACATTTGATTAATTGAATAAGTGTGATTACCAAGGGATACTGACGGTATAAGTACCAAGCGATTTTGACGTAATCACACTACTACAGATTAATCTACTACAGATTAATCGTTAGTGTAGTAAATCTCTTCGATAAACTCGCTTGGAAAACAAACATCATTAATATCTGATGTTATTGGTGGGCTATATTCGTAATCTTTTTTGAATAGTGCCAATTCACCCACATCCTTTAAATCATCAATATCAGCCTTATTTAAGTAGCTATGAATAAATAACCGTTGCTCAGCGCGTGTCATCCCAACAAACAGCAAACGTCTTTCCTCATCGATTGGTGACTGCATATTTGGCATCGTTTCCTGGATAACATCAAAAATAGCCACATTAGTCCACTCTAGACCTTTAGAGCCATGGTATGTGGTTAAAGTTACCACTGATTTATCAATTTCAGATTTACTGTTTTGCTCTTTAATTTTATCTGAGTAAAGCTTGATTCTTTCGAACCAAGAGCCTGTTTTTGTCTTGAGCCCTTCAAGAAGTAATGTTTCAACAGCGCATTTATTCAGCTTGTCGCCTTTTGAGCGGCGCTCTATGATGAAATCAATCAACAAATCAATTCTGGTGTTTATCTCTTTGGAATCATGAGTGTTTTCAAATAAATAATAATTTGAATAGAACATTTCAAAAGCCGTTCCATTAATTGATTGACCATAATTATTAAGATATGACTCAATATCAGAATTACTCTTGATACTTTCAGAAATTAAAGGAATTAGGTTCTCATCCTCTTTTAAGTACCCTAAAACTTCTGACAAATGGTAGTGTGCAAACTTATTTAAAAGATAGGAACACAGTTTAATTACAAAATCACCAGCGCTTGTTTTAAAAATACTTGTTTGATTGTTTCTTGAATACGCTACTTCATGTTCTATCAGAAACTCTTCTATTGAGTCCAATGCAACATTAGTTCTGCTTAGGATCGCCCACTCACCATCATATTTATTGTAGTTCTCCAAAAATGTTAACAGCATACTTTTTTTAAATTTATGTATGTATGTTTTAACAGTGCCACCAATTTCCTTCCCCGAGACCATACCTTTGGGAATTCTATCTTTATTAAATTCTATTAGATTTTTACTGGCATCTATTATTTCAGGTCTACATCTAAAACACTTTGCAAGCATATGAATATTGGGTTTAAATTCATCTTTAAACTTAAGCATTGTTTCATAACTTCTAGCGCCTCTCCATGAGTAGATACTTTGATCATCATCTCCAACAGGTGTTAGATTAATCCCTCCGCGCCCCTGCAGGGCAATCCACTCATATTGTAGTAAATCTGTGTCTTGAAACTCATCAATCATTAGGTCTGTACAATTTAATAGCGGTATTTCCCCACTTAAAGTTCCTTCTACCGCGCGCCTGGTTGCGTCATCTAAGTCATACAGGTGGTTCTTTATCTTTAACTCTTGATAACATTCTTTAACTAGCTTAACAGCGTCATTATCAAACCCTTTTTTTTCATCTAATGGCTGATCATTTAAAATGCTCGTAATGTCACTGAATGTTACTTTTAACTCCGGTAGTAGGTGCTCATTCTCGATGTAATTCTTCAATCTCTCAATAAAGTTGAAGTATGTTGCTCCAATTAGTAGCTTACCTTGCATGAGTTTCTTTGTTTGGTTAAGAAACTGCCTGTGAAATGTAGTTACAGAAACTCTATTTATTGATGATTGTGGAAGAGCTATTTCCAACCTTTCTTGCATTTCGTTGACGGCCGCATTTGTAAATGTAACGAGAATAACCTTACTGTCATATGATTTTTTTAGTACGTTTTTTACTTTTTCAATTAATGTTTTTGTTTTACCACTACCTGCTGTAGCAAGAATCAAAGAGTGATTATTAACATCGTTAGCTGCTGATTCTTGCTCTAATGTCATCGTCAATGTTAGCTCTCCAACGTTCTTTTGATTTGTAATGATTCAGCTATGTAATTATTTGCCTCTAGATTGTCAGCCAAATCTAATAGCTCTGCTTTTTCTTCCTTTGTAAATGAGCTCAAATTGGAATTTGTACCTAGAGACAAGATGTTTTCCGCTTTTAATAATGCATCATTGCTCATTTCTGTATTATCAAGAACTTGCCTTAATCCAACCTCTTGTGACTCGGTCCTAGTGACTTCACCACCAGCTACAGGATGTAGGCCAGACGGGTTTCTCTCTTCAATTGAATTTTCTCTATTGTTAACCATCGCTGCTTCACCAGCGTTTGTTTCATTAAAACTTAAGTTCTCAGAGCTAGAGTTGTTCAAAACTGAACTTTCATCTGAGTTTGATTGCTCAAAAGACTCACCTTTCTGAGAGGAATTAGAAGCTGTTAACTGTGTTTGAGTCTGCACATTATCATCGCTTGTGTCAGTTTTTAGACTAGACTCAGCAACAATAGAAGCACCACTTGCCGATGCCTGAAGGCTTTCTGATTGGTCTGGACTCACAAGGCTGCTTTGCAACTCTGGACTAGTGGTACTGCCAGTAGAACCGCCCTCACTATTTAACGTACCGCCAGTACTTGTCGATGCCTGAAGGTTTTCTGATTGGTCTGTACTCGCAGGGCTGCTTTGCAACTCAGGACTAGTGGTACTGCCAGTAGAACCGCCCTCACTATTTAACGTACCGCCAGTACTTGCCGATGCCTGAAGGCTTTCTGATTGGTCTGTACTCGCAGGGCTGCTTTGCAACCCTGGACTAGTGGTACTGCCAGTAGAACCAACCTCACTATTTAATGTGCCGCCATTACTTACTGAAGCCTGAAGGTTTTCTGATTGTGTGCCCACTAAAGAACGACCTGAATCTGTAGTATTCGGATAAGAATCATCTTTTGTGCCAGAATATTGGTAGGTATCAATACGATCCCTTGAATCATTTCCTGCAATCGATGTCTCTTTAGATAGAGCATTCCCGCTTTCATCTTTACCAGTACTGTTAACCCCACTATGTACCTCACTTGGCTTGATAGGGGTTTCTTCTATTGCTTCACCACGGTTATTATCAACTGATAAGCTTTTTGGTGTTTCGCTCAGTGAATTCTGTTGTGTGACAGGGCTCTTATCATAATCACTTTCATTTACAGACTGTTGCGGCACTGAGGCTTCGCTTGAATTAAGGCTGTTTACAGGTGGATTTGCTTCTTTAGTACCGGCATCACTATAATTCGGTGTGAAGGCAGTTGTGATCGCTTCACTTAATGTTCTTTGTGCTTCTGGAGCTGTGCTTAGTAAGTTGTTTATTGTAAGTAGATCTCTCATGTCATCATGAGAAAGATTTCTTGGAGTATCGCTTGTGCCATAAAGGGCGTTCGCGGCAAACTCCTTCGCTTTACTAGAAACACCTTCTGAGTGAATTGCGTTATTAATTACTTGGCTTTCATGCTCCTTAGATGCACTTGATTCATACCCATTTTTAGTTTGCTCATCTGAAGTAATAGAAGCAATTGTATTTGTTAGTGTTTCTGCCTCGCTATCTTTACCTGCAATTAAAAGTGCATCCCTCATCTTATTCAGATCTTCCATTGCTTCAGGGGTGATGTTAGTAAAGTCAGGAATACTAAATTCTCGACTAGAAACTTGTGCTGATTTAAAATTATCTAAATTTCGATCATTAAGTTCCTTAAAGCTAACTCCTGATGTATCACCAGTTGCATTAAAGTTTGCTAACGCATATTTAGCTATCTCTTTGGCATCTTGGTCATAATTTCCTTTGGTAATACCCTCAACAAGACCTTGGCCACTAGGTTTCGATCTGTTTTCAGTTCGATCTAAATTTTCTCTCTCATTTAATCCAGCAAACCCAGCCATTGAGCTAGCTTGAGAGTCGTAGTTTACTGATTCCAAACTACCTTTTTGACTTGGCTCATCTTTATACCTTGATGGGTTGTACTGAGGTTCTAAACCTAACTGTGGGGATAACTCATTTAGCGCTTCTAAATGACGAGCGTATTTAGCATCATTAATACCTAAGAAACTTTCATCTCCTTTCGTGGCTGCAATTACGTCCTCAATTTGACCATCATCAAGGTTTGCCAATGCTGAGTATGCCGCAATTAACTCACTACTCTTTAGGGCATTATTAATTGATTCATTCTCTCTCATCTCCTGTACAGCTGAGATATTTTCTTGAGCATTTCTGTAAGGGTTATTAGGTAGCGTTGAAGCAAGAAGAGCTGAGTTTGAATTTAAACTTTCATTGAAGGCAGCTAGAGACTCAGGGCGCATTGCTGTTTGAACAGCCCCAGCATACATTAGTGTTTCATTTGGAGATAAGCGTTCACCATTAATAATCGAACCTTCACCATTTGCTGCGCTAGTTAGTAAGTTTCTTATAGCTTCTGGTGTATTGTTTGATAAAACACCAAAACCCATTTCAATTAGATTCGAATTAATACCTTCACCATTACCAGACTTCTTAAACTCATCCGTAACAGCCTCACCCACTGAAGAGGTGAATAGTGAGCCAATAGAACTAACTACACCGCCAGATAATTCATTAGATTCTGAGCCTAATACTTTTAATGATCCAAATGCATGCGCTAAATTATTTGCATTTTTATCTTCTGACTCAGAAACAACATCCTCACCCTTAGCTTTAACAGCACCTGTACCAGATGCCCCTCTACTACTAACCTCGTTTTGAGATTGCTCTTTGTGTTCAGCAAATGCTTGTGCATTACGCTCATTATTGAACATGTTTGTTGGATCAGTCTTTATGCCACTATTTACATCATTACTTAAAGTGTTGGTGTCTATGCCAGTATTATCTTCAGGTTTTGGAATATGTGAATTATCACTCGGTTTATATCCATTCAATTGGTCACTAAGTGAAATTAGGCTCGGCGCTTGTAGTGTTTCACCTAATTCTCTCATTAAGCCTGCAGAAGCTCCTCTTTCGGTATTAGCTTGTTTAAGTGCTGTAACTCCAGTTGAAAGAGGAAGTTGGTTACCATTATGGTCTGTAGACAACACTTCAGTATTTCCAGACATTCTTGCGATTGCATCAGTAACCGTATTGGCCAAAGCAATATTATTTTTTTGGCTTTCTGGTAATCTCGCGTTATCACCTTTATTTACCTGCTCTTTGTGGTAGTCGAACCTATCTCCCAGCTCAGAAATTAAAGCACTTCTCTTGTCACCAGATAAACTATTTAAGCCTTCATCACCAATCAAACTACCTAAAAGAACATGCTGCTGCTCATCTGAAAGTGTTGAAACAATTGAACCGATTGATGCTTTATTTGCTCCTGTGGTTGAGTTTTGAACCTCACCTGCATTCATTTGCGTCATTACTTTTGAAGCGGAGCTAGCTGTATTCCCCTCAGCTTCAAGGGCTTGAGCTTGAAGCATATTTGTATGAGCATTTGTAACAGCTTCCTGTCGGGAAACCGCCTCTTTACTTGCAACTGAGTTATCACTGCTCGATGATTGAGCCATTTTTACTGCATTCCCCCAGTTTGCTTTTATCGATTCAGAAACTTGTGCACGTTCGTCCTCTGACAATCTTTCTGAGGCGCCTACTTGCTTTTGTGATGCCGCTTTTGCTGTGATCGCTGCTTTCGCATCAGCACCTAAACCAAACCCTGCTATTGATGGAGCCCCCTTTGCTACCATGCTTGCCGAGCCCTGTAATACGTGATCATATGCATCAGATAAACTCATGTTATTTTCAGTTGCATATGCTGCGGTTTGTGCCGCTAAGAAAGCTTCGTCCTCTGATAATTGTGAAGTATCCACACTCTCAAATGACTCTCCTTGTTTATACCCTTTGATTGAATCTAAAGTAGCAGATTTACTATCAGTGGCAGTTTTTTGTAATGTTTGGCTAGCGGCTTCAGTATTTGCCAATTGAGTATTTCTAGAGCCAATCGCTGACAACTCAGCTGATGACTGTTTAAGGTAACCCGAGGCTGGCCCTGCGCCACCCGGATTAATACTTACATCATTTCGTTGTCCACCATTCAGTTGAGCTTGGCTCCATTGCCCATATGAGGAATGAACATCACTGGCTTGCATAGTAGTATCACCTTGACTTGCTTTACCTCCATTTGCAGATGTTGTGACATCCGGTGACAATTTCTTTGAATCAATATTTGTATCAGGAGACGTCTTATTAGATACACCCATCATGGTGTGAACACCCCTATGCAGTATATATAAAGTGAGCATAGGAACTGCAGCAGCCAAACTACTTGCCACTGCAATAAATGATTCGATTGTTGACATGCTATGCCCCCACATACCAAATGTGATTGCACTTACACCACCGCCACCAGCTGACACTGATGTAAATCGACCTTGAATAGCAAGTAAAGTAAAAAGGTTAACCGCACTCATGGTTACCGGCCACAAGTTAACCCACACAGTTACCCCAAAGAACATAGCAGCTGATTTCATAGCTTCAGCACCCATTACAAGCATGATTGCAATAACTGGGATCAAGAAAAACACAAAGGCCTCAATGAAGGTTGCAAAACCAATTGATAGCTCCAAAGCTAGGTTTCTATCAGCGGCCATTTGGTAATGTCGCTGAGACTTTGTTTCTATTAAAGTAAGTTCAGAGCGGAGCCCTTGCATATCCCCACTTTTTGCAGCAGCTTCAGCAAAAACATTTGATAAATACCTTCCCGTCGCTAAATGATATGCATTCATTGTCGCGCTTAATGCAGAAATCGATTCCGCCCCGGCTTCAACATCTTGTGGTTTTACATTTTCTTTCTGCAAAAACCTGTCAGTCATCTCTCTGAAACTTGAGCTATCAAAGTAACTTTTGAGCTTCAAGTATGCGTTTGGGCATGTTAATAGCTCCATGGCAGGAGTGTCTATTTGAATATAAGTGCTTCTTGATGGTGTATTAATTCTTATAGACTCAAGGAAGTTTTCCATTGGGGCATTTTTTATTTTGTCAGCATTTAGCTCAGCGTCATTGCCACCAACTTGAAGATCCCAAATTACACAGTCTTGAAGGTAGTTCATTGTAGATGTTTTGATTCTGTACCTTTGGGCATTAACGCCTGAATCTAGTTCTTCAGAGCCCATATATCCAAATTTATCAAGCGCCACTAGCGCCCTCATTGGATCGAGAAATTGACCGGCCTGATAACCATCCGGTGAGGCGAATGAATCTTCATAATCTCGTGAAAGCCCATACATTCCTGAGGTCATCATTGCAATAACAGCTGCTATGCCAGGTGCATCATTCACATAATACACATCTCCAGTTCTTACCGACTCAATAACAACATCTACTTTAGAAAATGGACCACACAAGACCATGAACATACAAAGCCCAATAAACCAAGATAGTACTGGGTTAGAGTTTGGGTTGATCCAACTTTTTACTACAAGAGTCATCAGTGAAAGTAGAGCTGTAGCACCTATCAAAATATGCAAAGATGAAAAGCCAAAATCAAACATTCTTCGAAGGCCCATTAGAACCTCATACATGAACGCTGTTTCACCGATTGAGTAAATTGTAAAATCCATAAAAAAAGCCAGAATATTGAGTCTGGCTTAATCTTAAAATTGAAAAAAATTTTAAAAGCGTGATTTTCAACTGAATTTCAGTATTTTTTGATTAAAATACCTTTTTCTCAAAATAAACGCTTATATCCCCAATTTTATGGTCTTTGTAGTAGCTAATATTTATCGAGTTACCCATCATACTGACAGATACGGGAAAGGCGGGCTCTTCTGTAGACATTAAACCTAGAAAACCATTCTGATTAACAACGTAGTCTCCATGTGAATTTTTTACCGGGTTAAAGTCACCGTCGAGTAATGCAGTCTGCCCCTTTCTAAAAGCAAACAACTCACTTAGTGTTACATCAAAAGCAAACGTATCGGGCAAACAATCAGTTGTTTCTTTTGGCAGTATATTGACTGCGCGATTGCTTATTGAACCATCAGTCACGGATACTTGTTCCAAAGATTTTAGCCACAACTTACGGTAGTCTGTTCGATTAAAGATATTAAACTCTGACCCTGGTAAAAATGGCAAAACATCTATTGGAATTAATTTTACTTTTGCCGAGCTATGCTTGTTATGAATAAAGTTAATATCTAGGACAGCTCGATAGAATTTTACACCTGAAACCTCTATCACAAGAAAAAAGTAAGGCTTGCCTCTCGATAAATCATCTACGCGATTAATATAGCTGCTTCGTACTCCATAGTAGTTTTTCGGACCCCAAAACCAATCATTGAACTCAATACCATCGTAGTCCCCTTCACTAATTAATTCATCAAAGCTAAGGTGCATTGTAACTTGCTTAACATCTGCAAACGGATATTGACGGAAAGGTGATGCCTCGATATTCCCCATATATTCTTCAGATAAATTGGACGTCTGCCCATTTAATACATTTTTGAAGTTCTCTATGCTTTCTCTGTATGCATCCCACATATTTGAATAAGGCAATAAGTCACTATTATAGTCTTTTACTCTCGCTCTAGACTTTTGCAATTCGGATAGTAGTAAGTTTTTAGTAAAATCAATTTCTAAAACTTTTGGAGATAACCCAGTCAAGAGCTGGAGTGTTAGCATCGATACACCTACTTTAAATTCTGGCCAGTGTGCAGTTTTTCCAATCGATGGAAATTGAGGGTTTACATCTAACAGATTTGAATCAAGCTGCGCACACTCTTCATTTCGAATATTTACTCCATTTGAGATACTTTTACGAGAGTAACTTTGGGCTGCAACTAAAGCGCGGATGTTCAATACTTCTGAGAGCTTAAGGCCACCATAAATCATTTGGTCTTCACTAATTTGAGGTTCTTTGATTTTATAGTCTGATATTGTCACTAGGTTAGATAATTTGCTTTGGATATCAGCAAAGAATTTATATTCAAACACCTTTTCTTTGAGTCTTTTTTTCATTGATGATTGTTTTGTTTCGACGCCATTAAACAGAAATACTTCGTCATAAATCCTAATAGTATTCTTATTAGCCATTAACTCAGGACCTTCAGCTAACTCAAAAGTAGCCGTTGCATTAAGGGTACTTTGCTCTTGCTTAATGTTTAGCTCTTTAAGTTTTGCCCTTATATTCGGCAATAATTGATTGCCGCTTATAACATTCGTGTTGAGGTTTACTTTTGCTTGCTCCACAGCTTTTTTGTGAAGTAAATACTCTATTACTTGTGCGTCGTACTCAGTGGTATTATCGAGCGTTAAATTGACACTAACCTTTTCTGCACCATAAGCACTCCCGATCGCATGGAATACAATCGATATAAAAGCCCCATTTGCTAGCGCTTTCAATAAATTCATTAAAACGACCTCTAATAACTAAAACTGTATTAATCATTTCATAAATTTCATTTCGTGCAGCGGTTAAAAACAAAACTAAATATCAATTATTTACAATAGGTTATAAAAAAACCTCATTGTGTTTTTTATATTTTCACAAACCTGCATTCAATAATTTATACTTTTCAGCTTGAAGGAGGATTTATGAAATTTGTATTTTTACTAGTCATTTTTGTATTGAGCCATGGCGCTCATGCGGCTGATACTGTCAGAGTTATCAAGTTTAAAACTATCGGCCTCACGGTTAATGAGTACAACATTGCAGATTTAATATATAAAGAAGCAGCTCAAAAGCTAGGCGCTTATTTCATTGTTAACAATTCTCAAGCCGGTTTATCAAGCTACAGCGAGAAGGCCAACATCTTACGACCTATTTCTGTTAATATTGTTGATTATACAATCGAAGATAGTGAAGTGATTGCGACCATACGCTACGATCATGCAGCTTTAGAAGTTGTAACGGAGAACTACAAGTTATACATGAGGAACAAGAAAAATTCCGAAGAAATAGTTAACGCGGAGATAACTGAATTTTGTCAAAAATTCTCATCTAACTATTTAGAAATCAAGAACACTCTTTCTAGCTCAGAATTCAACTATTCAACAGCCCCTTCAAAGGATGATGAGCTCCTTAAACTATCAAAAAAGTCTGACTCTATAAGTCAGTTATTGATTAATGAATGTAATTTATAGGAAATCTTTTAATACTTCTCTTTAACACCTATTTCCAAAAGGGCGGCTTGCTGCCCAGACTGTGTGAAAACTCTGATCACCTTTTGGTCTAAGTATGT
>CETF01067484.1_pt1 | contig 10754 bp, 4 predicted proteins | sample 326991 | NCBI WGS metagenome assembly CETF01 (sample SAMEA2622331, study PRJEB7988) | marine metagenome | biome: marine biome (ENVO:00000447); feature: surface water layer (ENVO:00002042); material: "saline water (ENVO:00002010), including plankton (ENVO:xxxxxxxx)" | depth 5 m | reverse complement strand
GGGTGAAAGTATTTGAGGAAGGTGCCAAACCGAGGGGAAGACCACTTAGAGTTGCATCCATCTCAAAAGTTGTTGGCATGTTGAATCCAGTCCTGTCGTAGAAGCCATGGAAAGGCATTATGTTTTGAAGGCTTCTTCTCCTTAGAGAACGTCTCTCAATACCGCCCGTAAGTGTCGCGGTACCCCCACTTCTCATTTTTGTTGTGGAGATTCGTTTAGAAACACTAGACTTTGATTCATCTTTTGAAAGGACCGTGCCGTCTGTCCTAACATCTCTCATATAAGAGTTTAAACTTAGACCAGAAACCCAATAATTATTATTAGCGGCAACGTTTGCCTCTTCAAGATTAAAGAGAACGAGAGGTAAGAAGTTAGGATCATTCAGTGGAATAGTATCAAAGTTGCCAGAAACTTGAACAGATACCAAAGGTATCGAGTGAGCAGGCGCAAACTTTCTCACCATCTGCGAGGCTAATTCAAAAGCGTTCCCTGAGTCAGTGGTGATCAGTCCTCTCTTGGTGAAATCATACGCACTGGCGTTGACAGCCAACTTGAAGTGAGAAGACTTACCCGACCATAGAGATAGGTAGTCTATATCCCTACTGTTGGCCTCCAGAATCATACTGGAGTAGTTAGGAGGATCGTTGTAGCCTGAGGTAAACAGGAGCCAAGAACCATCTCGTGGTTCATCGTTTGAATCTAAACCATACTCTGTTAAATAACCACTAACATCTATAGCAAATTGATTTCTAACCCCGAAGCACACCAAACGATCTGCAATGAACTCAATCATCGCTTTTGTAAGTTCCACGTTAACGTAGTAAGGATACTCTTCATAGGGAGGTATCTTGTGAGTATTCCCACGGTAGTAGAATCCGTCTTCTAAGTTAGGGATATTAAATCTTTCAGGGAATTTAATAAAAGCTTCTTCAATAATTCTATCAGTTGCTCTCTTGATATTGTCATCCATGCTGGAGAGGGAATACCCTGAAACTCCCATTTCAAAAGCTAGCTGAGGTGTCCAAGTAGTAAAATCCTTGAAATAGCTAGACTCAGTAGCGAGAGCGTAGTATATTAGGTAAGGAACGTAGGATTCCCAAAGCTCAACTAGACTAGTCTGGATGGGGAATTGATCCTTAGGAAACATTGAGTTCAGCGCAAACTGTATAGACTTTTTAGTCCCCACCGATTTATAAATCTGAGTGGCGTTTCTGAGTTGTAGTCTCCATTTATCTGGATCTGTGCCGAATAAGTCCCAACCAATGAGTTTAGCTAGTAACGGTAAAAACTCATCAGGGCAATCCTCTAAGTCATAGTTGGTTGTTAACTTTTCTGACAGATTGTCAATATCATACGCTAAGAAAGACAATGCCCTTAGGAATCTAACAAATGGACCGTCTTCAACTTTTCTAGTGGTCGCAATTCCGTTGTCTATAAACGTTTCAAACTTATCTCTAACTCTAAAGTCTGATGCATCCGCGAAGAGAGGAGAGTACAAAACGTCAATCCAAGTCTTCAACTTATCTAATTGTTGAGTTCCACTTAGATCTGCTCTCGTACCACTTGCAAAATAGGTAGACGGATAACGAGCGGTCATACCGTTCTTCCAGACAAACTCCATTAAACCTTTAATGCCATCCGCTGTTGTGACCTTTTTACCCTTATACAATTTATTAACCATTAAATCAGCAACATAGTTAGAGGGGTCATAGCTGTCCCCACTAGTGTTGAGAAGGTATAACCAAGAGAGATTGCTGATTAAATAGTTGTGACTATTGGAGGTGTCAGTGGAACTGAATCCAGCCGGATTATTCAAAACTATCGTAGGTAACAGAGTATCTGTAACATAACTACTAAAGCTTTCTACAGTTTCATAATCCGAAAAACTTTTATCTAAAACATTAAGAACGTTCGATTCAAAGTCCCTTGTTGTGATATCTGTCAGCTTATTTTGTTTAACGAAATAAGGAGCAATACCTGAGATATTGTCAAAGTCTTCAGAGACACTGTTAGGACAGGCACTGACCTCAATTACACTTGAGAAATTATTCGCCAGCCCTATGTTGGAATTAATTATGACATCCGAAAGGTCATCGGCTTTTGGGCTATGATCTCTATCGTCCTGATAGATATACCCAGGCACGATATACTTAAAAGCATCAAAGTAATTGTGCTTGTGGTAATTTTTATTCAGCAGATAATTCTTTCCAGACATTACACAAAGGATGTTGTTATGTTAAGATTATTCAGTTGAATAATTTCATTGAAACCAACTGAAATTGCAGAGTCAACATTATCTACACGAGCGTATCTAATATTAGGCTCGTTATCGAGAATGAACCTAACTAAGTCTTCGGGCACAAAAGGCTCCCCAAAGTCTGTATTATCAACATTGAAGTACTCCTGTGTTAGCTGTCGAGCAGACTGAATGATTTGATTCTGACCAGTTCTAAAGTTATCATCTATGGTTAGGACCAAGAATAAATCCATGGTACGAATCAAGCCATCCACTACAACCACTTCATCGGTCAGCATTTTCTTACCTTCAATAGACTCTAATAGTTGTTTCTTGTATTCCTGTGTGGCTCGTCTGAGTTGAGTATCTGAGGCTTTTTCCAATACAAAGAGATCAATTATATTCGCAGAGGAATATGCTCTCCTAACAGTTGCAGATGCTTTTCCTGTAGATCCATAATTAGACGCAAAGTTATTAGCGTGGCCCTTGTAATCCTCAAGAGTAACTAACCTATCCTGGCTTCGGAAATACAAAGGCCCATACCTCTTTGCGCTAGCGATGGTTTCCGCGTTCCTGCCTCCAGTGGCAACACTAGTATTCTCTAAGGTTCCCGCAATACCTGTGAAAGTATCTGTGGAACCAGTCTCATTAAGAGTAACTTCAACTGGGACATTTATGAAGCTCTCTGCGACATTACCTCTTGTGCCTCCCCCGACTCTGTAAACGACCGTGTATCGATCTCCTACAGCGGGCGCTTGTCCAATACTGTTGTCTCCAAATAAGAGAGAAGCTACGAAGTTCTCGTCAGTGGTGACTTGGAATACCTTATCACTACCACCTGAGGCAAAGTAAATATTATCTTCCTCTGTGTAAGCACCCTGAGTGTCTTGAGATCCTGTGATGTATACTTGAGCACTCTTCTCAATGTAAGGGCTTTGCTGTAACTCAATGGACTTAATGCTATCGGTGGTCCTGAATATACCAGACTCAATCACCATCGCGCCTTCTTGAATTACTAAGCTAGAAGCAGTCGCTGTTCCTGCCGCTACTGTTACGTCTACTGTTATATCCCCACTATTAGAACCTAAACCATCGACAGTGCCATCACTGTTCAGCTTATACATGGTGTAACTTAAAGAGCCACCATCCTCAGGAGAATTGATTATAAAAGTTCTGTCTCCCTCAGGGATGGTCATAGAGGACACTGTCTCTGTTGTGTCTGCTTGAATCTGTGCATTGGCAGCAGCGGAGATTGGCCCCTTCATGCGAACACCAACTAACTCCAGAAGACGTTTAACGCTATCCCGACTCCTAGCCGTAGCTAAGAAATTCTCATTAGCCAGATAATCAGCCTTATTAGATTGAATATGACCGACTGCCGCCATTAACTCTATCAAAAGGGTTCCAAAGTCTGAGGACTCGAAGTTGTTGTAGTCCAGCGGAAAGGTCGCCTTTACATAGTTAATAAGCGCCTCTCTGTAGGAGGAGAAATCAGCAGCAGCAAAGTCAATAAGTTTGACCTTATTGTCTAGCTCTGTAGGTAGAAACTTTAAATAGTCTGATTGGACTGTGCCTGAAAATGCAACCATTAAACTCTAACTCCAACTCTAAAGTATGGTATCTGTGCATTATCGTAAGCACAGTATAGGAATATTCTTAAACCTTGCTCCCCTTCTCTAGTTACCTGTAACTTGCCAATGGAAACTTTCTTTAGGTATTTACGAATGCTGGTGGTTACGTCATCTTTTATTGCTAAGAAAGTTCCCTCATCCAGCGGCTCAAATAAGAAATTTCTGACATTACAGCCATAATCTGGAAGCATGAACCTCTCACCCCTCTCAGTTCTGATGACATCCCTAAGGCCAGAGTTGACAAGCTTAGAGTTAACAGCTTTGGAGAAATAGCCTCTTTCTGGGGCTTTGGGGATGGGGTATCTCATCCCTGCAAGCTCAGGATCTTTAAGATCAATAGTTCTTGCTACGGGTCTAGGGGGAGTAGTCCCAAAGATCTTTACGTCGTCTGAGGTGGTCATATCAGTTTAACAAATTTAAAGAAGTTTTTGTTAGCGTTGTAGTTCTGTAGAACTTCACCGGCTGATAAAGGTCTAGAGTAGAACTTTATTCCTCCAAGCTTACCTTGTAACGCGCTAGTCTTGCCCCCGTTGACAGTTCCCATGAATCCATTAGGTAGCTCATCAGTAAATCCACTACCAAGAACCCAGGGAGTAAAGAACTTATCAAGCTCTAAACCACTCGCGTGAGAGTTGGAAAGTTTAAGAGAGGGGAGTTTAGGGGTGATAGAAGCCTTGGTGCCGAAGGTGTCGTAGTAACCAGAGGCTCCCAACAACTTGGAATCAAGGTAAACGCTAACCTTGTCTTGCGACGGATTGAATGTTACTGCTAAGTGAGAGAACGTGCTCCCACAATCAGAGAAGGCAACCTCGTCAGTTATTGAAGACACAGGAATCTTAAGACCATGCCATTTAGTATTGTCGTCATTGCAGGGCTCTTGATTAATAAAGCCCACTTGGTCTGCATCAAATGACTGAGTTGGTGCAATTAAGAATACAGATTCAGAGGCTGGGTTATCAGAGTCTACATTACTAGCTGCTTCATCAGAAGTAAACCTTCTGTCTCTGGTGAATCCCATTACCATGCCTCTTACAAAATTATTGCCCTCATCTAAGGACATAACTTCGATATCGGGCTGCGAGGATGCTCCTGCTGCTATACCCGTGTTTTCATTAGCAAGTATCACCCTATGCAAGCCACTAGACCCAAGCTGATTGTAGTTAGAGTTTGTATTCAGCCCAGACACTTGAATCCAAGCCTCGAAAGTAGCTCCCTCCGAGCAATACAGCAAGTCTTGTAGCTCCCTAACAGCGGGCAACCTTATGTAAGAATTACTACTAACTCCTTCTAAGAAGGCTGTCCCAAGTCCATTCTTGAAAATACTAGATGCATCTCCCACAATCTTAGCATTGTAATCAGCACCATACTCAGAGCTATTAAACAAACCGAAGTCTTCACTAGTTCTAGTAGATTCCTTAGCAGAAAGAACATTGTATAGTGCTATTAACTGCCCTTCCACAACCTTGGCCGTAATCGGTAGAATTGGTGCAGTTGAGGAAGGAGCATCGTGATCAATAATTGCACCCCTAGCAATACCTGCCAACAAGAGGTGGTCAACGACCACCGGATCATTAGCTTCAACCTTTTGAGTGTACTTAACTTCTAAGGGGAGAACAACACCCTCTACATCGTCTTGTGTAATAACCAGTTCTCTTTGTTCCTTAACATCCATAAGGAAGTTGGACCCTTCCAAGTAAGAAAAGTCATTAACTGGTATTTGACCTGGATCGTATACTGGCCCAGCCCCGTATAGAACCGGGATCTTGACGGCGAGTTCAATCTGTTTCTTTCTCTTGTTCTCTTTTTCTGTGTAGTAAGCTGCCTCAGAGATGAGGGTTTGCTTCATGTTGTCAATTAAAATCTGAGCATCTCCGTCCGCAACCATTTGTGATATTTGGGATGAGACATCGAAGACTTTTCTATCCCTCTGACCAACGATATTCTGAAGGACTTGATCGACGGTGTAGAACTTTTGGAGTGCATTGGAATCATCAATAATCTTAGGATCAAGAATACTGTTGAAGTAGAACTTAACGTTTTCAGAGCTAAGTTGATTACCTCTCCCTCCTAAGTTAGGATCAAAGTCTAGCTTCCAATGCTTTTCCCTTGCAATATCCTTTTTCTTGTTGGCGATCTCCATCAAGGCAGGCATGAGGCCCTCTGACGTATCGTAGTACAGACCATCGACAGAGAGGATGAATCTGCCCGATGTAGCCTCTGGAGGGCCTGCCTGAAGCCTGAAAACGCTTTCCGTGGGTGTTGGCTCGATCTCAAGATCCGCAAGCTCAGGCTCTAAATCTGGATCTAACTCTCTCTCAGCAAGAACTCCATCAATAACACTCAAAACATTTAATGCCTTAGCTTGAAACTCCTGAGCGACTCTTAATTGCTCTTGAGAAAATGCGTTCTCCCCCTCCACAGCGTTTTGATAAACAGTTGGGTTAGTCAGATCTCGCCTGCCTCTACCTTCACCACCTGAGTTGTTTAAGAATTCATCAAGCTGCTCGAAGCAGTCTTGAATAGACTGAAGTTGATCAACTGTGTTTTGATAGTTCTGATAGATCTGAGCGGCGGCGTTGATTCCCGCATTTACGGTACCAAGCAGTGTTCCAACAGCAGACTGGAACTCGGCACCTCCTAATTCCAGACCAAATTTACTGATGTTACTAAAGAATCCATAGTTCCCATTTCTATCTGGGAAGACACAGATACCTGTATTCATCTTGATCCAGCGAGCCAGCTTATTGATAACTGCACTGGTCTTCGCTTCAGCTTCCTCCATGGAAGATCTCAAAGGGAAGAGGACTGGGCTCGGAAGAAGTCTCGCTAAATCAGACGTTAAATTAAACAGACAGTTTGGAACCCCAAAAGCTTGCCCTATATTTGTAAGGGTGCCGCCAGGGTTAGCTGCTTGTTTTGTTAAGAATGAGTTTGCGTCAAAACTTGGCATGTCTAGTTTCTATTTAGTTTGATTAGTCTGGGGCATCCCCATAAGTGTTTAGTGCGATGTCTGGTGGCACGGGGTTTTGAGGTGTAGGCGGTGTAGGGGAGGCAGGGTTAGTTGGAGAGCTTAAGGTGACTGTACTTCTCTTATCACTATTGGGCCAATTCTGAGTGGGTCCTTGAAGTATGCCATCATTACCTCCCTGAATTTGAGTGGTCCCTCCTTCTATGGCAACAGAGCCTCCTAACATATTAATTGAATTAGCGTTTACACTAAATGCAGTCCCCGCGTGTGCGACTTCTCCTGTATTACCATCAACAGTTAAGGCACCTCCGGTCATTGTTAAGTTACCATTCAGAGATATGTCAGGAGCAGTTAAGTTGATAGCAGTACTTCCTTCCATATTGATACTACCCCCTGCAAGGCTCTGGATAGATATATCACCTGTGGTGCCGTTTACTTGTATTTGAGCGGTGGGCGTGATAATGTTAATGTTCTTGGTAGCTTCACCATTAGCTAAAGCGTCAGGAGCGCCAGTTCTTAAAGTAATATCTCTGTTCTTACTATGAACTCTAACATTACCTGCTGCAACACCACAACCTCCTAAAGCAGGGGTATTAGCAACGTTACTGATATGGATGTCATCACCAGCTTGACCGACTGTCAGATTGATAGAGGCACCCCCACACTCCTGGAAGATAGGTCCATCAGATGTCATCGTAATGCTTCTAGTGGGGAAGATGTCATTAGCAGGTCCTTGAACCACAATGCCATCTAAGTGTTCGTTAACCATCTGACAGCCTTGCTCACCGGCAGCAACATAACTACCCATCTCAGCGTCCAAGGATACGTGGTTGATTCTTTTTTGATTAGTAAGTTCGCTAGTGGTTGAGATACCCTGGTTGTCAGAGTTCTGCAACGTCATCTTTACGGGTCGATTTTCCTTATCAAAAGGTTGCCCGTCGCCCCCTGCACGAACTGCGTTAAACTCAGCAATTCTCTCCTTCCCACTAATGGGTTCATCATCTACAATCGTAGCAATATAGAAGTAATTAGGCTTATTGTCTTGTGGGTTAGTGTCTTCAAACAAGAGAACTTCCTGCTCAATTGTAGGAGGAGCAAAGATGCCACCCTGGTTTGCGTTGTAGCTAGGGGAAGTGTATGCAACTCTTACAGCCTCAGACCCACCAATCTCGACCCAAAAAGAACCATCCTTATTGGGAGAAACATCTGAAACAACTCTTCCTTTTTTTATTTTAAACATGATTATCTAAGGGGTGGCCCACTTACATTATAGGTAGGAATGACACCGTTGTTATTTTTCTTAGTTCGCATGAAGACATCGTATCGCCTCTTAGCATTTTGATATGCCGCCATATCCGCTTTTCTGAGACGCCTTTGCATCTTAGCATCACGGTTTTTAACACCTTTCTGTACTTGGGCGTATTTTGCGTCTCTTATGTTTTTAAGGGCTTCTTCAAGTTGATTTTGCCTCTCTTGAGTTAAGGCTGGTGGCACTTCAATTTGGTACACTCCATTATTAATAGAGGCTTTAATTTCGTTGGGATTTTGTTTAGAGTTCTGAGCCCTCTTCTTCTTTGCAATCTTCTGCCTCTTAAGCTTATTCTGTTCAGAAGTTTCTCCAGTCGCAGGTCGTCCAGGGAATCTTTCTCCTCCAGGATTAGGGGTAATCGGTTTTGAAATTTTAGTACCTCTATCAGTGCCCGGTGCTGGAGGTGCGTTTCCTTCAATTTCCTTTTGCGCCTCTGGGGGAGTAGCACTCTTTACAGCCTTCTCTGTTGGAGGGTCTACTACATCCTTTTCTGGCTTGGTTTTAACGAGATCAAACTCAGAAAAAGCCTCCTTAGCACTCAAGAAGTGTCTAGCCCCTCTAATAAGATAATTACCATTAAGTATGGTTGAGGGAGGATTTTCTCTAATGTCATTAGTAGTTGTTATGACATTGTTGTACAAGCTGAATAAATAACATTGCTTATCAAAGTAGAATTTCTGATTGAAGAACGGGAGAGTTTTAATATTCAGATTCACCACTAAGTTGGACATCTTCTCATGAAGATCTGCCATAGTCTGGTAGGCTCTAGGGTTATCTGTACTATTGTCACTTAGGTAAGGAATCTCAGCATTGGGAAGATCTTCACTGTATTGCTCTAGAAGTTGAAAATAACCTACAATTAAGCTAACGTAGTTATCTAAGTCCTCAGCACTTCCAGTTCTTCCCTTAGCCAAAAAGTTAGTCCCTGTCTTTTGTTCAATAGAAGACAAAGAAGCCGCTTCCTCTTGGTTCATACTTAGGATAAAATTTTGAAGTTTAGCAGAATCTAGAGTGGCATCTTCTCCAAGGAGACCTTTATCCTTAAAATAATCTACGAGATCCTTTACTTTGAAGTCATCATTCTTAACAGCTTTCTTTATAAAAGAGTTTAAGAAGGGGCCTCGCTGTCTCGCAGACATATTGAAGTTCAAGAGGGGTCCTTGAACAATGTCTTTTTGAAAGGATATTGAGAGAACATTTGAATTCTTTACACCGTGTAAGAAAATAATATCTTTCTCATTTTTTATTTCTTGAAAAGTAGAGTTAAAAGGACCAAAATCAATTTGCTCTTTGAATGAAGAGTTTTGTCTTCTTTCTCTTTCCAAGATAGTGCTCTTAAAGTCTTCTCGGTAACCCTCCCAATCCATTCTGTCTAATTCGGGGTCTGTGAACATCTTGCCAAATATTGTTTTGTCCCCTGACAAGTTAGACTTACCTTGGTCTGCTAAGTAAATAAGCTTTTTTATAAGTCTTGTATCTCCGAATATTATTCTGGGAGTGCCGGGTCCTCCCCCTGGGTAACTCATACCACCGTTCTTCATGGCTTTATCTAAGAAAGATATAATTTCTTGATCAGCAAGCTCATAAATGCAGTAGTCTTTTGTACTTCCAGTATGCTCTTTCAACGCTCCAATAAACTTGAAGATTGGGTGCAGGACGCGGTCAGGAGTTTTCTCATCAGGGTCTGAATCAATGTCCATCTCCATCTCCATTATTGCCTTAGTGAGAAGGAATCGACTATCAATCAGTTCCATGTAATCAGTTTTCTTTTCTTTGGTTGCCTGAGAATCTCCTTGTTTTTTATAGTAATCAGTATAATACTTTTCAAGAGTGGAGAATCTCTTGCCGTCATCACCTAATCTATTCTCCTGCTTCCTGATAAAGTCTATTTCTCTCTCACTTAAGTTATACTCAGTTCCATAATCCCCAGTATTCAAATCTGCTTGCTGTGCTTCAGCCCTAGCATTCACAGCATTGTTTACAACTTCCGCAGCCTTACGAGCCGTCGATGAGAAGGGATTGTATTCTGAAATTGTGTCAAGAAACCCAGCCTCCTCAGCAATTTCAGCTTTGCCATAAGAAGTTTTGTTCCTACTACTCGACTTCGTAGGTGCAGAGGGACTTCTTGCTTTTAACCCTATACCCATCTTCCTGAGCTTAGGTCCAAAGTTTCTGAAGAAGTCTTTGCTCTCTGTCTCTTCTAAATCTTTACTAATGATCTCGTCGAAGTCTTCCGATAGTAAAACCATCACTCGATTCTGAATAGACTGTAAGCTGCCTCCATATACTTTACCAAGGTAACCTTTTAAGAGTCTTCTAATAAAGGGATTCCAAGTGAAAGGCTTTTGAAAAACCCTCTTAGTGTTATCCCTTTGAGATGGATTTCTTCTAGGACCCTTTGTTGGAGTCAGTCCGTAGTCTAATTCCTCTACAAATTTGTACCTCACTTTCGTATCTTTAGGCAGTGAAGTATTAAGATTTTCGTCCTCAAACCCTAGATTTCCATAAAGCTTCTGGGTATAACTTCTAACCGACGTAAGCTCCCCTACAACGAATCCTAAGGTTACGACCTTTACATTGTTGTCTAGAACCATGTTAGCGGTACCAAGT
>CETF01011322.1_pt1 | contig 10817 bp, 16 predicted proteins | sample 326991 | NCBI WGS metagenome assembly CETF01 (sample SAMEA2622331, study PRJEB7988) | marine metagenome | biome: marine biome (ENVO:00000447); feature: surface water layer (ENVO:00002042); material: "saline water (ENVO:00002010), including plankton (ENVO:xxxxxxxx)" | depth 5 m | reverse complement strand
CCTAATTTAATGTGTTCTTTACCTCTGACAATGTTAAATTCATTCCAAGGACCTACTTCATTTTTTAACTTATTCCATTCAATCATAATAAAACATTTTAATACGTCCAAATTTATATAATTCAAGCCAAAACTTATTTAATATAGTATCTTCATGAAGATCATAAACATGTCCCTCAGATGGGCAATTATCTAAAAATATAGTATATCTACATGTAGGTTTTCCTAAAATATAAAAAATATTTAAATGTTCATTTAAGTATCTAACATGTTCTATTGTATCTTTTGAATAAATAAAATCAAATCTTATATCTTTAATATCATTAAGATCAGTTACTATTTTAACATTAGAATTTTGTCTATAATTTCTTTTTAATTTTTCAGCTGCGGCTAAATTAATTTCTACTAAAAATAAATCAATTTCTTTAGGTATATTTTCCCATGGTCTGCCTACTCCAGCCCCAAAGTCTAATACATTAGCTTTCCTTTTATATCTTAGAATTTCATGACTTTCTTCATATGAAGTTAAAAGACGATCTAAGTTTTGAGCATCAGAATTCCAATTATCAGCATAATCATTACTATATCTATAAATTGATAGCCATTCTTTAGCCGTTGTTTTTAAATTTGAATCCTTCCATATACCCCCAACACCGCTAAATTTATAATCATTAAATTTTTTTATTCTTAACTTTTCCCATTCTTTAGGGGGATACCAATTAGTTACTAACTTAAGTAAACTGTCTAATTTATCTTCATGTGGTAATTCATATGTAGTTAAGGTTGATAGTTCAGTTTTACTATATTCCCAATAACCTCTTCTATGTTCAGCTCTTTTTTTCCCCATATTATAATTCTTGGATCCACTCGTTAGTTTTTCTTATTCCTCCAATAATAGTCGTATTATCAAACCAACCTAAATCCTTTAACTTAGTAGTGTCACCTACTCTTTTATTTTCAACATCATTCCTATTCTCAGGTAATTTATTTACTTTTAAATGCTTTCCAGTAACTAATTCTATTACTTCAATTAATTTAGTTAATGAAATTCCAAATTGAGTTGAAACATTAAATACATCTTTATTTGAATTAAATGTAGTTAAAATTATTGCATTAACCACATCTTCTACATAAACTAAATCTAATATTTTTTCATCTGGGTTTCCAAATACTGTTATTTCATTATTACCTTGATGTATTTGATTTAACCAATTAAAGATAACTTCAGTATAAGCACCTTCACAATCCATTCTAGGTCCATAAACACTAAAAAACCTATTAATTGTATAATCCAAACCATACATGTTATCATAACTTCTAATTAGATTTTCTGTGTAATATTTTCCAGCTCCATAAACTGTATGAGGAGTACAGGGTGAATCCTCTTTAATTGGTTGAACCTTAGGTTTATTATAAACACTAGCAGTTGAAGCAAAGAATAACTTTATTTTATTTTTAGTGCAATAATCTACAACATTAAAACCACTATTAGCAATATATTCATGTCCTTCACGGTTAAATTTAGCACACCTATTAATACGTGTAGCAGCTAAATGGAAAAAATGAGTAACGTTTTTAATAACGCTAAAATCAAAAGTAGAAACATCACCATAAAGAAATTTAATTTTAGGGTTATCCTGAACATTTCTTAAATTTTCGGTTCTAACTAAATTATCTATAAGGTAGACATTATCAAAACCTTCTTTTAATAATCTTTCACTTAAATGAGAACCAATAAATCCCGCTCCACCTGTTATTATTGCGTTTTTTCTTTCCATAACTTTTTAAATTCATCAATCATTACCTTGTTAAAATCTTCAAACCCACCTAGATTGCTTGTAGAATAATCAGATACTCTATATAGCCAAGTAGGATTAGGTTCATATGTACCTTTGTGTTCATTAATTAATATAAGTGCCCAATAAGCCATATCAGCAGCACCTTTAAATGTTTTTAAATCAGGTTCACCTATTAGGTTATGTAATTCTTTTCTATACATTGTACCTGGTGCTAGCATAGCATTATTGGCTCTTGTTATTTCATTATTAGTAATACCAAACCATTCTTTAAATCTATCAAGTGGTTCCATATAATTAGGTTTAAATTCAGGATGAATCATTGGGCCTAATTGATTTAATTTTTCATCTGCTCTAATACCATTACTACTAAAAAACATTACTTCAGGTAAACTAAAGGCAATTTTACCTTTTTCATAAAAATCTCTAGTAAATACATCATCTTGTCCTGTATTGTGGATAATATCTCCTTCAACTAAAGGTAAAGCTCCAACCCATCCACCACTACAAATACCCATTCCAAAATTATAGTCACTATAATGATATATAACTTTATCATTAACTAAATCCTTTACATCATCAAATATTTCTTTATCACCATTATCATTAAAAAGAATATATTGATAATCAATATTTGCCTCTTTTAGTGCATGTAAATTATACTGTACAGATTCATTTACATAAGGATTACGTTTATATAAATTATGAATTATTGATATTTTCATTTAGCAGGATTACCTTTTACAATTGTATTGGCTGGTATATCTTTTGTTACTACAGCTCCAGCTCCAATAATAACATTATCACCTATATTTACAGGTAATATAGTAGCATTAGATCCTATTCTAACATTATTACCTATTATAGTTTCTCTTTCTACCCATTTATCTCTATCCTCTGTAAATTTATCATTAGTAAACATTACACCATGACCAATAAAACAGTTATTACCTATAATAACCCCAGAGCATATAAAAGAATGAGATGAAATCCTAGTATTATTGCCAATAGTACTTCTTTCTTGTATTTCAACAAAAGGGCCTACAAAACAATCATTTCCAATGCTACAACCATACAAATTAACAGGTTGTACTATTTTAGTACCTTTACCTAACATAACATCAGGTAAATGATCAGGATACAGTTCTTCTATTCTTTTGGCTTTATCATCTATTACTAAATCAAAACTACCCTTTTCTTCACCAACAATTAACTTATCAAATTTGCAACCCCATTCTGTTAATTGGTTATGGGTAAACTCTCTATAATCAATTTTTGAAGAATTACCTCTAGCTGTCCAATAAGTTATATGCCAACCCTCATCTTTAAGTCTATTTATTTTATTAATATTTTTATAATTAGGTTCTGCTAAGTCATATCTTCTAATATCTGAATAAAAACATATAGTTTCATCAATATCAATATAAGCCTTTTTTTGTTTATCAGAAAATCTTTTAGCTACTTTAAATTCTTGCATTTACCAAATTTTAATTTTACATCTTAATATATCCCAAAACATCATCCAATCAGCAATTTTAGCTTTTATGGGATCATGAAAGGCAGCAGGTTCATTTTTTTCAAATAAATAATGTCCTGTCCAAGCAAATGGGTAAATAATAAAAGGTATAATAGGTATTAAATACCATAACCAATAATAAAAAATTAAATAAGTACATATTAAAGTAACCCATTGACCTAAAAAGTGTAACCTAATACAATTTTTGTTTTGATGAAGTTTTAAATACATTTTATAATAATCCTTCATAAAATTTATTTTGTTTTTCTTGCTTTTCTATTGTTTTATGGTGATATAAAGCTAAGTCTTCCATAGGAGGTAGAGCAGCAAATCTTTTATGTCCCTCTAATACTTCATGTACTTTATTTTTCCACTTAATTTCTGGTTTATTTTTCCAAATACGCCATTGATAGTCCGGCCAATTAACCCAATTTCTCTCATTTAGTTTCCAACCCCATTTTTGGACATGTTCATCTAAAATACCTTTTACTGTATTTACTCTAGGAACTAGATAAACCTCACTTGATGGATTAGATTCTATTATCTTAGGAAGATTTCTAATTAATAATCTATTAGGTACTTCATCAGCATCAATTTGAAATATATAATCACCAGAACACATTTCTGATAATTGGTTTTTCCAATCTGCGAAATGATGTTTAAAAGTTGCTGCAACATATTTAGTATTAGGTTCATCTTTTAATTCTAAAACACGATCCCATACCTCAGCAGTACCTTTGCCTTTATCAAATAAAACTACTATTTCATCTTCAGGTCTCCTATTATCTAATAGAAAATTAAGTAATGTTGTAATTTCATTTAATTCATTGCAAACAGTAATAGCGTAACTTATTTTCATATAATATTAAGGTAATAATCCAATATACGAAAGAGCATCCATAAAGTCACGTTCTTTAAAGTGTTTTACTGTACTCATATCCGTTTTATATTCCCCATCTTCATTTTTAACAGCTTCAACAGCTGCCCATTTCCATTCATCTTTATTTGTCCCATCAGCAAAAACCATACCTTTTTCTTTAACGTTAATTGTATTAGGTAACCAAATTAATTCCGTATTGGGGTCTACCCAAGCTAAATCCTTGTATAATTCAGGTAGTATTTCCCATTGTTCATTAAAAAACTGGGATCCTTTTTTCATTAAGCTATTAGTCCAAAATCCACAAGACATACTATAATAGTTAGTTATATCTTTATTAACCTCAACTTTATAACATAAATCACCACCTGATTTAGGACAATTTATTATTTCATCGTGTTGCATATTATTTTAATTTTTCTAATTTTGGTAATTCTAATTTTGGCATTTGGAGTTGTACTTGTTCTGCAAATTCAGGAAGATTATCTTCTAAAATTGTATCTACTAAATCTCTCATATTTTCCCAACTAAAATTACTTTTAGCAAAATGTTTTTGTTTTCTAGCTCTATCTGAAAACTTTTTATAGTGTTTATATAAATTCTTTAAAGTTGTTCCTACGTGGGGTTCACTTACTTTAAACCACTTTGCTTCTTTAATTAACCAAGCATTAGCAGCTGATTCATGTACAGGTTCTAATGTACCAGGTAATAGCGAAGTATATTCTGGATTTAAGAAATCCATATGACCAGACCAACCTGAAGCCATAATTGGTTTTCCTGTTAATCCAAATTCTAGTAATGGTCTTCCAAATCCTTCTCCTTTAGTTAAACTTAACATAGCTTTAACTTTTGGATGGTTATATAATTCATTCATCTCCTGATCACTAAATTCCCCGGATAATAAATAAACATTAGGTAAATTAGATGATTTTATACTTTTTCTAATATCCTTAATTTTATTTAATATTTGATCTCTACTTATATAAGATGAAACTCCCGTAGATGCTTTTAATATTAGTGCTGGTTTAGGTCCTCTTTTATCTTTGAAAGTTTCATAAAATGATTTTACTAATAACCCTACATTTTTTCTATCATGACCTAAATCACCATTCATCCAATGGCCTACAAATAAGAAACAAAATTGCTCATCTATTTCTTTTAAGTTGATATTTTTAATTTCATTAGGTTTTAAGGTTTTATAAATATCTAAATTTACACCTTCAAATACTGTTTTAATAGGTTTAATTAATTTAATTTGCCCCATTACTTGTTGTGTTTGAGGATTTTTCTTTTCATAAACCATATTTTCAAAATTTACCTTAGAAAAATCAGAAGATACTAAATTTAAATCCATTCTATTCATTCCTTCAACCCACTCAGGTTTACAAGCTGTTGCCTCAATACCAGCTGTTAAACCAATATTATATTTTCCGACAGGTTGGAATTCATTAGGAATAGTTATTTGCATCCATATATCAGGTTTTTGCTGTTGCCAATTGGGTTTAGCTAAATGTCCTAATAAAAAATCCCATTCAGGATTTTGATGACAAAAACCCCAAGATGTTTCTCCCCATCTTTGAGATAATAATTCAACTTTATATTTATCTAAATCAATAATAGCCTTAACTATATCTCTAGCTCTTGCTCCATATCCTGAGTAAGTGTCAAATGGACATGATATTACAAATCTTGGTTTGCTCATTAATATATAATTTTATGGTTTAAAAATTTTCCTTTGTACTCATTAGCATTTATTATTTCATATTTTTCTTTACCTTTAAAAATAGTAAATAATTCATCTATAGCATTAATAACCCTTTTTGCTTGATGTTTTGAAGTAAATCCTGCCTCATCTCCTATAGCCCAATCTCTACCTAATTTACCTCTTCTTTTCAATTCCTTTCTACCTAACTTATATACTTCCTTTATCCTTTCAGCTGCGTCCTCCCAAGTACATCTATCATCGTAAATGTAAGGTGTTGGAGGAGAACCCTGGATTGATCTACTAGTAGGGTAAACGGGAAATGCCCATTCTCCATGTTTTTTAAAAGTACCCCTATGATTTGAAGGTATATCTTTACTTGGTGTAAACCAGTTACCTTCATTATCAATAAATCTCATTTGATCCTGCATCCCACCAGTAACATTAGCTATTATAGGAGTACCAGCTAAAATAGATTCAGTATTAGCTAACCCCCAACCTTCATTAGAAGTTAATAATATAGTACAATCAGCCATATTATAAAAGAAATTTAGTTGTTTTTCAGACAACTTTTGATCTATCAAATATATTTGATCATGATACTTTTCACCTAGTAGATATTCAATTACTTGAGGTAAATCGGTTCCTGGGTCTGTTACTTTTTCTGTTTTAAGAATAAAAGCACATTTTTTAGCTTTATCTTCAGGTAATGAATCTAAAAATGCTCTAAATGCTAATAAAGTATCTGGTATTTGTTTTCTTCTTATATTTCTTGAGTTGAAATAAAGTGTAAAATCATATTCTTTACCTTTAAATACTGCATTTTTAAATTCTTGCAATTCATTATCAGTATCATCTATTGGTTTATATGCATTAGTATCTTTACCATGAGGAACATACTTAAATAATCTTCTAGAATTATCACATCCTTCTAATACTAATTTATTGATATTAACAGTTTGTTTAGAAATACCCATTAATAAGTCACAAGCTTCATAGTAAGGCCTATTATACATTGGAGCTGGGTAATCATCCCAAATGTTTAGATAAATTATAGGAATATTTTTTCTTATTTCTTGTTCCATATTCCAAACATGCATAAAATATCTTGGATCCGTAAATAAAAACATTGCATCAGGTTTTTCAATCTGCAACAATTGTCTAATAATATTAGGATCACCATACCCATTAGTTGGATAAAGCATAACTGAAGCATCACTTAATCCTGTCATTTTATTAGTATCAGCACTAATATCTAGTTTTTTTCCTACATCTGGATGTTTAATGGCGCCAGACATTTGCACCCAATTAAAGTGTTGAGCAGTATGTAAAACTATTTCTTTAGCTACTGTAGCTACACCAGAGTGAACTCTAATGTCATCACATATTAAAAGTATTTTTTTCCTTTTATTAGGTGGTAAATATTTAAATTGTTCTTTATTCATTGATTATAATTCGAGGTTTGTTTGATTGGTTATTTGTTTACGAAAATCATCATCTGTAAGGTACAAAAACAAAGCACGGTCTGCAAGTTTTTGGAATGAAAATTTCCTTTTTACACATTCAATCTTAAAATTCTCGAATAAATCGCTTTTAACTTTAACACTAGTTAGTGTCATTGGTTTTTTATTTGTCATAATCTTAATTTATTAAAACGTTTATTATACATATATAAGTATTTATAAAAGTCGCTCTTTTATTCACAATACCCACAAGTACAGGGGTAATTTTGTTCCTTAATTTTTCCTTGGGAATTAAACACGTGAGACATAAAATCATTTACGTATTTATTAGCCCTATTTAACTTTATTTTACCACTTGGGGGTGAAAATTCTTGTATTCTTGTTTGTGCCCAGTCACAGTTTTCATATAATTTTCTTTTTACTATAAAAAATTTGATATCTATTTTATCTAAAGGTATGTTATATAATTCCGAGAAGTATTTTTTGTATAGTATAAGTTGAAATTGTTTGTCTTCATTCTTTTTCATCTTATCATGCCACCCTCTAGTACTTGTTTTTATATCAATAATAGTAAAAGTATCACTACGTTCATGATATAAAACAATATCTAACATTCCTTTAAACAGTAAATTATTTAACATTTTATTAGGAGTATTAATAATAGGTAATTCAATACCTACTAAATAAGTACCTCTTTTTGAGAAATAACCACCTACCTTTTTCTTAAAAAATCTTAATATTTCAACTCCATCTTCAAAAAATTCCCTCATTTCAGCAGCATCCGAAAAATGAACTTCCTTATTCTGTTTATACTGTTTTTGGTAAGCCCCAATAAATACTTCTTGAAATCTATCTATTAATTCTAATTTATTAGCAGCTACCTTAGATTGTTCATAAAATACAGTTAAATATTCCTGAATTACCTCATGTATAGCTATACCAAAAACTAAATAAATAGAAACATCTCTTTGACTAATCTTATCCTTATAATGCAATGCCCATTTTCTTTGACATTGTTTAAACATAGATATCTGAGAATATGAGATATTCTTTTGGTATGAGTAATCAATCTCGTGGGGAGGATTCTTTTGAATCTCCCTAACTATTTTAGGTAATTTTTTAGCCAAAATTTATTTTTTCCATTTATTACGTCCTACTAACATTCCAATTATTCCATAATTAGCAATATCAATAAACGTATCTTCCATACCTTCTCCCTTAACATAATTTCTATTATGTACTAGAAGGTTTTTTAATCTTGAGATTTTATCAGTAAGTCTAATAGCTAAACCAGTTAGTGAAAACTTCTTATCATCACTACTATTTAAAATATCACCCCCTAGAGCAATATTGTTTAAACCATAATCCATATGTTTAGCAGCAAACATTTCATACATTTCCATCCCAATCCTTTTATATTCTTCAGCTAATTCGGGATATTCAGTTTCAAATATTTCAACTACTCCTAAACCATCAATCGTAGTTTCTTTCTTTTCATCAGCCATTAATTCATATGCTTTTTTACTATCCATTTACTTGTGATTTAACATTAAAATATTTTTCCAATATTTCTAATCTTTCATCTGCTGATGCTAATAATTTTAGAGCTTCATTACAATTATCCCAATAGTCTTTAGTTGAATGATCACCAATACCTGCTGGGTGGTTAGTTAATAATTTAACACTTGCTAATGCTTTAGCTTTATCTGCCTCAGCTTCTTTTTTTAAAAATTCATATACTTCTTTATTCATAATTTTAATTTAACGGTTATCTATATATACTATTACTTGGTTATAATAATCTAAAAAATCTTGAGTAAATATAAAATCTTTAGGTATTTCAAACATATCAGTAGAATACAATTTTATCTTTGGAAATAATCTAAGATAAGTATCCCTAAAAATTTTAAATTCTTCTAAATAATATTTTATATGCCATTCACCCACTATTTTTTTAACATTTTCTTTTATCCACCAAAAATTACTATCATTAAAAATATTATATTCTCCACCTTCACAATCAGTTTTTAAAAAATCGATTTTATCTACATTAGCATTTTTAACAATATCCATGAAGGTTAGAGTTGGGAATGTACCTCCTTCTGAAGTTATTTTGCCTTCCTTTACGTCATAAGCCCTTATAAATTCTTTTCCACTAGTACTACCTACACCAACTTTAAATATTTCACAATTTAATTTAGTTGCTTGACAATTATCTACAAGAGTAGATATAAAACCTTCACATGGTTCTATTGCTACAACTTTTGATGGTTTTTGTTTTTGGATTTGCCAAATAAAAGGACCTACACTAGCACCGAAATCAAAAACAATATCATCTTTTTCTACTTTAAAATCTACTTGATATTGTCCTTTATTAAATTTAGTAAATTCTTCTGTTAATGCTGCTTTTAACCAATTATTATCAAGTTGACCCCAATCAAATTCTTTTAAAATATCATTTTGATTGTCTAAATGTAGTTTGCTATGTAGTTTGCTTTTACTCATTTTAATAGTTTACTAATTTCTTTATTATCAAACCCCATACTGGTTAATATACTAAGGATAATATCGTCTTCCAAAATATTTAAGTAATCCTTTACTTCGGATTTTGAACATTCCCAATGATTAGATAGACATGACAATAATTCATTATTATGTTGTTTAACATTAGACTTAATGTATTTATTCCATTTACTGTTTTTAGGTATAAATTCTTTATAAACATTATAAATTGCCCTTTTTTCTTGTGGAGGATATTCTTGCACATAATTTGCCACCTCTATAAAATCTGGGTTCATAGAAATAAATCTATGTATCATATAACTATTCCATACCTCCCAATCTTTATCTGTAAAACTTTCGACTGGGGATTTAATATAATTGATTTGTTTAAGCCAATCAAATATATTCTTCATTAGGCAATTTCTTCCTCTAGTTCCTCTCTTAAATCAGCAGGAACTGATCCTTTTAATATCTTGCCTGTTTTAGGATCAAAAAATACTGGAATTGGTAATAAGGCATCCTCATCTGTACCAGTAATAAATTTAGATACTGTTCTTAAGATTACACCTTGTTGAAATACACTTCCACCCTCTGAATTTTTTATACCAGTTGTATTTTTTAAATCAATAGGAGGTCCTGCTGGGTTTTGAATTGGTTGTTCCATAATTATTTATTATTTATTAAATTTTGAATTAAACTCATTGTATTTATTTCCTTATCTATTCGGAAATTTGCTTTATATTGATGGTCATTAACTAAAATAGCTACTGTACCTTCTTTACCAGGCAAATAAATGCTTGCATTTTCGAATAATGATTTAAACAATTCTTCAAAGTCATCAACATTGGCATTTGCAATTATTTGTCTAATTTCTTTAAATTTAGGTTGTGGTTCCTTTAATTTACTTATTACTTCATCTATATAATTAGATGATACTAGTACTGATTGGTCTAATTTTAATG
>CETF01028079.1_pt1 | contig 10851 bp, 16 predicted proteins | sample 326991 | NCBI WGS metagenome assembly CETF01 (sample SAMEA2622331, study PRJEB7988) | marine metagenome | biome: marine biome (ENVO:00000447); feature: surface water layer (ENVO:00002042); material: "saline water (ENVO:00002010), including plankton (ENVO:xxxxxxxx)" | depth 5 m | reverse complement strand
CTACCAGACCCTACACCTGTTCAGCTAGATATAGCAGAATACTTACAACATGGTGCAAGAAGAAAGATCATACAGGGGTTTCGTGGGGTAGGTAAGAGTTGGATTACCAGTACTTACGTTGTATGGCGATTAAGGATAGACCCACAACTAAAGTTTCTTGTAGTATCTGCCAGTAAGGACAGGGCTGATAACTTTACCACCTTTACTATGCGTCTTATAAACGAGATGCCAATACTTGCTCCACTAATCCCCAGAGATGACCAAAGAAACAGTAAGGTAAGCTTTGATGTAAGACCTGCTAGTGCAGATCACGCACCCTCCTGTTCTTCCAAAGGAGTCTTATCGCAACTTGCAGGGAGTCGTGCAGATGAAGTCATAGCAGATGACTGTGAAGTACCTAATAATAGCTTTACGCAACCTATGAGAGACAAACTAAGCGAAGCGGTAAAAGAATTTGAAGCGATATTAAAACCAAATGGCAAGATTACATTCTTAGGTACACCACAAGTAGAGAACAGTTTGTACCTAACATTAGAAGAACGTGGTTATGAAACACGAATATGGACAGCTAGATACCCAAATCATAAAAACAACTATGGAGATCGCCTTGCTCCACGCATAGCCAAGAATTTATCAGAAGGAATTGCAGAACCTAAAGACCCTGTTGATCCTATAAGGTTCTCAGCTATTGATCTAATGGAGCGTGAAGCGTCTTATGGACGTTCAGGATTCAATCTACAGTTCATGCTCGATACGACCCTCTCAGACCAAGATAGATACCCTTTAAAAATTAACGACCTAGTTATTATGTCGGTCAATAAAGAATACGCACCTGAAAAGGTTATATGGTCTAACTCTCCTGAGTATGTAATTACTGATTTACCTTGCGTTGGATTCAATGGAGACAGGTATCATAGACCTGCACAAGAGTTCGGAGACTACATTGAATACACAGGAAGCGTAATGTTTGTCGATCCATCTGGTACAGGAAAGGATCAGACAGCTATATCCTGCGTAAAGATGCTAAATGGTAACTTATTCGTTACAGAGTGCTTTGGTTTATCAGGTGGTTACTCTAATAACGTCTTAGAACGCATAGCTAGAACTGCCAGAGACAATAAAATTAACAAAATTCTTATAGAACAAAACTTTGGTGGCGGTATGTTTTCGCAACTGTTACAACCGTTTTTACTAAAACACCATACCTGCGAAGTAGAAGATGTCCGAAATACTAAAACTAAAGAAATGAGAATTATTGATACCCTTGAACCTGTAATGAACTCTCACAGACTCATTATTGACCGCAAAGTTATGGAAAATGATTTTAAATCTAACCCTAATGACACCCCTGAAAGAAGATTAAAATTACAACTTGCCTATCAAATATCAAGACTCTCTAAAAACAAAGGCTCTTTAGTACATGATGACCTTGTTGACTCACTCGCAGGGGCAGTTGGTTACTGGACAGAGTATATGGCACAAACTGAAGACATGAATATCGCTCAAAGACACCAAGAACTTATACATACTCATCTTGATAATTGGGGTCATGTTCTTAATAACACTATCTCTCAAGCTGCTATGGGTATGACTCCACAACAAATTAGAAATTCCTCTGTCTCTGACGGTGGTTTCCTAGATAATCTTTAATTAAAGCCTAGTATAGAGGAGAGAAAGGTTCGTATCTCCTCTCTCTTAGGATTATCTTAGGATTATGCTAGGAAAAAATTTTGACGAAAAAATCTGAAGGGGTATTAGATATACGTCCGTTGCCTTTTCCCCCATTCAAAAAAAGATTTTTTTCCTTATTTTAAAAAAAATATACTTTATTATTTAAAAAGATAGTCTATGACTGGGTTCTTAGAATATTATTACTATTCTGGACTCTATATACTGGATTTTTTTCAGTTGTTGGGCTTTTATTTCTTTCCTTAATCGGTAGGGGGGTAGGGGGTAACTATTAGTGTTCAATATAGGGGGTCTACTAGGTAAGGAATAAAGCAATAAGGAAGGGTAAGTAAACACTAAGATAATCTAATTGTTACAGAATGTAAACATTAATTTAGTTAGTGATAGCAAGGGAAGTCAGGGTATATCGAAATTAGTTGTTGACAGTTACCGATAACACTTGATAGGGTAGGTTCATCGGATCAAACGGATTCGATCTTTACCAAACAACTAACCAAACTAATTTATGCAAACAGAATTACAAACTGCTATCAAACATGTTGAGCAGCAGTTACAACTCAAAGGGTCACTTCCTGATCATAGAATTTATAGAATTTTCAAAATTCATTTTTCTAGCGAAACTGAAGCTATCAAACAAGCAGGTATCTATATTGACCAACAGGAAAAACTAGGTAATACAGAGACCTATTCCGAACCCTTATTTCGTAAATCTGACTTTATCAAAAATTAACCACAATGGACAAAATCAAAGTAGGCTCAAACATCTATGAGTCCAAACTACAAGACGGATCAGTACTTTTCTGGTCATACAATACAGTCGTAGCAGCTAATCTCGCTAACGAGGGCTATGTAAGAACTGCCGAACACTATTCAAAAACTACTACTAGGCAGCTAAACAAGTGGCTCGCAGGTCTTGATTACAAGACTGTATCCCAAAAATATCTCGATTCTTTCAAGGGTTAAATTCCCTTGATAGAGTCCAGTACTCTACAAACCTTTACCAAACCAAAAACCATGTCCGAAATTCTAATTAGTACTAGAGTTGCCTACGGTACAACTTATGTTGATGTAGTCAATGATGACCAAAGAGAGCCTTTACAGTCTCTTACTGGTAACTCAACTCTCACTCAAAGTAATATTAATGCCCTTAAAAAACTAGGCTTTACTTTCAAACTTCAAACAACTGCACCTGACATTGATTTCTAACTATGGACACAACAAACGACACAATTCTAAGAATGAGAGTCTTTAAACTTACTGACTCTCAAAATGAACTAATGATGCAGGCTCTAACTTGTATCAAGCGTGAAAGACTACCTCGATTAACTGGGGAATCAAGGCAACGATTCATAGCTATGTTCAATGAAGTGGTAGGTACTTACCACCCTGACAGGATTATTAACGATTCCTTAGAGCCTACTAGGTAGGTTCTAAAGAGTCCTTAACAAGACTCCTTAACCAAAATTACTTTACCAAAAACAATGACCCAAACAACTGTCAAAAAACAAACTACTAAAGAACCTTTTAATCCTGATAAGGGGGTTCAAGAATTAGCTGATACGCTGATCTCACTAATGGAGAAGGGTTGTAATCCTTTCCGCAAAGAGTGGAGTCCAGAAGGAGATCACATGAACTTTACAACAGGGGAATACTACCAAAATGGTAACCTTATAGCCCTTGAGATCTACAAACTAGCTCAGGATCATAAGTATCCTTATTGGTGCGGTTTCAAACAGGCTCAGAAGTGGGGTCTTAAAATCAAAAAAGGTAGTAAGAGTGCAGTCATTCTTAGACCGATTACGATTAACGAAAAAAGACCTTTAGATGATTCCAAACCTGATGGCCTACAAGTAGAAACAGGTAGTAGATTTACTATCTTTAGACCTACAAGAGTGTTTAATATATCTTGTTTTGTAGGCTCGAATCCTGAGAATCAAAAAAAGCTAGACGATAGGATAGCTGAACTAGAAAAACTCCACGCAGCTACTAACTTTGAGCCACTTGATGACAGGTTAAAGCGTGTACATGACATTGTAGTTACCAACTATATTGATGAACACGTTAGAAACTTCAGTAACAAAGGGGATAGAGCTTACTATGATGTAATCTTTGATGAGATCGTAGTACCTGATAGAACTAGGTTCTCCAATAATGAGAATTACTATGCTGTAGTTATGCACGAAGCCTGTCATAGTACGGGTTCTCAAGAGAGACTCAAACGAGACGGCATTGTAAAAGCCTGTGGATTTGGCTCTGAACTATATGCCGAGGAGGAAATCATTACTGAAGCAGCAGCGTTCCTCTTAGCTAGAGAGCTAAAGGTGGGTACAACTGATGACCAACACGCTAGTTACCTTAAGAGTTGGTGTTCTAAGCTACGCAAAGAACCTAAGTTTATCAACACTATCTTAGGTCAAGCAGTAAAAGCTAAGAACTTTATTCTTAACCCTGTAGTTGACAAATCCGATAACACTTGATAATGTGTTACTAGATCCACTCTTATTAGCCCTGACTTAAGGGCTAGTATGAGTGGCTCACAAAGAGTCACTCTTGTTCACATACTTTACCTGTTTATGGAATTAACCTTTCCAAAATCCTCTCATCAATCGGGATTAAGATTGATGCTACGCAACCCACACCCTAAGAAGGAACGTCATGGGGACTGCGGTACGAGAGCTATCTGTTTAGCTTATGACCTTGACTATCAACAAGTCTGGAATAGAGCTACCAGAAACAAACGTGCAGGCAGTTACTATTACGATCAATGGGGGCAACGTAGGCAGTCTTACAGGAGTGCCGACTGGGGTTTAAGTAAGACAGATTTAATCGCAACACTTCAAGACTTTGGACTTGATGTTGTTTATAAATCTCTTACTAGCTACAGGAACAAAGACAAGTCAACATGGTTGTACTTTCATAAAGACAACATACCTGAGACTTGCATAGTTCATGTACCACAACATTGGGTAGCAGTCAGAGAGGGTGCTATCTGGGATACCTACGATAGTAGAGGTAAGAGACCTAGGAAACTTAGAGGGTATGTCTGTTTAAGAAAAGACCTACTACCTAATCACTAGGAGTCACAGAACAAATGGGCATAGTGTAAAAGCTATGCCCTTACTAACCAAACATAGGGGTCACATGACTTACAAAACAATTACATCAAAAGATTTTGAAAGAGTCTTTTGGATTAATGAGAACCGAGACTTTTGTTGTAAGCCTAAAGATGCACAACAACAAACAGAGTATGTCTCAAGTTGGATAGCTCGCACAACAAAGTTATTAACTGAGAGTGAAAAAGCTGTACATCTTGAACACGTTTTTGAAATCTATGAACACTTAGTAATAGTCTCAATGGGCGGTTACAGTTCATGGATAGATAAGCAAGTCAGCATTAAAGATGGTGCTGATACTAAACAAACACAACCTTTACCAAACAAATGAAACTAAACGACCTAATCAAACAAGTCAATGATGAGAACTGGCCACCAGAACTAGATCAAGACTTTAAAAATACAGTTGATAAAGACGCTATTAAAAAGCTAAAGAAAGATCAACTAAAACAAGTGTCAGATATTCTAAATAAAATAGATTATTGACAACCAAAAAAGATTCGAGCATACTTAATAAAGGGTATGCTCTACCTATCAACCAAACAAACAGGAGTCACATGCAAACTTCACTAACAACAATCGTCTTAGACGCTATCGAATTTGAGCTAGATGATAGCCAGTACTGCAACGGACTAGACAATTCTAACTGGCAAGAATGGAATGACAAAGAAAAATTCCAATGGTGCTATAACGTATGGTTCTCAAGTGCTAGACCTAACACAACATCAATGCGAACTACTTTAGATGAGTGGTTAGCAGGGCTACCGATAGCTTTACCCTACATGAATGACAACATCAGGGATATGGGTCACGACCCTTACAACTTCTTTCTTGACTGTGCCAAACTGATAGTAGAACAAGCAGGGTGGGAGCATATAAAGTTTAAGAATTTGCAATACCCTGATCTAGCCAGACAACCACTAAAAAAAATAGAAACTTTAGAGGGTCAGTTTTTACCTAACTTCCATGATTAAACGTAAGACCCATCAAACATTCTGGGAACTAGAGTCCATGTATTATCGAGCCTGTAGAATTACAGGCACACAACCAAACCTGATAGCTTATCAGAACCTTGATGCTAAACAAGCTATCGTCATTCTCAAAAGAGAATTAGTTAAAACAATCTTATCCATTTAGGAGTCACAACCAATGCACAAATCACAAACGATACACGTTTTTCCACACGATCATTATGACGAGATGGAATTTTTCTGCCCTAAAGATGGAATGTTTGATGATAAATCTATAGGGTTTATCTCAGCAGTTGACATAGCAGGAGATGAAGTTCATCTACCTAACGTCAAGTCATCAGCAGTAGTTAAGTTCTTTGCTGAGTTTCTAAAGATACATAATGTCTTGAGAGAAAAGGAAACAGGAATAGCAAGTGAAGAGACTATGCAAAACCTAAGAAAGATTCATACAACAATTAGTAAATGGATTAAACAAGAAGATGAGGAGGATAAAACCTAATGAGTATATGCCCTAATTGCAGGAGTCTTGATACTAAAAATATTGAGACTCGCTTTAGGAGTGGTAAGCCTAACCCTATTAATAAGAACAAGGCTAACATTCCTTACACTTCAAGACGTAGAGAGTGTATTACCTGTGGTAAAAGATACACTACAAGAGAATACAATATTGTTGATCTTATTGCGTTTGCAAAACTACCAGAGATACAACGGATTGATGACCTTATGCCATGACAAATACACTTGAAAAAATTAACGCTGCCACTCAGCGAATCTTAGAACTAACCATCCTTATTAACCATTGGAGTCACGACCTTGAAAAAGAAAGCACCAACTTTGCAACAAGCTGCGAACAAAACTTATCGCAGGAGGAAGAACGGAGATGTATCAGCTAAAGATTTTCTTACTAGCATGAGACATAATGTTCAGGCACTAGGAGACATACCAGTAAACAAGATTACTACCAGTCTCATTAACAAGATGAATGACTACAACAAGTCACGACCTAACTGTAATGAAGTAGTCAACAAGAAGATGGGTCATCTCAAGTTAGTGTTAGAAGACTGTAGAGATGATGGGTATATAACTATGCCTGAGTTTCCCAAACCAAGAAGAGTAAAGAAGAACAAGAAGGTACACTACCTGACTGCTGACATGGAGACAGAACTCATGTCTTACTTGACTCGCTCTAACTACCATGAACATAGAGATGTGTTCAAGTGTTTGATTGATCTAGGTTGCAGGGTCATGGAACTACTGACACTTGAAAAAAGATTTGTTGACTTTGAAAAGAATCAAATCACTTTCCAATACAGGAAGAATGGCCGACCTAATACTGTGCCTATGACTAATGCTGTAAGGTCTATCATCAAGCCTTACTATGACAGGTGTAATACCTTAGACTTACTGTTCGACCATGACTATTACTGGGCTAGTAGTATATTCCAAAAGGCCAAGTCAGAACTGGGCTATGATAAACACAAGTGGTACAGGATACATTTGTTTAGAGATACCTGTGGTTCAAGACTTGCTCAAGCAGGAGTACAGATACTAATTATTAGAGACTGGTTAGGCCATGAAGATATACAAATGACAGAGAAGTATTCTCATCTAGCACCTGACTCAATGCACCAAGTAGTTGGAGTACTCAATGCAACCAAGTGATAAACAACTACAGCTAGAGCAAAGTATCTTTAGCATCTCAGGATACAATAAGCTATCAAGAAATAATAAACTCAGGGAGCAAGGCAAAGAGTCTGAAACACCATACGCTAGAAACATGATTGAAGCAGGACTTGATGCCCTAACAAAAGCATTAAAGTTATATGTTGAACAATCAATGACAGGACAAGCAGGAGTCAGGGCTGTAGCTGCTAAGTACATAGCTCAGTTCCCTGACTTAGACGTAGTATCTTTTATTGCTTTCAAAGTAATCATAGATAATACATCACTTGAAAAACCAACAACAACAATCGCATTAAACATAGGTCAAATGTTAGAAGACGAGATGCGTTATACAATCTTTGAACAGTTAGATCCAAAACATTTTAAAAATATCAAGAGACATACCAGAGATACAAACCATACTGGCTACAAAAAGAATATGGTTAGAACTCACATGAGTAAGAAGGGCATAGAGTTTGAGACATGGAGGAAGGAAGACAAGATAAAGATAGGGCTAGTGCTTATTGATTTAGTAATGATAAATGTAGGTATGGTAAAGATGATTAACAAGAGAGTGGGTAAAGGTTTACTTTCTTGTTTGGTCTTTACTGAAGTAGCTATGAAGTGGATACAGAAGGGGAGGGCTAATCGTATAGCTGCATACCCACAGTATCTACCTTGCTATGACAAACCTAAAGAATATACAACACTAACTGATGGTGGTTACTATACCGAAAGACTTAGAACAAATGCTATCAAGACTAATAATCCAAAGACAATAAAAAAGTTACAAGAAGAAAACCTATCAGTATGTCTAAAGGCTCTAAACCTTGCGTCACATACAGCATGGGCTGTAAATAAATTTGTGTTTGATACTCTTGTATATTGTTGGGAAGAAGGTATAGAGGTAGGGTGTTTAATAAATAAAGATCCATTAGAACTACCACCTAAACCTGATGACTGGAACGATAAAGAAAAGACTAAGACATGGAGATACCACGCAGGTCTAACACATGATACTAACCATAAAAATAAAGTCAAAAGATTTCAAATATTGTCGATCATAGATACTGCAAAAAAATTTCTAGGAGAAAAATTTTATCACGTTTACCAAATGGATTTTACTTCAAGGTTTTATCCTGTAACTGCACACTTCCACCCCCAAGGTACAGATATAGCTAGAGCATTACATCAATTCTATGAAGGGGGAGAGATCAAAACCAAGAGACAACTTGACTGGTTAGCTATAGCAGGAGCAAATGCTTTTGGTATGAACAAGTGTAGTTATGATGAAAGGCTAGAGTGGGCATACATAGAAGGACAAGACTATGCAGAACAAGTTGCCCTTGATCCTATAGAGAACCTTGATCTATGGGGTAATGCTGCTGACCCATTCCAGTTTCTTGCATGGTGTAAAGAGTGGTATGACTTTATGCAGGTTGGTATGAACAATGGTTTTGTATCACGATATTGTTGTTGCCTTGATGGTACGAATAATGGCTACCAACATATAGCAGGACTGGTATCTTGTAGGGAACTAGCAAGTAAAGTTAACTTACAGTACAACAAACAACCACAGGATTTATATAAAGAAGTTCTCGCAAAAGTATTGACACTACTAAAGAATGATACATCTATAGAAGGTCAGCTATGGTACGAACAAAGAAACAAACTGACTAGAAAGTTTATAAAGAAACCAGTACTAATGATTCCATATAACTCAACAACATTTGGTATAGCTAATCATGTAGAAAAATATTTTGTTAATGAAAATATTTCTATGGCAAAAAATTTTAAGAACAACTTTTATCTTGCAACAATTATTGAGACTGCTGTAAGTATGATAAGTCCTGAGAGTATCAAGCTATTAAAGTATCTATCAAAGATAGCTGTATGTTTTAACAAAGAGAACAAAGTTATTACATGGCATACACCGTCAGGCTTTTTAGTGCAGCAAAAGTATTATAAAAATAACAGCAAGATAATAAGAACTAAGTTAAGTAATTCTAGTATGAGATTAAACTTAGCTGAACCTACATTACAAGTTGATAAAAGAAAACAAGTACTAGGTTTCCCCAGTAATTTTATACATAGCTTTGATGCTGCTCATCTACAGTTGACATTGGTTGAAGCAAACAAAAATAATCTTAATCAATTTTGTATTATCCATGACTGCTATGGAAGTCCTGCTAGTGATTTAGATGTATTAATAGACTGTGTGAAGAAGACATTTTTCTACATATATAGTGATAATAATTTAGACAACTTACATCATCAAGCAGCAGAACAATTAAGTGATACCAAAGGATTACCACCTGCATTACGCATGGGAGACTATGACATCACAGATGTTTTGACTGCACCATATATATTTACATAGCCAGAACTCAAGGTAATATAAAAGAACGTCTTTAGTAAGACGAATTAAACGCATACAATCCAAGCAAATGGAACAACAAATTAAATCGGAGACTATTAAGATAGTCACTCCTGTTGGTACACGATTTAGGTACTCATGGTTAGTCGAGCCTGACGAGTACAAAGGTGTAAAGAAGTGGAAGACTGAAGCTATTATTCCAGTAGGTTCTACGGTAACTATTGATGGTAAGGAGCATGAAGCTACATCTTATATCTCAGATAAATTATCAGAGCTAATAGAAAGTTGGAAGCAACAGTTGAAAGCTGCGTATCCAAAGAGAGAGTTTACTCTTACAAAAAATAAAGATGGTAAGCCAAGCTTCCCTTTTGCTTTTGAAGAAGAGGGTCTAGTTATAAGACTAAAGAAAAATTATCTTAAAGCTTCAGGTGGTACTAACAAACCTATCGTATTCTTTAAACATGATTCAGAGTCAGGTCAAAACTTATTAATGACTGATGAAGAAAAGCAAGACATGATTAAGATTAATCCACAAAGCACAGGACAAATATCTTTTCTAGCACAGGGATATGATGCAGGTGCAAATGGAGTTGGCATAAGATGTATGCCATTATCTATATGCTTTAGAGAGATCGTTACTAATAATGGAGCAGACGATTTTGAAACTACACCTGCTGCTGAACCATCAAGCTATGAAGAAAAAGAAACAGTCAGTACAGGAGCAGACTTCTAAGTACAAGAGTAAATTTGAAAGTCAATTTGCTGACACCCTTACTAAAAAGAAAATTATCTTTACCTATGAAACACTCAGCATTGACTATGAGATTACTTGCACCTATAAGCCTGACTTTATACTCAACAGTTTTATTGTTGAAACGAAGGGCTACTTCTCGAAAGAAGATAGACGAAAACATCTTGCAGTCAAGAAGGCTAGACCCGAATTAGATATAAGGTTTTGTTTTCAAAACAGCAAGACCAAACTATCTAAAGCTAAGAACTCTATCTCGTATGCCGATTGGTGTACGAGACATGGGTTTCA
>CETF01018021.1_pt1 | contig 10865 bp, 22 predicted proteins | sample 326991 | NCBI WGS metagenome assembly CETF01 (sample SAMEA2622331, study PRJEB7988) | marine metagenome | biome: marine biome (ENVO:00000447); feature: surface water layer (ENVO:00002042); material: "saline water (ENVO:00002010), including plankton (ENVO:xxxxxxxx)" | depth 5 m | reverse complement strand
GTTGTGAGCAGGTCAATGCAACCTGTTAAACGTGCACTGAAGGATGCCGGGACAAGAAAACAGGACATCGATGAGGTTTTGTTGGTCGGAGGTTCCACAAGAATTCCACTGGTGAGAAAAACTGTAGAAGATTATTTTGAAAAATCCGCCAGCACCTCGGTCAATCCAGACGAAGTGGTTGCCCTTGGCGCAGCAGTCCAGGGTGGTGTCTTCAGCGGAGAGGTCAATGATATTTTGCTCCTTGATGTGACCCCTTTGTCTTTGGGACTTGAAACTATGGGTGGTGTCATGACTAAGTTGATAGATAGAAATTCTACGATACCTTGCACAAAGTCTCAAATCTTTACCACTGCCGCAGACAATCAACCAGCGGTGGACATAAAGGTTTTGCAAGGGGAAAGGGAATTTGCAGAGGACAATAAGCGATTGGGAGTCTTCAAGTTGGAAGGCATCATGCCCGCCCCTCGCGGAGTCCCGCAGATTGAAGTGACCTTCGATATCGATGCTAACGGACTGGTAAAGGTTTCCGCCAAAGATCAGGCAACGGGCAAAGAGCAAAACATAAGCATCACAGGTTCGGGCGCGATGTCGGATGAAGAGATTGATAAATTGATAAAGGAAGCAGAGGAAAACTCAGAGACCGACCGTGCTCGACGAAGTCTGATAGAAGACAGGAACTCATTAGAGACTCTATGTTTTAGGGTGGAAGATATGGTTTCTGAACATGGAGACCGGATATCAGAAGAGGACAAACAGTTGCTCAAAGACTTAGCAGAAGACTCAAGAAGATACTTGACATCTGAAAGTCCAGATGTTATAAAGTCACAAATTGAAAAAGTAAATGAGGCAATGCAGAGTGTGTCAAAAAAGATGTATGACGCATCTTCCCAAGACCCTACCGACGCAACACCACCAGAGGATGATGTTATCGACGCAGAGTTTGAAGAGTCAGATGCCTGAGTTTGATTTCTATTCGTTTTCTTTTGAGACTTTCTTCAAGGGTATTTTCTATATCTTCTCAGCAATTGGTCTCTTATTGTTACTTGATCACAATAGCAAATAAGTGCTTGACTTTTGATCTTGCTTGTGTTAGTTTGGTATGAAATTAAAGTCCTCTTACGTCAGACATACGCTGCGCCCCGGTACTTTGTTTTGGTATGATTACCACTACCAACCAAAAGTGGCAATCGTAATTGGTCCGTCTATTGAGGACCCCGGTTTTTTGAGGTTGTTGGTACAAGAGACAGGACAAGTCAAGGTGATGAATTACAATTGGATACCAAAAGAGAGCATAATATGTGAAAGTCGGTGATCTAGTGAGGTACAAAGAAGAGGTCCGTCATCTCGCCGGTGATGGAGTGTATATTGTGGAGCGTGTTGAGAGCAACAATTGCTGGGTCTTTTTGTTTGGATACGAGACACCAATACAAATGAACTTGATGGAGGTTATCAGTGAAAGTCGGTGATCTAGTTGTACCGCAGGATTGGGGTTATGGTGTGAATTTACAGACCGGGGAGTACATAAGGATCAAACCGGAGGCACCACCTCAGATAGTTACAAAACTAATTCAAATGAAAGATTGCAAAGTATTGGAAGCAGAAATTTACTTGCCATGGCGAAACGAAAAGTGTAGAATAACAAGTAGTGATTTCAAAGTTGTTAGCGAGGTATGACATGAATCTTGGTTATGCATGTATTAACATGACCCTATCCGAAGTCCCTAAGTCAAAGAGGATCACGACCAATAGGTCAATGATCAAGAAGACGTTTCTTGAGAAGGGCAAGGCATATGCTTCTGCCCTCGCTCTGGAAAATGTCAAAGACCTGAAGAAGATTCTCCAGTGGAATGAGATGAACGGGATCAAGTTTTTCAGAATGTCTTCAGACATTTTCCCATGGTCTTCGGAATACTCTTTGTCAGATCTTCCAGATTATGATGAGATCTGTTTTCACCTCGACCAAGCAGGTGAGTATGCTACGGAGAATGGTCACAGACTAACTTGTCATCCAGGTCCTTTCAACGTACTTGGTTCGCCCAAGGATGAGGTCGTGCTGAAGACTATCAAGGAGTTGAACACACACTCGGAGATTTTTGATCTCATGGGATTCATCGATCCGAGTCCCTACAATAAGATCAATATCCATGTCGGGGGAACTTACGGTGGTGATTTTGTTGGCACTGCAAAAAGATGGTGCCAAAATTTTTACAGACTTGATCACAATACACAGAAAAGACTGACACTAGAGAACGATGACAAGGCAAGCATGTGGAGCGTGAAGCACATATATGATCACATGCACAGAGTGATTGGTATCCCGATTGTGTTTGATTATCATCATCACAGATTTTGTACCGGAGGTCAATCAGAAGAAGAGGCGCTTAAACTTGCGGCATCAACCTGGGCAAGCGATATCAAACCAGTTGTCCATGTTTCAGAGTCCAAAGCACTCGAATACAATGATGACAAAATCCGACCCCAAGCACATTCAGATTATGTTCTAAATCCAATAAATACCTATGGACAAGAACAGGATGTTATGCTAGAATGTAAGAAAAAAGAATTGGCATTGCTCAAATACAGAGAGATTTTATTAGAAAGGAGCGAAGTAGATGAAGAGTCCAGAGATTGCAGAATTGGCGGGAATCCGCACTGCGCTAGTGTCTATAATTAAGGACCTGAGAATGTTGGAAGGAAGGATTGCATCACTAGAGTACAGTGTCGGATCTCATGATACGATTGAGGTAGACGACGACGACTTTCCAGTAGGACCCTCTATAGAGGCAAGGGACAGTTATGACACGATTTCTACAAAAAAAGGTCTTGAAAACTGGAGAGTTTTGAAAGAGGTCGTAGTTGATGATATCAGTGAAGAAGTGAAAGGGGAAAACAATGCTTGACTTTGTATTAAACGTTGCTATGTTAGCGGGCGGGATATTTCTCGGTACAGTGATTGTAGATTACTGGCGAAAGAGTTAACGGATTGTGCCCTGGTAGCATAATGGATAATGCAACGGTCTTCTAAACCGTAGACTACAGGTTCGAGTCCTGTCCAGGGTGCTGATTTATAAAGACTGAAAAAGTCACAAAAAGATCTTGACATGCAAGGGATCGTGTGATATTATATGTTCAGAAAGTGAAGGAGACATATGATTACTTTAATTACAGGAGATGCGACAGAGGGGTTTTTCTGGGACTGCATCTTGATATCTGTTCTGTATCTTTTTTACAGGTTGTGTCATTACTCACAAGAGACAAAGTTGGATTAGGGGTGTCACATGCTTCAGCATTTATCAAATTGTCATGGTGAGTGGAATCTTTTGTTTGCCATCATTGGTTCGTTGCCCTTCGTCGGACTTTGGGTGCGGACAAAGATGAAAGGATAAGATAGAGGTGGAAACGGTTAAGATATTGATTGCGGTGCTTGTCCCGTTTATGGCAATAGCGATTGGCATATTTTTGTCTTTAATAGTAATTTGAGGTGATCAGTGAAAGTCGGTGATTTAGTTACTCTATCTGCTTATGGCAAGAAGTTATATAAGTTTGATTGGGTTGTTGAAGGCGATGTGGGTCTCATCACAAAGAGGATTGGACCGAACCACATAACGTATTATAGAGTTTTGTGGAACCAGAGCAGCAAAGGCGCTGTTGGAGAGTGGAATCGCTACGAAATGTTCGACAGAAAAGAATTAAAGTTTGCAAAGAATATGCGCCAGTAGTTCAGGGGTTAGAACGCTCGTCTTATAAGCGGGAAGTCGGTGGTTCAATTCCACCCTGGCGCACTACTTACTCTTCAAAGAAAGGAGGATGAAATGAAAAAAGCAATTATTTTGATTTCGATTTTTATTATCGGATGTCAAACTTTTGATCATGAAAGGATGAAAGAGGTGTTCGAGCAGTATGACATAGACTACTCGGATTCGGATGAGAAGGTGACAAAACAGGACCTATATTATGACCTACTCATAGGTGCCATCGACTCCAACAAACAAGAGACTGTGGCATTCCTTTGGGACCAAGTATCATTGGAGGATGACCCCGTGACAGAATATGTCGTTTTTAAGAGACTCGGAATGGAAAGTGGGTCTAAATATAATAAACTTGTGCACATGCTACGCCATTCAGAGCATTGTGCAGTACTAGAAAAGGAGAATGAAGTTGGAGATTATGGTTCAAACCTTGGATTTTGTTTTTAAGATTGTTGCAATTCAGTTTATGATTTCTGGAATGTTTTACATGAATGACAGTTCTAAGAAAAAAGTAAAAGTAGAAGGTAATTAGGATATGAGCGAAGGAGATATATTGAAATGTATTCAACGATATGGTGTTACAAAACACCAGAAAGCAAGAAGTATACCTCCTTTGAGGTCAGGTATCCAATCACAAGAGATCAGGCAATTTTTATTGCAAAAAGAAAACATAAGATAAAAATCATCTTAGAAATGATACCCTGTTCAATGCTCTTAAACAAAGATTTTAGTTTCTGATAAGCAAGGTATCAAATGCCCCGAAGGTTGGTAGAGGAAAAATGGAATAGCATAACTCATGCGGTTATGCTAGGTTTTCTTTTATCAACCATTTTTTCAAACTCAGTATCAATAGTTGTTTATAGTGTAGGGATGTCGGTAGCAATGGTCTTCTCGGTACTATACCATGCTATTGAGGGCATAGAGAGAAAGAAACAATACAGAAAACTTGATATGATGTCAATCCATGTCGCTATCTCTGCTTCAGGAGTGTCATACATTCTTTCATATGGTGATCCACTGCTTGTTGTGCCGGTGGTCCTCGTTGGTCTGTTGGGCATCATGTATGTGCATGTATGTTATGGAAGGTCAAGTTTTGAAAAGGGTGTTGCAATTTCTTTTGTTTTATTCGGAATTGCGACTGCTTGTTTCACGGTTGGAGGTTTGTTTCTGACTGGTAACTTGTTGAATTTATTGAGTTTTGTCGTAGGTGTTCTTTTATACTTGACAGGACTCGTATTTTATGTTAAAGATATAAGAGAATGGTATCATACCGTATGGCACTTATTTGTCATGGCGGGAATAGTGGTGCACTATTGTGGACTAGAATAAAGGAAAGAAAAAATGTTGGACCTTAAAAGAGAAGTTAATTGGAGTAAGGTGTTTGGTGTTATCGATTCGGTAAGCACGCTGACAAGAAATCAGACTCGTCCCTTGCGTACCGAGATTGTTGAAATGGCAATCGACAAATACAGTAATGGTAAATTAAAATATGTCGGTGACACCGCCGATGGAATGGATTTTGAGGGTTCGGACGGTCTTCGATACGAATGCAAAATGCAAGGGACAATCTTCCAACCCAGAACTGCACACAGTGCCAGGGTCATTCTCAGGAACCATCGCGGCAGAAACCTTGGAGTACCACCAAAAACGTTTGATAAGATGATATTCGTTGACACTGGCAAAAGAAAGGTTGGGGTGGTTAACTTTGAGGACCTATCTATGAAGGAGAACGACTCCAATGTCATGTGTCGAGTTGAGGATCAAAGTGTCGTAGAGATTGTAGCAGAGGGTGTTAAGTCGGACAAGAGTTACGAGGGATTGGATATGGAAAGAGTTATTTTCGAGGCGATCCACAATAGTTTGAAATAGTCTTGACAGATAACTGAGTCTCTGGTAATGTGTTTACAATAATTAAACGAGAGGATCCAAAGTGGAACAGAGAATCCTAGATCTTAAACGGAATATGTCACAGTGTGAACCTACCCAAAGACATATGGAATTTGTAGACTCAGTCCACAAGTACTGGATCAGGAATGGTAGGATGTCTCCTTCTCAGGTTCGGTATCTAGAATCTTTAGAAGGTACTTATTCTCCTGAGCAGATTCAAGCAGAGAAGGACTGGAAGGAGCAATACTCGGATGATCACCGGGATGTTGCCTGCAAAATTGCTGAATACTATGCAAACCAAGTGGAACCATATTTTAATGACATTGTCAGGATAGTGCAGGCAGATAAGGAAGGTCATGTGCTCTCTCAGAAGCAATTCACTAAAATGTGCATGAATAAGTACTCCGTGAAGGTCTTGGAGGAATACAGCAGAAACCCAAGATTCAGCAAGGGGGACGTAGTGGAAGTTAAAAGGACAAACCGTATTGACTTGTGCAAGTGGAATGAGAGATTTGTCCGAAGTAGGTTGCACCAGAGAAATGCTATTGACGGCGAACGTTTGGTTGGATTTGTCATGGACGTTAATTGCAAACCGATCACTCGGGCAGCAAAAGGTTCTAAGATATATCAAGTGCTTTTTGTTGGCGAGTCCGGTCCTCACTATGTTCACGAGAGTGATATAAAGAAAGCGAAGGTTTAATATGGCAGAAGAACGGGTGGATCCGTTTGAATTGCACCCTGGAATAGATGGTGTTGCAAAAAAGAAAAAAAAGATCTTGACAAAGGAAAGAGTCCTATCTATACTGAGGGCAGAATCAGAAAGGATCGGGCGCGAACCAATCCCTACCTGGGGTTGGACAACCGATGATCTTTTGGAAGTCTTGGATAACATAGAAGAGGAATTGGAGAAGTTATGAGCACTATGTTCGACCACTTACCAGACATGACGAACACTGAAATAAATCAGTTGGCGAGAAACAGATTTGTTCCTTTCGATATTCAAATGTGGATAGCACAGAACGGAAATATCCAGTCAAGATATTATTTGGCGAATAATCCAAATCTCAGTGAGGAAGTGATCGATTTTCTTATGTCTGGTAAGTCTGCCTTGGTCAAGGGCATGATGGTTCGAGCAGGACACATTAAGGATCCAGAAGATATTAGGACTATCTATGAAGAGGTGAAAAGGCGAGACACTCGTAACGAGTGGCGCTTAACCACATTCTTTGTTTCAAACCCTGGTTCCTATGGGAATCCACCCGTCGAGATACCTGATACCCCTCAAGACGTTATAGAGGATGTGTTTGATTTGTGTTTTGACAGGTTTCTAAATCTGGATAGTGGTGGATACTACCTACATAGGATGGTCGTACACTCGAAGGTGACACCCAAAATGGCAATCCTATGTAGTCAACAAACAAGAAATTCACGGTTGCAGAGACTAGGTTTTCAGGCACTTGCACAATTAAATTCAAAAAAATAAGAAAATATATTTGACTTCTGAATGAGTTTGTGAGAAACTAATTACGTTGTTAGGGACTGCTTCATAAAAGGAGACAATCATGGCAGTTGATTTCAAGACTTTCGCAAGCGTGGTAGACCACGTTACCGCAGTACGCAAACCTGTCTTACTAAGAGGTCGGCATGGCATCGGTAAATCGACGGTGGTATACCAGTATGCAGAGAAGATTGGTCTTCCAGTTGTGGAGCGACGCGCATCTCAAATGACTGAGGGTGATTTGGTTGGTCTTCCTACGATTGAGGGCAATAGCACAAGATTCAATCCACCAGACTGGTTCAAGAGAGCATGTGAAAATCCTGTAATCTTGTTTCTGGACGAGGTTGATCGAGCGACTCTTGAAGTTCGTCAGGGTATTTTTGAGTTGACTGACAGTAGAAAACTGAATGGTCACACCTTGCATGATGGTACTCTTGTCTTTGCAGCGGTGAATGGAGGCGAGCACGGTTCGCAATATCAGGTAGGTGAAATGGACCCTGCCGAGTTGGACCGTTGGACGGTCTTTGATGTAGAACCTACGGTTGAAGATTGGTTATCTTGGGCAAAGGATTCAGAAATTTCGTCTCAAGTATGGGATTTTATTAACCAGAATCATTCACACTTGGACCACCAGGATGACTTTGAACCTAACAAGGTCTATCCCTCACGTCGTTCATGGGAACGTCTCGACCAGTGTTTGTCGAACGCAGGTCTGCTTGGTTCGGCGTCTCCTGCATTGTTCACGTTAACTTCTGCATTTGTCGGTTTTGAGGCAGCAGTCGCATTCAACGATTTCGTTGCCAATTACGATAGGCAGGTTACGATTGAAGATATCATGATCGATGGTTCGATTGATATGGTTGCTGACTTTGGCATCAACGACCATAATGCTCTAGTCGAGAAGTTTGAGGCACAAGAGATCTTCAAAGAAGTTCTTCCCCAAGACCAGATTGACAATCTCGCGAGGTACTTTGTCACGCTGCCTTCTGAGGTCGCCATGAAACTATGGTCAGTTTTGGGTGCAGGTGCACTAGAGAACACGATGAACCTTCACCAGAGTTCAGTCGGTGACCGTTCTGTTTCTGATTACTTGGTTGAGATTCTCGCTTCAGAATAATTTCTTGACAAAAGTATTGTATCTGGTTATACTGACTTCAGACTTAATCATTGGAGAATACATGGATACCGAGCGCAAAGAATTTGATCTCAATATGCAGACTGCAAAACTCTTGATGGAAGAACCATTCTTTGCCGCACTATCCAGGAGGATAGACAAGCGCGCCTCGCGGGCAATTCCTACCGCTGGTGTCATGGTCAACCCTGATAGCGCTCAGTTTGAAATGCTATACAATCCTGATTGGTTTGAGACTCTTACCTTCGATGAAAGAAAGGATGTCTTAAAGCATGAGTTCTATCATATTGTATTCAAGCATATCACTGAGAGAATGCCTGAAGGAATCAACATAAAATTGTGGAACATTGCCACAGACTTGGCAATCAATTCGCACTTGCACAATTTGCCTGAAGGTGGACTTATCCCAGGAGAAGGCGCTTTCGAGGATTTGCCCAAAGGAATGTCTGCTGAGTGGTATTTGAAAAATATGCCAGATTTCTCAGGCAGTGGCAATTCAAGCGGTTCTAGTGGAAAACCTAACGGGGAACCTTCGGATGGCAAGGGAAATGGCACAGGCGGCGATTCTGAAGGTTCTGATGGCATTCCTGACTCACTGGATGATCATAGTGGTTGGGGCAAAGTACCCCAAGAGACGCGGGACATGGCGAACGAACGCCTAAAAGACATTGTTAAGAAGGCAGCGAACGAGGCATCACAAAGAAATTCATGGGGTAGTGTGTCTTCGCCGGTCAGGCAAAAAATCATGGATTCTTTGACCACTAAGGTGGATTGGAGAAAGGTTTTAAGATACTTTGTCAAGACATCACAGCGTGCAAACAAAACTTCTTCAATAAGAAGAATCAACAAAAGATATCCTTATATTCATTCCGGTAAGAAATCCGATAGAGTTGCTAAGGTTGCCATTTCAATCGATCAATCTGGTTCAGTTGATGACAATATGCTTTCTTTATTCTTTGCAGAGTTGTCTAAACTTGCGGGCATTGCAGAATTTACGGTAATCCCCTTTGATACACAGGTTGCAGAAGATAAAGTGTATGTCTGGAGGAAAGGAGAGACGAGAAAAGCAGAGAGAGTTTTGCAAGGTGGCACTTGCTTCGATGCTCCAACCGCTTATGTGAACGGTAGAGACTTCGATGGTCACATTGTGTTGACTGATATGTGTGCCCCAAAACCAAAGAAGAGCAAATGTCAGAGAATGTGGATGACAACGCAAGTCCATGCTGATCGAGGTTACTTTTCAACAAAAGAAAAGGTTGTAGTAGTAGACTGATGAAAGTAGGAACGCAGGTAAGATATTCCCCAAACAAACTAAAAACAAGATACTATACACAAAATAAAGTTGACTTTACATCACAAGATGTGTTACAGTCCAGGGGTGTGATCGTCGCAGTGGAAGATGAAGATACTGTGAAGGTCAAGTGGTATGGTAAATGGGATTCATATGAATATGAGTCTCCAAAGAATTTGATTGCGATAGTTTAATGAAGCAAAAAACAGAAATCAAGACGCTAGATGATTTGTTTAATAATTGGTACCTATCAATCTTGACGGTACAGGCAAACAAGGTTCTAAACAGTGAGTATTCGGTTCAGTTGGCAGCAAAGAAAGTCTCAGTTCAAACGGGTGAGGATTTCTACGATGTGGAAAAGGACTTGATCGAGGTGGTTTCAACAATAGGCAACATCGCTCAAGTCGATTTTATTTGACAAGGTACAAAAAAACGATATACTGGATACAGATTCAAAACAATGGAGAAAGAAATGAATCCTATTTGTGATGATTGTATGGTGGAGTATTCGCCAAAAAGAAGAGAGTTGGGATACAGGACTTGCTTGGACTGTGGGTCCACTCGTGCCTTGAGAGAGATGAACCGCAGAAAGAAGTGTGTCGCGCCAGCATTCAACAAAGGTGCTTATCAATATGTCGGCAGCATAAAGGCGGCACGGAGTGTGGGTCGATGAATAAGATTGCGTTTTTGTTCTGCTTGGTTTCTTTTTTTGGTTGTGAGCATGAGGTAAATGATTCTCATTGTAAAACCATCATACAGTGTGAGGAGTCGCATTCAGACAGAACCTGTTCAGAAATGGAGGATGGTTGCCACGATTGCGAACAGGCATACATGGAGTTCTGTGTCGAGCGCGAGGTGTGTGGCGAGGAATTGGACACTTTAGAACGAGAAGGAGAGATAAGAGAATTAAAAGAAATTGTAAAAAATAAAAAAATCTATTGACTTCTCTTGGAGTCTTGCTATACTAAGGACATAATCAATCAGGGGATGGACATGAAAGTCGGTGATTTAGTAAAGGACAACCATCCAAGTCGTAGTGGCGCTGAAAGAATTGGCGTGATTGTTGGTCGGACAAAATCAGCACTGCATAACAAATCATTCAAAGTGCTGTGGCGTGATAGCACCATTGGAAAAGATATTTGGGATTATGACTTGAAGGTGATCAATGAAAGTCGGTGATCTGGTGAGGTACAAGAGTTCTTCCTGGCACCATTGGGTGGGCATTGTTATCAGAGAGATACCAGGCACCCAAGAGGTAAGAGTGGTACATTGGATTGCACCAAAGGAAATGGTAAGTTCAAATCCCAA
>CETF01045986.1_pt1 | contig 10893 bp, 11 predicted proteins | sample 326991 | NCBI WGS metagenome assembly CETF01 (sample SAMEA2622331, study PRJEB7988) | marine metagenome | biome: marine biome (ENVO:00000447); feature: surface water layer (ENVO:00002042); material: "saline water (ENVO:00002010), including plankton (ENVO:xxxxxxxx)" | depth 5 m | reverse complement strand
CCGATTAATTTTATTTTTGGCTGCTCTTCTATCTTACTTACAAATTTACCGTTTCTTCGACTTACGGTATTTTCTTCTATTCGCATTTCTTTCCATGCGTTAGAGTAAGCATCTTCAAACGGAACCCCGCTTTCTACCATCTGCTTTAGTTTTATCATGTGTTCGTTCATCAAGTAATTCTCTTTCTAAGATGTTTACCAAAGACAATATTTCTTCGCCTCTTTGTTTTTGCTGCTCATAACAAAAGCCCACCTGTTTGTCTCCATCTGAGATTAACAAGTGGGCTTTGCGTTTAAGCGATATTATCGCTGCTTCTGCTGTTTCTGAGGTTATTCCCAACGTGCTTGTCCCTTCAATACAATTGCAGGACCAACAATGCCCGTACCACAAATCTCTGTAGCTTCGTGGTTAAATGGTAAACCTTCTAACAAGCCCTCTTCATGGACTAGAACTTGCCATTCTGGGTGTTCGGGTGAATAAACCATCTCAACCAAACCGCCCACAAGCTCCTGTGCTTCTTGTAGCGTAGGAGCCTTTTCTTGAAAGTAATGTACAGTCATATTTATCTCCTTTTCTTTTCAAGACTAGGACTTGTAGCATGTAGTGGTATACTAGTCAAGTGCTTCTTCATCATTACTTAACACGCCACCAACAACGCCCAACCATTTCCTCGGTCCGTTTCTTGTTCGTTTAAATCCATCAACTCGACCTTCGTTCTGTAGCTTTGTAACTGCGTTCTTGATTGTTGTCTCGCCAAGACCAGAAAGATTACCTGCATTGATGTCATCAACTGGCGCAGATTGTATTTGTGCATAAATACCATCAACTGCACCGCCTTTTGTAACTGGGATTCCTCTGTCTTCTCTATCCCGAATAAATGCAAATACATATTCCAAACGATTTCGCTGAACTGCTGACGCACCAACGTTTGCCAAATCAACGCTTTTATCCTCAAGCAAACCCGTGTTCGGGTTACGGATAAAATGTCTGATGTCCCTTTTCGCAGGACCGTTCGACTTAACAACTGCGCCATCAAATACAGCATTCCGAACAAATGGTAGGTTTAAGTCTTTGCATCTCGTTCTGGCTGTTTTTTCCTCAACTTGCCAAACAGCAAATGCTGACCTGACCCCATCAACAATAGCTGACGTACCCCGAATAAAGTTTCTTGCTTGTTCTGGTGTCGTGATTGGGTCGTTTTCTTTTACTTTAGCCATGTGGTGATTAACAATAACTGTCGCCCCTGTTTCTGTAGCCATCTGTGCAAGAAAACCCATGAACGCTGCACCCGCCGCAGGATCTGCATTTACATCTGCGTGTACAAATGATGCCATTGGATCAATAACGATAAGAGCAAGATCATCAATCTCTTTCATCTCTCTGTAAATTCTGTCGAATGTCTGGTCGATTAGATAAGAACTGTCTTGTTTCAACATAATTGGAAACACACCACCCTCATTTGGTAAGGGCACAACGATTAGTTTATGCTCATAACCCGAACGCTTGTTCATAGGATCTAGTCTGCTGACCCTTCGATGTAATTCATCTCTGTCATCTTCTGCTGATAAAATTACTGCTGACCCGTGGGTTGCAACCAAACCACCGAAAGAACTTTGCATACCTTCGCCCGATGCAACCTTCATTGCCAAATCTAACGTCATCATTCCTTTACCGCTATCTCCCGATGCGGCAAAGACAACTGGAACACCTAGAGGTATTGTATCTCCGATTAGAAATTTTTGCTCTGGTGCCGATCCTACAAATTGGTTTTCTACTAATAAGTGCGGATCACTAAGCGATAATGTTTTCTTAACTTCGTGCGTAGGATTGTTTAGGAACTTTGCTATGTCTGTCCCGTCTTCTACTGCATCTGCTGCGTCCCACTTATCAGGCTTACCAAAAGGCGGTGTAAGCATAGTAACGGACTTAACACCTGCGTCTTGCGCTAACTCCTGAACCATCTTCGCATGCTTTTTACCTGCGTTGTCATTATCAGGCCATATGATTAATTCTTTGCCTTTGAACGGTGAAAAATCGTATTTGCCTTTTGATTTTGCAGAAAGCATTCCTGCACCACCAATAGTGCAAGTTGCGGTATATCCTAATCTTGTTAATGCATCTGCGCATTTTTCACCTTCAACAAACACAATTCTTTCTGAATCTTGCAACTGAGGAAGGTTGTATAAAGGTCGAATTTTTTCGCCAAGAGATGGAAACTGTCTAAATTCTTTTTTAGGTTTACCATCACTACCGCGAATAATCTCTCCTGTGTTATCTCTGTCTAAATACTTTCTGACTGTAAAAAGTATTTCTCCTAACTCTGAGAGATATAAATATTCTGAATCGTGTGGCGTATTTATGTCAATACGAACTTTTTGTTTGCTTTCTTCTTGCTGCTGATCCGGGGAATCTTGAGAAATGTTCGGCTTAATAGGGTTTTCTACCGGGGCACGTTTCTCCTGTTGAATGTAGTCTGAAAAGTGATCAACGACTTCTGGTAATTTCCACCCATATCTATGCATCAATATTTTTGTGATGCCGCCGACACCTTCTCCTGTGGCAAAATCCATTCCTTGCATAAAGTTAGGGCTAGATGGATCAATATTAATCCGCAGAGATTCACCTGCCTCTCCTTCTAAAGAGCCAAGATAAAAATCATTCCGAACAATTCTGCCATTTGGATACGCTGATTTTAAAGAATCAATTTGAACATGATGTGGAACATTATCAGTTATTTCTTTTACAAAATCTCTTTTTGTACCATATCTAGTATTGCTTACTACCTTAAATACCATTATGTTGCTCCTATATACTTCCCTTGTATATTTATACTGTTTATAATGAGCGGATTATGACCAAAAAAATCCGCTCATTTTTTTATTTCCAACACCCTTCACGAAACTCACAAAACTTACATAAATAATAATCTCTGCTCGTTGCTATGCGTGGTAGAATGTCACCTGCTTTTGATGCGGTCAAGATATTTACCGCTTTATCACTTGCAGCTTGCGCTCTGTCTTTGTCAAACGGAATCAACTCGTAATAAATCTCTGATGTATTTTTGTTCACAACTGTAAACAAACAAGGGTTTTCCGTTAGATCCATATAGGCTTGATAAAGTGCAACTTGCGTAGCATATGTGGGATTTGCCTTTGCCACCCCCATGCGTTGAAACCCTTTGAATTTAGAGTCATTAGCTGACTTGCATTCCCACAATGCAGGATAACCCATATCAACGGGGCCATCACAGACAACACCATCAATGTGTCCCTTGATTTCATCATCTGCAATAGAAAAACCAAACTGTTCACCCATCTTGTCTTCTGTGCGCAAATCAAATCCTGCGTCCCTTAACCACTTGGCTACATAATCCTCTATATTGTGACCGAACTCGAATATGCGTAGGGTCTTTGCGCTAAATTCAGAACCTTCGTCCTGTGGAAAATTCATGTACCTGTATTGAATTTTTCTACCGCATTCGTCACCTATGCTAGATGCCCCTAAGTACTTGCGCTTCTCTCGTTTGGCCTGTTGTTTTTTTATTCCTTCGTCTACTGCTCTACCTATCGCGTCTGCAATTGGATCAGAACGGGATACTTGTAGGTGGGAAAGAACCTGTTGACTTAAAGTATTTGTCTTCGAGGTTTCCAATGTCTATCTCCTCAGATATTTTTTCTGCTTCCTGTAGTGCAAAAATTAAAACGTGAACTTGATCTTCTGACAAATCAGAAAACTTAGTTTCCCAACCAAACTTGCCCAATATAAATGCCAACTCATCTATTGGCTTCGATGCCTGTGTCAATGTATTGTCCTCTCTCCTTCTAAGATTAAATCAATTAAACCTTCTAAATTTTCGTGGTTTTTATTTTTAAAATCTACAATGATAGTGTCTTTTGCACCTAAAACTGCAGTCGCTAACCCGAACAAAACTTCGTCTTTTGACGTAGCTATCTCGTCTTCTATCATCTCACTAATTTTTTCTTTTATGTATCCAACGCTCTTTCCTTCATCACAAAAGCAAATGTAATCATATTCTTCTGTATATGTAGAAAATCCATCGTCTTCTATTTTTGCATATACAATGTTCACTTCAAATCTCGCCATTTTTAGAAGACTCCTGATTATCGTTATGACTTAACCATAACGCCAAATCAGAAAGAAGATACTTAAAATCTGATGTTGGTATCTTGGCTACTAACTCGCCATTATACCAAACCTTCAAACAATCATCGTAAACTGCCCATCTTGTTTTTGGATCTTTCATAAATATTTTCCTACTGCTGTATCAATGTCTCTTTTGTTCCATAGATAATTAAGCATACCATTAGCCTTGTATCTGTTCCAAGAGCCATCAAACGGTCCTACTTCGATTCCAAACTTTGCAAGGCTTTGCTTTTGTTTGTCTGTCGGATGTGCGTTTAACCAACGCTTTTGTTTGTTTGCTGCATCTGTTTGCTCAATCTCTCTTAAAAAATCATCGGCTGCTGCCATTGCTTGAACAGACTTACCAACTGACAAAACTTTCACTCTGTCGTATGGTGGGAAACCACCGCTTTTTCTTCCAAACGCAACACACAAATCTGAATCTGGCAAACTTGCAACTCCAACAAAACCTTCAAATCCCAAAGCAACTTTCAAGATATTATCGCCAAACAAATCAATCCATCTAAACGGAGACATTTTTAACAAATCAAACTCGGTCATGTTGATTGATGTAAGTTGTTCTTTTTCGTCCTTTTCTGCAGATTCAAAAATGTGTTCACAAAACGGGCAAACCTTTACACCCATAGGAACGTAAGCATCACAACTTGGACATTCCTTCATAGGTGCTTCGCCAGTTTTTTCCTTATCGTCTAGGTCAACACTTTCATCTAATGAACCGTGAGTAAGAACACTGGTCCCAAAGTCTAAAACAATGCAATCTGTTTTAACCCTGTCTGGAAATTCTTCTGGATCAATCGTGCGCAATCCACGACCAATCATTTGAACCATTGTGCCCTTCTGTGAGCATGGTCTAGTTAAAACCACACAAGATACTGGTGGCGCGTCAAAGCCCTCTGTAAGAACCGCTACGTTAACTAGAACTTGTGTATCCCCATGCACTAAGTCATGCAGCGTTTCTTCTCTAAAATTCTTTTCTGTCTCGCCTGTAACGTATTCTGCTTTTACGTCAAAATCTTTGAACGTTTTGCATAGTGCCTCAGCATGTTTTACTGTCGAGCAAAACACAACTGTTTTTCTATCACCTGCTTTTTCTTTCCAATTTTTTACCACCTCTTCATTAATGACTTCACTGTTCATAATCTCTTCGACTTGATCCATGTCGAACTCACTGCCTCTCTTAGAGACATTTCCCAAACGATCATTAACACCTAGATCAATTACAAATGTTTTTGGCGGCACAAGGTAGCCTTGCTTTATTAACGCTGCAATCTCAATCTGGTGAGATACGTTATTAAAAATATTTCGTAAGCCCTTACCATCTCCACGGTTAGGGGTTGCGGTAAAACCAACAATCTCTGCATTTGGATTGTCTTCTTTTACTGCATCAATAACCCGAACATACGTGTCTGCTGCAGCGTGATGGCTCTCATCAACTACAACCATATCAAACGCAGGTCGTTCATCTAAATTTCTCTGACGCGAAATAGTCTGGATCATGGAAAAGATTGCATCTCCTCTCCAATTCTTTTCGCTCCCGTTCACAATACTTGTAGTAATGTTCGGGTTAACCTTTGTGAATTTTGTTTTGTTTTGGTCAACCAATTCATCTCTGTGTTGGATAACTAAAACTTTTTTGCCGTTCATAAACCTTTTGCCAATCAAAGCAGAAAGCATGATTGTTTTTCCTGCACCTGTGGGCGCAACGACAATAGTATTTTTGTGTCGATCTAACGCTTTACATGCATCATCAACCGCCACCTCTTGATAGGGACGCAATAACATAACAAACTCCTGAAATTGGTGAGGGGAATTTGGCCCACCCCCCCTCAGCAGGTGGTTCTAGCAGGGGTATGTACCTGTGCCGCTAGACTTTATTTTTGTGCCCAACTTGGCACCGCGCCATTATTTTGCACGGGCTGAGTTTGTTGTGTCTGTGCGCCATAAGACGCTGACGGATTTTGGTGCGCAGGTGCTTGTCCTGATGCGATAAATCCGTTTTGGTTAGGATGCATGGCTACTGTCAATTTATTTTGATCAGCGTAACCATTTGTCCCTTTCTTAATACCTACTTTAGCGCAAATTTCCATCGCGTTCAAGTCACCGACACCATTAATGTTTCTGCGCTGTTGCGCTGCTTCTGACATATCGCTTGGATCAATATTATTTGCGCTTTCAATAATCTGACGCAATGTACTTAATCCAATTTCTTTTGCCATAGAAACACCATTGTCGCTAAGTTTATCACCATCGACAAAAATTTTGTCCCAAAACTTACGGCGATCAAATTCACCGCCAATGACAGTAAATTCTAACTCAAGCCATTTGGCATTTGTGTTCGCTGATTTTTTAAACCAGTTACCTCTACCAAACTCTGGAATTTCAATGTCACCTTGTTTGACAAGAATTACTGCACGACAAACTGTTCCTGCAGGAATAAGTGAAAATTCTGTTGTTGTTGGTGCATCTCCAACTTGTGCATTATTTAAATTAAGCATCATTTGCTCCTTGGTTCTGTGTTGCAGGATCAATAAATTGCAACTTATTATCTTTTGGTTTGTTCGACATTTTGTTGAACAACTTTCCTAAATGCGGCTCTTCTAACATATCAAGCCTACCTGAACGGTCTTTTGCGGGGAAACCCCACTCGTTTAACGACCCACAAACGAATGCACGATATGGTCCGTTGTCACCTGATAAAACTGCCATTGTAATTACTTCGTCTACAATTCCCGGCAATTCACGGCCTGTCTTACTGCCCTCAATTTGCAGCGCATAATTCTTACGCCCGTAATCATCTGTTGTTTCATCCAAGATGCCAACAAAAACTACGTTCTTATCACGAATATGCTGTAAGTGTGTTAGCCAAGCCAACATTTCTCGACCATGCATTCCATATGCTGCGCGAGTATCAAGTTTGCCTGATCTTTCTGATCGTGACTCTGGTTGCTGTAAACACCATGAGAAACAAATACGACCTGCTACTGTAATAGAGTCAACAAAGATAGTATCGTACTTTGCGATCATTTCATGTGGATCACCATATGTCTGACACACATAATCGTAATGTGCCTGACTAAATGGTTGATCCTCAGAAAGTGACGGATTTGGCCCACCTAAAAAGCAAGCAAAGTCTCTACAATCTGCCCATGTTAAGGGCCGAATAACATCAATAGGATGTCCTTCGATTGCAGAATCACCTGCCTCTAGATCCATGAACAAAGTCTTGTCACCTTCTAAAGTCAAAGCAAGTGTGGTTTTCCCTACACCGCTTGGACCGCAGATAACGACTTTATGCCCACGTTTCTCGGCAAGTCGCTGATCTGCAGTAATAATGGATAATCCCATTAGTCTTCCCTTTCTACTTCTACTGTAAACCCACCAATCTCAGTAGTGCGGCATTCTTCCAACACTTCTCTGATTGCAGGTGGGGCTGCGTTGTATTTGCGCTCTTCTACAGCAAACGTTGCTTTTGCGTAGTGACGCGCTTCGTCTGCAGTCATGCTATCTAATGCCTGACGCAGTTTATCTTGGTCCCACTTGACCTTCTTTGTAACAGTCGCTTTTAACTTATGACCGTCTGCTACAATGTGCGTGGTACCAAAATCTCTTCCATCCGCACGTAAAGAATCACGTGCGAAACCCATGTATAAATCTTGTAATTGTTCTTCAATCAACTTTAGTTCAGACCTCAAGTCAGCCATTTGCTGCTTGATTTCGTCACGTTGATTGAACAGTTGTGTACTGTTCATAGTTCATACCTTTCGTCTAGAACTCTAAACATGGGGCAAAAACTTTTACGTGTCAACTACTTTCTAGGATTTTTTTTAGAAAGATATATTTCTATGTTGTGAACAGCTTTCATTAATTTATTTTTTAGTTTAAATTCAGGGGTTTCTACACCCTTTGCATCTTCAACTATATGTTCCCAAGAACCGTCTGCTAGTTCCTTATCATATTGAAAGTCTGCAATGTATGTACAAATTTTTTGCGCATTTACAGTTATTATAAACTTTGGCTGCAACTCAAGATTGCGCACTCTGTCTGCTTTTTCTAATGACTTTAAATACAAATACCTTTGCGACTCCCATTTGGAGTCAAACTTAATACCATCGACAACAGTTTTTTTATTGCCGTACTTGCTTCTTGACCTTCTGCGTATAGGACTGTATATTGTTTTTGGTAACATTCTAGGAGATATAGTAGTGCCAAGGCGAGTTATATACAAGTCAATTAGTGTAAATGAAGACACTTATCGTAAGATAGTTGAGATTGCGCAAAACGAACGCAGAAAAATTGCTCAACAATTAGCTCTTATGATAGATGAAGAGCATAGAAAAATGGTAACTGGTGTTGAGCCACAACCTTTGAAACCGCAAATTTATGCTGCGCATTCAAATTCTGGACTAAGCTCAGTAGTTATTGACGAGTAAGAATATCCTGATTTCCTAAACCACCTAGCAAAGCCAAGGCATCACCTGTGTTTGCCTTAGCCCTTTGACGTACAGAATTTTGTTTTTGCATGTATGGTGGTAACATTTCGCTGTAAGGAACCAACTGTCCACTTTTTACTTCAGGAACAGGAACACCGGGTAACACAGACTTTTGTTCGGGTTGTGCCGGGGCACGAACTGTTGGAGTTACTGCGGGTCTTTTTTGCTGCTGTACATTTGATACTAATGAAGAAACAGTTTTAGTAGCTTCTTGCGCTGCTTCTTGCGTTGCTTGTAACGGTGTTTGTCTCATTGCAGATGCAAAAGCATCAGCTAGTAATTGACCAAAAACTTGCGCTTTTGTTTTTTGAGATGCGCCTTTAGTCATCGCTTCGTACTGTTTTGTAATAGATTTGTATGCAGGTGCTGAAGACAACAATCTACCAAATACACCTAAACGTGCAATTTTACCTAAGTTTTCTAATGGACTTGCTGCAATGTTTGCTGCAACAAGATCGCCGCCCTCTGCTGCTTTTGAGTTAAACACCATAATACGACCAAACTTATCCATATCTTTAGCCATCTCATCGCCAAAAACCGTTGTAAGTTTTCCTGTCTTGTATTCGTTTTGAAGACGTTGACCAAACTGTTTAAATAATTTGGTGTCTGTTAAAAAGGAATCTCCAAAATCTCCAATGATGTTGTCCACATAATATGCTCTAATTTTATTTATATCATCAGGAGATTCAAAATATTTAATTAGTTTTGCAACATCAGTATCTTTAGTTGTTCCAGAAGCAATAACTTCTGCTGCTGATTCAACTGTTATTGAACCATCTTGCAACTGTTTAAATGCTCTGCTTTTGTCTAAGGCAGATTTTTCATCAACTACAGTTTTCAAATTTCTTAATAAGTTAACTGCTGATTCGTCTGCACCTCTTGCAAGAACATCATCAATCATCGTGTCTGTAACATTTGATAAATTTATTGCAGACATTTGTTCGGCTAATTTATTTATCTGAGCCAACTTTTGTTCGCCAAACAATTCTTTGCTTGTTGTTCCAAGCCTTTCTAAACTGTCTCTAAACTTTGTTGTGCTAAACTTTCCTGACGGACCTTCTGTAAAAGATTCTTTAAATGCATTTCGCATCCATTCTCCCGCAAGCCTTTCACGGACTGTTTCGTATTTATCATCTCCAACAGCTTTTTTTATGGCTGTTAACTGATCTGGATCATCAGGTTTTATAACGCTTTTCATTATACCTGCGTATTTAGGCGTTCTACCGCCTTTAACATCTGATGCTAATTGTCTAACACCTAATTTGCTATTTAGGTTTTCAAATTGTTTTATGCCTTTTTTAAAGGCTTCTCTTGCGGGAACAATTTGTTTAGACGCAGCCGTGTACAACTCTCTTTGTTCGGGAGTTAATCCTGACAAAGATTTTCTGTTTAATGCTTTCTTGACGCTTTTCTCTGCAAGCATATCATCAAGCCTACCTAAAAACTTTTTCTTAACGTCTGCTACGTTTGACGAATCAAAATTTTGTAGCCATGTGTCGTTTAAATTTTTTCTTGCTCTATATATTTGAGCAAAAGAAGCATTATCTGGCATTGATATAATGTCTTGTAACGCACTTTTTGCAATTGCTTGGTTGCCTGTGCTAACACCTACAAACTGACCTAATCTTTCTTTTGCATCTTCTTTTATTGCTTTTACATTAAATGCAGCAATGTCACCCCCTGCATCATCCATAAGTTTATTTATTGAACTAAATTGAACTAGCATATCATCATCGAAAGCTTTGTATGCTTCTCGAACTATGTTGTATAAGTCTTTATTTATAGCTGCGTCTTTAGTTGTAGCTGCTCCTAAAGATTCATTAACTTGTTTTAAGTTTCGAACTAAGTCTTCGGTAATTCTTTTCTGCTCATCTAAAACAACTCTATTGCCAGTTTTTGCAGCTTGTGTAAGGGCATCTGCTGCCTCTGCAGGATTAGCTGCACCATAATCTGATCTAAATTTTGCCAATTTAGCCATAATTGCATCGTGATTATCTCGTAATCTTTTAGAAGTTTTTATGACTTTTTCACTCATAGCCTGTTGTCTTGAAACTATGGGATTTGCGCCAACTTGACTAAGGGTGGGAGTAATCCCTTCTTCTAAAGATTCTCCTGCTATTTTTAATTGATCAGGAGTTAAATCACTACCAGTTTTACCTAAAACTTTACCGAACAACTTACCTACAACACCGAAAACACCTTCACCTGCTGCGGCTATCAATGCGTCTTTACCTGCTGC
>CETF01013114.1_pt1 | contig 10900 bp, 5 predicted proteins | sample 326991 | NCBI WGS metagenome assembly CETF01 (sample SAMEA2622331, study PRJEB7988) | marine metagenome | biome: marine biome (ENVO:00000447); feature: surface water layer (ENVO:00002042); material: "saline water (ENVO:00002010), including plankton (ENVO:xxxxxxxx)" | depth 5 m | reverse complement strand
GATGGTGTTAAAAAAGTATTATTACCGCAAAGAAGATCAGGAGATCCAACAACTCCATTACAAGATAATAATAGTAATATTACATTTGACGGACAAGGTAAAATAGTTACAGTAGCTAAATCAACTTTAGCAACACGTTTTCAAGATGCTAGCAACACGGCAAATACATTACAATCTGCGCAAGATTATTATTATTCAAATTATAATAATGATAATTTTTCATATTTTAATAAAAGATATGGTGGAGTACCTGAAGATATGAATGCTGCTGGAACTTATTTTATAGATCATAAAGCAGGTTTAATATTTTTTGATGGTTCTTTTGCAAATAGAAATGAAGACTTAATTGTATTAGATTATATAAGTGATGGTTTAGATGATAATGCAGATTTAAGTAAAGTATTTATGCCTAAACTTGCAGAAGATGCAACTTATGCATACATGTTATATAATTTATCCAAAGTTCGTCCCGCTAGTGCACAATTAGTGCCTTTATATAAAAAAGAAGCCACGGCAAAATTAAGAAACGCTAAAATAAGATTAAGTAATTATAAATTAGAAGAACTTGCTCAAATACTCAGAGGCAAAAGTAAGTGGATTAAACATTAAAATTAAATGGCACAAAGCAAAAGAAGTTTTAGTCAAGCTAGACTCGAAAGAGATTTAGATGATAGAATAGTACCTAAAGGTACATATAGAGATGCTTTAAATATTAGTATAGATACTTCAGAAGATGCAAATGTTGGAGTTATAGAAAATTTAAAAGGTAATGAACTTATTGCTAATCAAAGTATAACAGGGCTTTCTTCTTCTTCAAATCCCAATGCAAAAGTTATAGGTAGTTATGCTCATCCTGAAGGTAATAGAATATACTATTTTGTTACAGGAGATAAATCAGATGGTATTTTTGAACATAATTTAAAAGATAATACTGTTAAAACTATTATTATTGATAGTTCTGATTTTGTGGCTTCAAGCCCAACAAAAGTTACATTACCTACATTTACTTTTTCAGATGCTGTTGTAGTTGCTACTGTTACTAAAGATGGTACTATTGGTGTATCAGCAACGCTTGGAACTGTTTTTTCTTTAACACCAGATTTTGGTGCTTCTGTTTCAACTAATACAACAAGGGTAATACAAGCACAAGTTACTGTTCCTGCAGGATATTCTAATACAGGAAAATTTGTTACCGGTACAGTTACAGCAACACAAGCAGCAATAGCTGCGCCTGTTGTAAACATACTAGATTGTACTGATATTACAGATAATAGTGTAACTTTAAATGGTGAGTATACAAACGATAGTGCAGGTGTTACAGCAATTGGTTTTTATTATAAAGCAAATACAGGTGGTAGCTCTACAGTAACTAATTTTACAAATGAGCATGTTATCCGCTCTTTAAGTGGTAGATCTGCAAATTTATCTTCAGGTGCGCCGCTTTGGACTGATCCTTTTGATGGAGTTGCTGCAAGTGATCTTACAGTAAAAGATAAAGATGGTACAACAATTACATCTTCACAATATGATTATCAAAATTTAGTGGGACCACAACCTAATACAATATACTTTAAATCAAACTTAGGTACAGTAGATCAAGTCCATGCTAAACTACCTATAACAGTTTCTCAAACTTCAACAGGTACAACAGTAACAAATGCATTAACTGCAGCACAAGTACAATCTTCGGGTACAAATTGTCCTGTTACACCTATAACATCACCTTTTTCAAAAGCTCTTACAGGTCTAACTGCAAACACAACTTATGCTGTAGTAGCTTATGCTACAAACAGTGTGGGTACAACATTAAGTACTATAAAATATTTTACAACCTCTGCATCTACTGTAAATAGACCAATATCAAATAAATTATATATAGTACCTGCTATAAGCTCTTCAATTGTAATGAATAGAAATGTTGGTTATGGTACTTTTGAAAAATCAGATGGTAATTTTTATTTTACCCCATTTAGTAGTGCTAGCACAGGGGTTTTTAGTGATATGGCTGCTGGTGAAAATAATATAACTTTTTCAAATACAGGACCACAAACATTAACTTTTAATGATGGAGGTGGAGTTGGTGGTAGTAAACATGATTCTCAAAACGTTAGTGGTTCTGGTTTACCCGCAGGAATGTATAATATAACAGCCTCTAGATCTGGACATATTTCTAATACTATACAAATAAGAGTAGGGTCACCTCCAAACGCTGTACGTACATCAATTTTTACTCCAAATATAACCAGTACAGGCTCGGGTACTACACCTGTGGTAGCAGACTCAACTTCTGGAGGTTATCAATATAATACGGGTATAAGCGCCGCCCCAACAGCTGTATTTCAAATAGGACCACATGAGGCCGGTATTAAAGGGGTAACACTTATACCTTTGTCAACAAATAATAGTACAGCTTTTCCATCATTTAGTGGATTTGATGCTTCAAAATTAACTATATCTATTTCAGGCAAAACAGATGGTGTTGATTATAATAGTTTTATATGGGATACTGGGCCACCTATATTTGGTACAGTACCTTGTATTATGATTGAATGTGACCCAGATACTTTAAACGGAGGTACCGCATCTGTAACACACACTTTAAATATAACTTATAATTATTAATATGGCTATAGCTAAAATTCAACCGCCTTCTTTTGTAATGGATAAAAAAACTTTTACTCCAGATAAAGATATTAAAATTAATTCTGTTCAAAATTTATATTTATTACCTTTAAATTTTAAAGAAGGTGATATAATAGAAGCTGGCACAGAATTAAAATTTAATATTGATGGATTTGATGATTTTCGTGCATTTCCAGAAGCTATAATAGATTATACAGAATTATAATATGGCAAGTAACATACTTAAGTTTCATCCTAGTAATTTAATTACAGGAATAAATATTGTTGATGACATGCTGTTTTTTACAGATGGTGTTAACGAACCTAAGAAAATAGACCTAAATATATTTAGAGCTGCAGATCACACTACAGGTAATACTATTGTATATGGTAGAAATTTTCAAGAAAGGGATATAACAGTTATTAGACCTCATCCACAAACAGCTATAACAACTACTACATCTGCTTCAACTGCTGTAATAAATCCTATAGCATCTGCTCCGCTTATTCAAACCGATAAAGCATATACTCAGAGCACAGACGTTGTATTATATGGTCAAGCTAGAAGCGGATCAATACCTTTTACAGAAAGAGGTTTTGTATATAAACAAATAGATTCTTTAGATGCGCCAACATTACAAGAATTGTTATCAGGAGGCATACCAGTTGTATCTCATACTAATACTGGAAGATTTGATGCAAAAGTGTCTGGGTTATCTTTAACTAAAAGATACTATTATATTGCATATGCAAAAAATGCTGTTACTCCTGGAAAAATTTATGCAAAAGATGTAGATGGTACAGATGATATAGAAACGTTTGTAATTAACGATACTTCAAATGCAGCATTTACACCTAATTTAGCAGTTCGAACAATGTCTATTAGCCCTGGAGATACTTTTCCAGGTAAAGGAGCAGATGGTACTGTTATACTACATGGTACTGTTACTTCTAATACTAATGCTGCGACTATAACTAATAGAGGTTTTTATGTATTTAGAACGGTTACATCAGATAATAGAACATTTACTGCTAGTGATATTTTAAGTGATGTTAGTGATGATGTGTTAACTTTTGATGGTATTCAAGTACATACTAAATTCCCAAGAGGGACTGATGACCCTAGTGGAAGAAATTTTGTTACAACTATAGATGATTTTAGTTTTGGTGAAAAATTGTTTGTACAAGCTTTTGCTTCTACAGGAATAGATCCAGTTCAAAGGGTTGGTGAAATTAAATCATTTCCTATATCCGCATCAAACGACCCAAATAACAAAGCAGTACAGCATAAACCAAACCCTTCAATGTCAGAGCCAGATCAGAATAATACTTCTGTAACTATGAAAGCTCGAATTGATCATAATAATTGGAATATAACTGCTTCAGGTAGATTAGAAAGAGGTTTTTATTTTTCTAAAAAATCATTTGATGTTAAAAAAATAACAACACTTACATTTGCATCAGGTGTAGGCACAGAGGTTGATCAAGGCTATAATGGTAGAATAGAGTGGAAACAAGCAACAAATGACCCAGAAATATTTAGAGTATCTCAATTTTGGGACGGTGGTTATCCGCAATCTGAAGAAGCCTATGCTGTAGAAACTTCTGCAATATCTGCATTTAGTATTACAAGAGATGAAAGTATATTTATATGTGCTTTTGGTAGAAGCAATTTTGGTGAAGGATATGAAAGACATAGAGGTAAATCTGCTGTAAAAGAATATAAAGCTGGAACAGGAACTGCAAATGTGCCAATTACAATAACAGCTGATGCTATTAGATTTACTGCTGGGAAAATAGAGGTAGATGTTACTATTGCTCACAATACTCCTATTGCTACTGAAATGGGATTATATTTTACATCACAAGAACCTGGTGTTGATTTAGGTAATGGCACTAATTTACAAAAGCAAGGTATAATATTAGATAGAGCACAAAGACAAAATGACAATTTTGCTAGAATGATACCTGGCCCAGCAACTAGTATTAAAGATATAAACGGTCAAGTTGTATTAAATACATCAACACAAAAAATACAAGAAGGTAATTTTACTTTTCAATATGGATTTGATATTGATAGATTTCCAATAACAAACGGAACAGGTAATGTTTCTAGTAAACTACCTATAGATAGAAAAGATTATTATGCTATGCCTTTTGTAAAAGTTAATAATAAAGAAATATACGGGTCAGTAATTGGTCCACCTAAATTAGGTAATATAAATGAGCCACCAGATATTGAAACCTTAAATTATACAGGTAATCAAATAAGCGGTGGACAACCTAAAGTTACTTTTAATGGTCAAGTATTCGAACAACTATCTAATACACCTACATTAACAGAAGCTGGGTTTATTTATGGAACAAATGCAAATGAAGTTGCCGCGGGAACTGGAAGTACCATTGTTGCGGTAAGTAATACCGTTACAAGTAATACACCAAGTAGTATATCTTTACTAAATTCATTTTTAGGACAACAAGGATCAGCTGGACAAACTCCTAAGTTTTCAGTTCAAGCTACTCTTACGGGTCAGCACGGACAAGTTATTTATTATATAGCTTATGTTAAAATATCAGGAGATGGCGGAAATACTTTGCATTTAGCAGAAGATGATAATCAAACAGGTGATTATGGTAAAGGGGTTGTTAGAGTTCAACTACAAGGTACTGCAGCTGTAACTTCTGGTGTTGGCACTAGACTACCTGTGCCAGAATTATTAGTTACAAAAGATGTAGGAAGAAAAGCCGGTACATTTAGAGCAAATCAAGGTGATAATGGAGGTTCTAATAAAAGTTTAACTGAAATGACACCTAAGTTTTACTATATGAAAGAAACTTCTATACCTGCAGCTTCATTATATAGAGGAAGTAGTACGGTTACAGAAGCAACAACACAAGCATATATTAAAATTAATGCTGCTAGTTCGCCTAACGCAACATCAGGAGTTGTTACTGTAACTGCTGACACTGATGATTTATCAAACTTAAAAAATTCAATAGCAACAACTATTTCAGGATTAGACGCAAACACTAGATATGTTTATTTTGTTACAGCGAATAATGGTGTAGCAATTACATCAGCTCCTTTTGCGCAAGGCGAAGGGCCTTCAAAAAGATGTTTTTCTTTTAAAACACAACCTGAACCACCCGCATATCCTAATGGACAAAGAGCATTTTCTAAAATTATAGAAATAAAAAATGTAACAACAAATTCTGCAGAAGTACATATTAAATGGACAGGTGGTGGTGGTGATATTTCAACTATTACAAAACACGGTGTTTATTATGCTAAAACATCTGCAATGACTGCTCCATTTACTATTGTGAGTATTTGGAATGCAAGTCCTGCTAAAACTTTTGTTTCAACTAATGAACCATTAGAAGATACTGCAGAATTAACAGGATTAGAACCTGGAACGGAATATCATGTATGCTGTACTATGCTAAACGATAATACACTTGGCGATATTGCTGGAATGACCGGTTCAGGAGGTGAAGGTATTAGTAGTGTTAGAAAATTTACAACACAGGGAGGAACAGTTGCTAACCCTATACCTGTGCCGGTACAAAGTATAAAGGTTAATCCCACAAGACTTATAATAGCTGAAAATGGCAAAAAGAAAGTTTTTGGAAGAAGATTAGCAAACGGTTCACCTTCATCAATGCGATATGCAAATCCTTCATTTGCTATTTCAATATCACCAAAAGATGCAGAACTTAAAGAATCTGATATAACTTTTCCAGCATATAGTTTTATAAATCCAAAAGTTGTTGTTAATAAATCAAAATTAATTAGACAAGGAAATGGTCAATATAGAGTTGAACTTGAAATAAACCCAAATCAAGGGATTTTTGCAAAACCAAGTTTAAGTGGGGTTGTAACAGTTAAACATCCAAACCCGCTTGTAAAAGCGGCTACGGTTGATTTATCACAAGCTGGTCCTGCTAAAGGTAAACCGATTTTTACAAAATGGCCTTAAAATATATAATATAGTATGTCAGAAAAATTACCATTTGAAAAAATTTTTCCGTATTTTAGTTACAGATGGCGTTATAACGATGGACAATTTTCTCCTTATGCACCATTTAGTAAAGTTGCTTTTATTCCAAAAGATCCAGATGTTGAAGATTTTTTTAGAAAAGGGCATAATACTTCTGTAGCAAATAAATTAGAACAAATAACTTTAAAAGATATAGATAGAGGAGGGCCTGATGTAGAGGCTGTAGATATATTATATACAGAATCTATTTCAAGTACTATCTATGTTTTAAAAACTATTGAAATACCAGAAGCTGAAAGAGGTAATGGTAGTCCCTTAACTGTTCAATTAAAAGAAAGAAGTTTTGGAGCAGCATTACCAGCTAGCCAATTAACAAGACAATTTGATAGTGTACCAAAAAGTGCAAAAGCACAAGAAATTACAGCTAATAGAGTTATATATGGTAATTATATTACTAAATATAATCAAAATGATAATTTAAAAATTGAACTTGGTACAGCTGTTTTCCCAGATCCTTTAAACGGTCCATCTTTAAAAGGTAATAGAACTTATGAAGTAGGTGTTGCTTATATGGATAGATTTGGTAGAATAGGTGGTATGTTAACTCAAAAAGCACCTGATACAGATGCTGAAGGCTCAAGTATAAAAACACCCTTTACACAAAGATTTAGAACTGGATTAACAGCAAAAATAACTAGCGATCCACCTGAGTGGGCTAAGTTTTATAGATATTATGTAAAAGATGTATCAGGTGAGCATTTTAATTTATCTTCATTTAATATATATAATGATGGTACAGCAGATGACAATGATTCAGATAATGTTTATTTACAATTTAATTCTACAGATAGAAATAAAATAACTGAAGATACAGTATTAATACCTAGAAGACATACATTTAATAGAAAAATAAATGGCGCTGCTATAGAAACTATATTTGCAGGTGAATCAAGACATCCGGTGCTAGGTATTGAAAATGATGCTCCTGATGTTGTAAAAACTCAAATAACAGAAAGAGTGGTAATTCCTGTTGTAACGTTTGTAGAAAGAAATGGTAGAATAAATAATCCAACTACCACAACCGGGCAAGGGGGAGGACAGGCTGCTTATATAACTCAACCAGGTGATACAGCTGTTGCTATTGGAGATGAATCTAACTTTGCTGTTGTAGCAAGTAAATTAAATGAATATATCGCCTCTCAAGACCCTAGCCAAAGTACAAGATTTGAACTTGGTACAGGAACATCAGCTTCAGGGCTTGCTGATCAAGTTGTCGATGTTTCTAGTTATGGAGAAAGATTAGCATTAAGGTTTAAACCTGCTAATAAATCAGATGATAATCAATATAAAACTGATTTAAATTTAATTGATGAAGTAAGATTTTTAGCTGCCGATTCAAGCCAAAAAAAAAGACATGTTTTTAAGTTTACTCTTGCGGATAGACTTGATGACGATGGGCAACCTATAGCTGGAACAGGATTAAGTAAAGGTGGTCATACCTTACATGGAGGCGGTGCCTTCAATGATCCTACTATGTCTTTAAAGATATATAAATTAGGTTTATCAGAAGATGGTAAAAATAAATTAAAAGGATCGTTTTTTGTAAAAGTACCTAGACTGTTTTCAACTACAGCAACAATTGTTACTTCTGGCACAGGGTTAGTTGCAGGTCAAACACCGCATGATAACGATGGAAATGTTGCTGGTAATGAAATTCTCGAAGCTAACTTTGAAACAGAACCGGGGCCAGATTCTAATTTAGATTTATATTTTGAAGGTAATAGAACTTATGAAGTTAGAGATGATGATGGTAATATTACAGATCATGGGCAAACAAATACAGTAGAATTTGCAAATTGTATTGCTACAGCAGAAGATACTTCAAAAGAAGTTTACTTAGAATCAAGAAAGCTTTTTGATAAGTTTAATACTGTTGAACTAGTAAAAGGTATTAGAGTAAATACACCTGATCCAAGATATGCAGAAGAAAATAGAAAAACAGGATTAATATTTTCTGGTTTATATAATTCTAAAACTGGTACAAATAATTTAAATCAATTTGATTTATCTACAGGTATTACTAAAGAACTTGAACCAAACTATGGTGGTATACAAAAGTTATATACACTTGATACAAACTTGTTAGCGCTTGCTGAAGATAAGGTATTTAGAGTATTAGCTGATAAAGATGCATTATTTAACGCTGACGACGGTGTAAATGTTACTGCAACTAATTTAGTATTAGGTCAAGCAATGGCTTATCAAGGTAATTATGGTATAAGTACACACCCTGAATCATTTGTATATTTTAAAAATAATATTTATTTTTCAGATGCTAAAAGAGGTAGTATTATACAATTAACACCTGCCAATGGACAAATGTTTCCTATTAGCTCAAAAGGTATGTCAAACTTTTTTAGAGATAGATTAGGAGCACTGCAAACTACAACAGCTACAGATAATGATGGAAATGTATTTAATACAGCTAAAATTTTAGGGCTTTACGACGGGCACAAAAAAAATTATATAGTATCAATACAAGGGTATAACCAATCGGATGCGTCTATTGGCTCCGAAAGTATTCCAAATGAGACATCTAACATCACTTTATCATATAGTTTAAACTCACAAGGCTGGACAAGTCGATATTCATTTATTCCAGAAACAGGAATTAGTATGAATAATAAGTTTTTTACATTTAAAAATGGTAAAGCATATTTGCATCATTCTAATACTGCAAATAGAAATAACTTTTATGGAGTAGCTGGTAATTCAGAAGTACAAATAATATTTAACGATAATCCTTCTTTTGTTTCAGATTGGCTTAGTTTAAATTATGAGGGTACAGCTGGATGGTTAGCATCGGAAATAATAGGTGAACAAGATTCAACTTATAGTATAACCAATGTTAGATTATTAGATTCTGAAGATTCTAATTTTGATGGTTGGTTTTTAAAAGAAGGTAAATATTATGGATCTATAGTTGGTACACAACCTGTATACATTATACAACCAGGTAGCAGTATAGGTTCAGATGGATTTTATCCATTAATTCAAGACGGATCAAATACACAAGATATATCCGGTACAAAAGGCTTTTTCTTAAAAGCAAGATTTAAAAATACATCAACTTCTGTATGTGAACTTGCAGCAGTTGGAAGTGAATATTATATTAGTCAAACTTAAAAAATAAATTATTATGTCAAGTCCGTTAAAATTTGCTGACCCGGTATCAGCTATTGCTGGTGCAGTAGGAGGTTTAGGACAGATTGCTACAGGTATATTTGGTAGCAGAAGAAGAAAAAGAGAAGCTAGAGCCGCTGCGGCAGAACTTCAAGAGGCAAGACAGGGCCTTATAGATACAACATTTACAAATCAATTTTCAGGTCTTGATAATCCGTTTGAAGACATGCAAGTAAATTTACAAGCATCTCAATTTCAAGCACAACAAACCGATCAAGCTTTAGCACAGGGTTTAGATGCCGCTGTACAATCAGGTGGTGGTGCAACAGGGTCTGCACAAGCTATAGCTGATGCTGCCCTCCGCTCTAAACAAAATATTGCAGCTGATATTGCAAGACAAGAATCTGCTAATCAAAAAATGGCTGCAGATGCACAAATGCAATTAGATTTTAGAGCTGCGCAATCCGCAGATGATATACAGCTTAGAAATTACGATAAACAACAACAAATATTAAATTTAGCAGCAGCAAGAAAACAAGCGGCTGATCAAGCAAGGGCACAAGCTACAGCAGCTATAACAGCAGGGTTTGGATCATTAGCTGGGTCTGCAGCAGCTGGTAATTTTGAGGGATAAATAAGGATAATATGAGCAACAACAAATCAAACAGTCCATTTTTTGCAATAGGACAAGGTATAAACAATCTTTTAGACTATCAAATGATAGCCCGTGCTGGTGCTCCGAGAAACTTTTTGGGTACAGCTATTGGTGCAGTTGGTTCTTTAATTTCTAGATTAGATTTTTCTGAAATGACTAAAAATGATGAAGAACTAGTAGACCCTAATGCAGGTAAAGAAAAAACAACTAAATTAAATACAGAAAACACAGGTGTTACTGATGCAGAAGAATTAACAGAAACACTAGCAGACGGGTTTGTAAGTAAAGTATTACAAAATGAAAAAAAAGAAGTTACTACATCATCTACCAAAGGAGATGGTAAGGGAGGCAAGAGACCTGATGGTATGCCTGATGCAGATATGAATACCGGTAAAGGAGGTGGTATAACTAATACTCAAAAAAAGAATTTGATAGCTCA
>CETF01016072.1_pt1 | contig 10939 bp, 14 predicted proteins | sample 326991 | NCBI WGS metagenome assembly CETF01 (sample SAMEA2622331, study PRJEB7988) | marine metagenome | biome: marine biome (ENVO:00000447); feature: surface water layer (ENVO:00002042); material: "saline water (ENVO:00002010), including plankton (ENVO:xxxxxxxx)" | depth 5 m | reverse complement strand
GCATCGCTCCAACTGATGTCGGGGTTTGCTGTTCTCTTACATGCCTCTTGAAATGTATTAAAGTTCACGAATGTTCTCCAAAAATCCTTGATTTCTTTGAATTGAATAACCTACCGCAGTGACACGGTCACGATCAGGTGAGTCGTTTATAAGAATTCTCTGACCTCCTGCATCTAAACCCATGATTAAATGATCCCAAAAAAGATTAGCGGCTCTTAACGACCTCTCCGTAGTTTCTCGTGTGCTTTCTTTCCTGCCAGTAGTGATAATAATCTTGTAACCTTTCCAGTTCCAATTATCAAAAGCCTCTTTTACTCCAGGTAAAAGCTCTAAGTCTTCTTCAAAAATATCGGAAAGATTCTTCTTTTGCTTAAAAATAGTGCCGTCGATATCTACAAATACAGTCTTCATGACAACTCCGATACAATCCATTTGTATGTTTTTTGAATGCCCTCACACAAAGGCATAGAAGGAGCCCAACCAAGCTTTTCTCGAATGAGCCTATTGTCTGAGTTCCTACCCATCACACCAAGTGGACCTTCTACATTGTTGATGATACACTCTTTACCAGAAATATCGATAATCATTTTCCCAAGATCGTTAATAGAGATCATTTCTTCAGACCCTATATTCACGGGATCCTTAAAGTCTGAAGCCATAAGCCTTTGAACAGCCTCTACGCATTCATCAATATAAAGAAACGATCGAGTCTGAGTTCCTGGACCCCAAACATCTATACTACCTTTAGATTGAGCAACCTTACGACAGAGGGCAGCGGGAGCCTTCTCCTTCCCACCATCATAAGTCCCTTCAGGTCCAAAGATGTTGTGAAACCTAGCAATGCGAACATCTAGACCATAGTTCCTAGAAGCTGCAAGAAAAAGTCTCTCACTAAACAACTTCTCCCACCCATACTCCGAATCAGGGTTGGCTGGGTAAGCGGAATCCTCAGAGCAGAGGGGGTTGTTAGGATCCTCTTGGTTATGACTAGGGTACATACAAGCGGAGCTAGAGTAGAATACCTTCGACTTCCACTTTACTGCAAACTCAGCACAGTGCAGGTTAATCAATCCAGAGTTACGCATCACATTGAAATCGTTTTCTCCTGTAAAGATGTAGCCTGCGCCTCCCATGTCGGCAGCGAGTTGATATACTTCGTCTATTTTGCTTCCATACCTAAAGTCTAGATAATACCAAGCAGTTTGCTTTGATAGGTCTAACTTATGATAATCGTCGCAGTAAGTTTCCTTTTCGCAATACTCATTACGATCCTTAATATCTACAACGATAACCTTGTTACCTTCAGACTTTAACTTACGAGCAAGATGGTGACCTATAAACCCGGCACCCCCACAAATCATAATCGTCTTCATTTAATGTACCAATCCTCATAAGGTCCTAAAGGGCACTCTGCGTCTTTTTTGTAGAGCGTGTACCCATTCTTTTTGAATATTTCTCTAGACTCCTCCGCAACAGAATCACCATACCAATACCTGTCGTGCTCGAAAGTCACACATCGAAAACTATATTCATCCAAAGGTAGTCTCTTAAGAACTTCCAGAGTTGCATCAGGCGGGTCAATGTCTAAACTAAGGTAGTCAATAACTTTTGGCATGTTCCATTTTTTGAATGCCCACTCATAATCAAGAGTTGTGGCGTCGAATTGAAGCACAGAGGCCTTTGGACATCGAGACAATAACTGCATGACGTAGTTCACATCATTCTCAATTAGCAAACCGCTCCAATCATACTCAGATTGAAAAAGGTAAGTGTTATTATTCTGTATGGGCATTGCTGCGCCTATATCGACAAAAGTTCCCTGTCTTTTCCCTTTCATTACTTCTTGAACGAACAGGTCTTGCCCATCGGCACTATAGGTCTTAATCATTTAGATAAACTCTTTATGTTCTATGTCTGAAGATTCGAACTGTTTAACCAAACCGTTCATATATGCTTCATTATCGAGATTTTCACGAACTTCCCATATCATCTTGTTACTTTCGTGAGGCTTGCATAGTTGTGTGCAGTTACTAAAACACTCCACTTCCTCAATATTATACATTATCTTCTCTCTAAATTGAACATTATTCCAGATATCCTCAAACGTTGAATCCTTAAGGCTACCATAGCTATATTGCTTATAACCTCTCAGATTTGGGCAAACGTAAACATGCCCATCCGCTCCAACACATGGCTGAATTTGAGAGCCTAAACATTTCTTATATACTCTTCCGAAAAAATCAGGGTCGTTCTTCAGGTCCTCAAGCTTGTATTCATTTATTGCAAACTTGTCTCCAAGTATTTGTTTAGCCTGCTCAATCACGGGCTGCACCTTTTCCCAAAATTCTACATTTCTTTGAACACCGTCTTCTCGCTCAATGTTAACAATCTCTGGCTTTAACTGGCAATACTTGACATCTAATTCTTTAAAAGTATTTGCATAGTCTATGATTTCACCGTATGTGTCTGGGGTTATCACAAACCCAACACCAATATCTATTTTGTTCCCCTTCTCCTTATTTAAGCTTATCAACCTCTTTAGGTTGGACATCATCTTATTCCAATCTTGATTTGGTCTTGATCTCCTAACAGAGTTGTAAGTTTTCTCAGTGCCAGCATCTATGGAAAACCTGACCCAAGACATATTATCCACAAGTGTTTCGAATAGGTCATGCTTATCTAGTAGTGTCCCATTCGTGAACATACCCATTTTAACACCGTGTTGACCTAAGTAAGCTATTGCCTCTTTTAGGTGAGGATTAATCGTTGGCTCACCACCTCCTGTCCAGTTAACCGCCTTAACTCCCATCTTAACAAAGCTTTCACATAGCTTCATCAACATATCTCTCTTCATCACAGACCTATCAAAAGTTTCTAAATCTTTTGATTCAGGCAAATGAATGTACGAAGATATACAAAAGTAGCAACCATGATTACATGCATTGCTGGGATCTACCTCAATCAGCACTGGGGAAGGATTCTTACCTCGTAATAAAGGTAGTACTGAGTCCAGATTGGCGATAATTTTGTTTCGCGGATTAAATACAGATGTCATTTTAAAAATTATTTATATGAGTTTTATGCCCATGAAATCCTAAGACGCTGGGGTTAGAATGTAGTTGATTACTAGAAAATCTAGAGGCTAAGTCGTGAGGAGCGTACTTTACGCCCCTCTCAACATAATAGTCATAATTGTTAAGGCAACTATATACATCTTCTGGGACGTATCGAGTGTCTGGGCACCCCTTAGCTACGTTAAAGAATTTTTTACTCCTTAGTGTGAAACCTCCATTACCCACTAAATTTAGATCATCTTTTGGCTTGTCTTTAACAGCCTGATCAACATACTGTGTGTGTATGTGGGCAGGGTACCAGAACGGAGCACCAATATAGTCGTATTCTAAAAACTCATCAGTCCATGCTTGAGGGTGAATTACAAAGCCATCATAATCAACATACAGATAGTGACTTGTTTCAATGAAATCTCCTATCTCCTTTAAGACAAACTTGTTCCAACCCTCGTAAGTAATTTTTTCTATTTCTTGAAACCTAGTATCTGAATCAACAGCGGAGATATCCTCTTTATTAGAGCTAATAAAGAGGATATCTCCGAAGTCTATGTCTCGCTTACTAACGTTTAGAGACTTTAGTATGTTTTTATTGCAACCTGCCCCGTCTACAGCAACGAGAGTTACATCGGGGAGTTTAACCTTAGCAGGCACTATGCTTCATTCTCCAATAATCATAAAGATCATGCATAGTTGTATGAATATCAAACTCAGGCTTCCAACCAGTTAGATTATGAAGCTTTGAAACATCGGCGTGCTGATAGAATATATCGTGAGGTCTCCAGAAAGGCTTGTGAATAACCTTATTGACAGGTTGCCCATGAATGTCTATTAAAAGATCGGTGAAGTATTCCATCTTTCGAGGAGTGTCCCCACAAACATTGAAAACCTGCCCATCAGAATTTTCATTCATCATTAATAGGTAGTAAGCTCTTACAGTATCCCTAACATCCATTACCACGCGAGTCGTGCTAAGGTTGCCCACCTTCAGATCTCCATCCTTGCTCATATTAGCTAACTGATAAGCATCCGAAGAGATTGAAAAGGTCTTACCTCTCCTAGGGCCAGTATGGGAGAAAGCTCTAGTAATGAATCCCTTTATCTTCTTGTTAGTAAACCTTTCCTGGAGGTAGAGGTCTATAGCGGCCTTAGAGTTGCCATAAGGGTTTGAGGGTAGGATAGGGTCATCTTCCTTTAGTTTTCTACCATCAGATCCTGTGTTGCCGTACACCTCAGAGGTTGAGCAAAACATGAACTTAGTGTGTGGACTATTCTCAACGACAGCCTCTATGAGGTTTATTGACCCCATTACATTACTGTTAAAAGTCCCCACAGGATCAATAAAACTAGTCGGAGGATGTGATTGAGCAGCCAAGTGGAAGATACCGTCATACTGCTCACTACGCACAACTTCGGTCATCCTTTGACGGTCAATCAAATCACCGTAAACAAACTTTATAAGTTCAAAATTATCAAATGGGACCACATCCAGGATATCAGTCTCCATTCCATTGCTGCCTCTAACAAGACCATGAACCTCATGACCCTCTTCAATAAGTAAATTTGCAAGATGAGGACCTGCAAAGCCTGTAATACCGGTGATTAAGTATTTCATCCTTTTATAACGCTATCTTTTCCTATAAAGTCTAGTTTCCAATTAGTTGAAACTGTAAATCTATGACCAGTTTCAACGACTGGTCTTTTCAGGAGATACCTATCGCGTGATAGGTTAAACACCACTCCGTCAAGAAACTGATGAACTGAACTCTCTATACAATATAACTCTTTAGCTTTCTGAAAGACCAGATACCAGTCTGGGATATTATAGCCATCGATAGGCTTAACTTCTACAATTTTATAATTGACATCGGGGATGGTCGCAACTTCGTTTCTTGAATCTGTATTATGAGCCACAACATAAGGCTCATCTTCAGTTAACTCAAGATGATTGAAAAGACTCAACTCTTTGTCGTAATTTCGAGTCCAAGAGAGCTTGTTCTTTTCATCAAAAGGAACCTCAGCCAACCGATATTTGCATAACTCAAAGTTCTCATTGAATCTTTGAGCAGTTGAGTGCGGTCCTCTATCAGCTAAATTTAGAACCTTGTCATAATCATCAAACATTGGCAGAATCTTCATAACATCAGACCTCAACCAATCCGAGTGCAATGACTCATCTGAAAGGATAATAGGTTTAACGTAGTCAAAGTATTCTAGTGTTGGGATAAATTGCTCTCTAACAGGCCAATGAACCTCATACCCTTTATCCGCGTACCACTTTGCAATAGGGGCACATACAAAAATATCACCGTAGGCTCCAGGTTGAACTAGTAGTAGCTTTTTCATTTCTTTATCCAAAAAGAATTACCCTGACCGTTTCCGTGTTCATTATCGAGACCAATGGAGTGTAGGTCGAAATCTTCTAAATAATCTTCAAGGTCCTCCTTATAGCACTGCCCCTGATAAGGCTCCGCATCCCAAGGCTTGATAAAATCTTTTGTATGGATTTCTAAAAATAATGAATTACAGTTTTTCAAGGGAGATCCCTTCAACACACTAAGTTCAGCCCCTTGAACGTCTACCCACAGCAAGTCTATATCACTCTCAGAAAAAAGAGAGTTAAGTGTCACACAAGGCAGATTAAGCACGCTTTTTATTTTAAAAGGGTGTCCGTGCTTATCTCCTTGAAATTTTAATAAAGATCCACTCCCCTCTCCACCATTACCTAACTCATAAAATTCAACAAACCCATCGGAATCAGATACAGCTTTGTTGTATAGTTTCACTCTACTATTACTGCCATAGTTTTGTTTTAAAACATTAAAATGCTCGGGAACAGCTTCAAATGCATGAATAATGACATTAGTGTAGTTACTAAGAAGTCTTTGTATTTCATAACCGTGGTAAGCTCCGACTATGACTATATTCTTAATGTCTTCTGATTCTTTATCAATTGCCCTATGAAATGAAGATTCAACATCCCTCTGTATAACATCATAGGCGTTTCCCTGTGGGTAATGGTAAGTCATATCAATTGCTCCTTAAAATCTTTCCATATAATTTCTGGCGTTAGCTGGGAAAGGATCTTTCTATTTTCAGAGTGCTCTTTCCAAAGTTCTTTATAGTCTGGTTGAAGCGTAAGGAGTGTTGTCCCTAAGTCTTCGTCGTCTTTTATTTCTATAATAGACCTCGGACTATAGAGATGTCTCTGCCCTTGACGGTCAGTAGAGATTAGGATCGAACCCACAGCCATTGCATCAAAGATTCTCCAACTATTCCTATCCATACCCGTTGGATTTAGTCCAATACGATAATTAACCATCATCTCTAGATTATTGTTAACTCTCGATACGGAAAACTGTTTTACCTGATCTCCAAAGTATTTACTTTGCCAGTCTAAGCTTACGTTGCTGTTTGTAAAAACAACTCCACCAGCATAAGGTATATTGTTATCCTCAAGGCTATGTAGCCACTGGTATCTTTGATTGTATATCATGTCACCGGGCGCATACTCTGCTAAAAACCTAGGATCCGCAGGGGCGTTACCCTTATAGGAGCCTATAAAAGTAGGAGAGACAGCCATGTAGGGTATTGCATTCTTTGCCCTGAAAATGGGAAGATCTACACTTGCTATATTTTTTAAGAATAAGAACGGGGTCAAGGGTAATCCCACATTCTTTAAATTGTCCGGTCTAGTGTGACTCTCTTTGAAAGATACTTTTCCGTAAGCTACAGCCTTATCTTTTAATTGATAGTAAGCAACATCAGGGTCAAAGTGATCCCAACTATCCTCACCATCAAACAGCAGGATAGAGTCCGCTATCCCCTCATACTCTTTGTTATGACTTGGGCTTATAAATGCCCATTCAAATCTCTCTCCTTTCTCAGGCTCTCCAACCTTAAGATTGAAGCCTAACATACGAAGGCCCTGCTCTACTCGGTAGGCATGATTATCCCTACCTCCTATAAAGTTAACTCTCACTATTTCCTAGTCCTAAAGAGGTATGCATAAATCGGATCACTTATGTAGACCTCATTGGTTAGTAGAGGCTTCAAACGCATTGAGTAGTCTTTATCTTCTCCCATGTTTATTTCAGGGAATTTAACTTGCAACGCTAGCTCTCGCTTAACCGGGTTAATATGATTAGGGTTTCTATAATAGTTTCTAATCAATGGATGCCCAGTGTTTGGCTCGTCAAACCATTCTTTAAATTGCAATGAATGATAAGTTAAACCCCTCAACGAATAGTCCTCGTAATGCAATAAGTGTATACCTACAACATCAGGTGAAGTCTTCACTGCTTCTAAAATACTGGACACGTAATAGTGAGCCACTATATCATCATCATCAACAAATGCAATGTAATCCCCTTTGGCCATTTCCAGTAAGGCATTGCGTTTACTACCTATGGACTGGCTAGGGTCACCTTCAAATACCAATAACTCCACATCATCAGTGATTTGACCGTTGAGAGATCTTTTCAGCCTTTTAAGGTAAGAGGCCCTAGAAGGCATTGTCGGAACTAGAATAGAAAGTTTCATATCTTTAATGGGATCCTGTTCATTGTCGCTTGCTCACTGTGCCCATCAGCTTGATAGAAAATAGGGTCGGTGACTGCGTATACATTATACTCACTCATTGTCTCCGCTATGGGATCGTCAACACCCCCCACTGGCTGCTCAATGTGCTTGTTCAGTAAATTCTTAATGTGATTCCTGTAACGCTCCGACAAGTAAACTATGGCGTGCATACTCAGCATATTGTAGACAGTGTTTACCTCTGGGTTAGGAGTGGTTGTCGCAACAATTCCATAAGGAATTGTCCTGCCTTCCAACCTACCATAGATACTAACACCTAAGTATAAAGCATCAGCATCATCAGGAACTTCAAACTCCTGATCAATATCAATAGATGACCCATTCAGGATATTAACATCATCCTCTAACAGCAAACAAGGCAATGAAAGAGATTCTAATGCTTGAAGATGTCCCTTTGCAACACCAATAGTGTAGGGATTGGTTATACCCCCATCACATCTTTTAAAGTCTAATTTAGAACTCTCCAATAGTAGTTTTGTTGCAGCATCTCTTTCTGGGTACTTTTCAGAAGTTAAGTATGCAACGTCTAAATCTCTAATTCGTATTTTCATTTATAACATCTCCGATTCGCTTTAAATTCTTGATAGACATGTACTCAAGATAACCTATCATTTCCATCCCCACTCTGTCGAACCAGTCAGCTTTAAAAGCTCCTGAATTATCTGAAGTCACTACGTTCAAGCCCAGACATTTTGCCTCCACCAGTAATCGACAGCATGTCTCTCTAGCGATTGGAAAAAATACAAGAGCCGAGTACTTTGAAAGAGATTCTAAAAAAGAATAATAGTCCCTGTTGCCTATCAGATCATAGTTTATCTTCATGCCATCACAAAAATCTTTAGCTTGCCTTGTGTTCTTTATCCAATTACTAGAATCAAGAACCGCAAACTTACTGTTTTTCTTAGGAGTTTCCCTAAGAAGGTTGGACAGCACACTTAACTCCTCCTTAGACCAAACACTACAATTCAAACTTTCAAAGTTGCCTTCAATGTTATTCAACTTAAATACCTCTAAATGGTCTTCAGTTTGAACAAATGTCAGTATGGCATTTTTATACAGATCTCTATTAATAATCTCATTTGACGGCACCAGAGACCCTTCAAACCTCCAAGGATGTCTTGTATGGTGGAATTTATAATCGTGCTCAATGATGATGTACCTACAGTTCTCAGTTAAATAATCTATTTTAGACTGAGGTAACAAAGAGATGTTTGATAAGACATAAAACTCACCGGCAACTGGCTCGAAGTGTGGACTCGTAATCACTTCAAAATTAAAATACTTTATGAGCGTGTCGTCAACCCTCTCAGCGCCACCTGGGGACTGGTCAACTAATAGGTCTGTTACAAACTTAACCATTATACGTATCTTGCCCCTGGTCTTTCAAATATCGCTGCCGGATATACTCGGTAGTATTCGTGAATAATGTTTTTCTTCATGCCCTCAGCTAAAGAGTGTGCGAAACTTTGATTCCCGTAAAACTCCTCACACCCAGCGATGACTCTTGCTAAGTCTAAAATTGTTTCAGTCTTATAGTGTTCAATTTTAACATCAAAAGTATACTCAACAATTTCATGTTCTTTTTCAAATCCAACAAACACACAGCGATCTTTTATCTGAGGTAGCGTGGACTCCCAGAATTCGTGATTACCATGCACCCTAGGGGACCTTGAGATAACGATTTTTTTATCTAAGACTATCGGGTCCAACCCGGTTATCCACGGTTCATTCCTATGAGTTTGAGAGAGATTAAAGCAGTCTAAATGAGAGTCAGAGAGATTGTGAAACTTTATGTGATGTCTAAACTGATCCAAGTCATAATCAACTTTTTGCCCTTCCCAAAATTCAACTGATTCAATGTAAGGTTGAAGCTCAAGAAGTGGCTTTAATGACTCTATGGTTTTAGAATTCAGTTTAGTTCTAGTTTTATGCATCCACCTCACATAGGGGCTACTCTCACCGCCCTCGGGGTCTAGGTACAACTTACCCCCACCTAAAGCCTTAACCGTAGGCAGGGAAAAAATAATATCACCTATATCTCCACTATGCTTGAACGTTTTCATCTTGTAGTTTGTAGCCTGTATCTTTTATGGCCTGCATATAAAGATCGTATCGAAGCTGACATTGCTTACGTCCATCAAATAAATCCTTTGTATGGTCATGCAGATTTTTACCAAGTTCAATTCTATGCTTCTTATCCTTACAAAGTTTGCTTAAAATCTTAGTCCATTCGCTTTTTGGAGCGTCGTGGTCTATCAAGTATCCAGTCTCTCCATTAATAATGGTTTCATCGTAACAGCCAACATTGCTGGCAACGAGAGGAATCTTATAGCGAGAACATTCTGCAACCTTAATATCGGACTTTGAGTCGTTGAAGTTATTCATTTGTAGCGGAGCAATTGCAACGTCCATATCGGCGTAGTAACGACCGTAAGCGTCTGGGGGTAGTGCGTAGTGTATGTTGTAGTTTTTGTGGCCCTTAAAGCCTCTCAGAAGCTGTGACATGTATTCAGGCCAAACCTTAGCTTCCCAACTATTCTTATCCTTACTAGGGTCGGGAGGAGGGTGGCCGTAGAAGTTCCACTGAACGTTCTCTCTCCCCACTTTTTGATTTACCAAGTGAGGCACAGCGTTAAAGACTTTCACATCTCCCCTATGGTGAATGCCAGCCGCATACCCAATGCGGGTAAACTTAGCTTTGCTTCGAGGATGATTCCAAGCGGGCAATTGATAGTCTAAAACATTCCTAACCACAGCTAAACACTTCCCAATGAAAGGCTTAATTCTTTCTGCAAACTTTAACTGTGTTACAGTTACTAAGTCAGCGTGGTGGTAACAAAATTTAGTAACATCACCAAGCTTATTATCTTGGTAAGTTTGATATAGGTGATGTTCTTTATAAAGATCGGTTAAGAGATCATCCGTATCAAAGTGTACAAACTTACCAAGCTTCTTAGCAATGCCAATAACCCTACCTGTATAAGGCCCTCCGTACTTAAGAATATTAGCGACGAAAACAATATCCGCCCAATTCATATCAACTAGATCATCCTCATGAGGCGCTGAACTATCTTCTGTATTAACCTCTAGAGGATTGTCGCTATACCTAACTTCAACCTTATCAGACAATTCCTCCTGCATCATTTTCATCGGAGAAAGTTGGCGATAATAACTACAGCCCCCATGATTGGCAAATACAACTAGTATTCTTAGTTTACGCATGAGGACATTATAGTGCTATGGGTATAAAAAAACTAACCCAGATCCGAAGA
>CETF01061349.1_pt1 | contig 10947 bp, 1 predicted proteins | sample 326991 | NCBI WGS metagenome assembly CETF01 (sample SAMEA2622331, study PRJEB7988) | marine metagenome | biome: marine biome (ENVO:00000447); feature: surface water layer (ENVO:00002042); material: "saline water (ENVO:00002010), including plankton (ENVO:xxxxxxxx)" | depth 5 m | reverse complement strand
GTCCAAATATAATATTTTGGTTTTACCTTATCTATTTAATAGTTTTAGGAGGCGACGCTAACTCTCCTGCCAGCGGCTTGGAACCTATGTTAGGCATCAGCTTTGGTGGTAAAAAACAAAAGAAGAAGGCCCGACCAACAGTGACAGACGTTGCAGCTGTTAAGGTTGACGGAGATCCCGTTACTTCAAGAGGTTATGCAGAGGTAGTAGATTTAATATCCGAAGGGCCTATTGAAGGCCTCGTAAGCGGGGAGTATGTTTTTACAAAAAATGATAATGTTACTGGTTATTATAGGTCTGAGTTTACTCACTACACAGCTACAGGAATAGACCCCACAGATTCAGAACAGTCTCAAAATTTAGGCTTTCTCAGATCTATCTATTGGAACGAAATCCCGATAGTAGACGATAGCTCTTTTTATAATTTTTCTTCAGTTAACGTAAGTTATACGATAGGTAATCCTACAGGAAACACACCTAAACTAGACTCCACTAACTTACCTCTTTACGCCAACATGACTGATACCGATATTTTAGATTTAAGTATATCCAGAAATATTGGAGAGAGACTATATGGACCAGAAGTAAAAGGAGGAGATCTTTTACCGACAGCAGAAAGACAAGCAACCCTAAGAGGACCTATAGACAAATACGCTAAAACTTATACTATTTTAAATAAACAGTGCAGCGAGTTAATAGTAAATATTAAAGTCCCGTCAATGGTAGAGCAAATACAAGCGGGGCCTAAAATGTACAAAAAGAAACGCAGTCCCCAGCCTGTTGGGTACGGAGACACTAAAGCCAGAAGTATTGATTACAGTATATATTATCAACCTATTTTTGACGAAAGGTTTTCCCAGAACAAAACTAGCAGCAACGCTGGGGGACATTATTCATCTTCTAATTGGGAGTTAGGTAAGAAAGAGACTATTCAAGGTAAAGTTGACGAGGCTTATATAAGATCATCAAGAATTGATTTATCTGAAGCGGGGTTTCAAGATAAAAAGGGCTTTCAAGGCTGGAATATCCGCATAGTAAGAACCACACCAGAATCTTTGAGTTCGTTTCTGAGGCATCAATCATTTGTGGATTCTATTGTAGAGGTTTATGGAACTAAATTGAGATACCCCTACTCTTCCATGGTATACTCTCAGTTTGACGCCAGATCTTTTTCACGCGTTCCAAGTAGGGCTTACGACACTAAATTGTTGAAAGTAAAAGTCCCTAACAATTACAACCCAATTATAAAAAGCTACGGAACTAGCGCTGGGGGCATGGGAACTAAAGTACAAGGGATAGCAGTGGGCACAGCCACAAACTCAAACACCCTAGATAACGGAAAAACATGGAGCAGGCTAAGCTCCAACGCAACCGTAGAATGGAATGGAGAGTTTAATAAGGATAAAGTGTGGACAGATAATCCTGCTTGGTGTTTTTATGACTTAATAACCAATCCAATATACGGACTGGGTGACTACATATCTCCCAACCAAATAGATAAATGGGTGCTTTATGAGATTGCCCAATACTGTGATGAGCTAGTTGATGATACATACGGAGGGTTTGAGCCACGGTTCACAATTAACTATATCATAACGTCCAGAGAAGAAGCTTATAAAGTTTTAAATGATTTATCATCTGTATTTCGCGGTATATGCTACTATACGAATGGAAGTATTTTTTCCACACAGGATAAATTTAAGTCTGCTGTTCACTCTTTCAATAACACAAATGTTGTTGATGGTAACTTTACGTATTCCAGCTCAGCCAAAAAAGCTCGCCATACTGTTGCGGTAGTTAGATACAACGATAAGAGAAACTGGTATCAACCCGCTATAGAATACATGGAAGATGAAGAAGCCGTTAAAAGATACGGGATAAGAGAGCTTGAAACTACAGCCTTAGGCTGCACAAGCCGAGGACAAGCCCGAAGATTTGCAAAATGGATTATAGCAAGTGAATCCCAAGAAACAGAGACGGTATCTTTCCAAGCTGGACTTGAAGGAGCTTATCTACGACCCGGGGATGTAGTAACTATATACGATAATAACAGAAACCCGCTAAAATACAGCGGAAGGACAAATGCGGTAACTCCGCTTACTGTTGCTCGAGGTACAGTGCTTGATGAAAATCAAATTGTCGCTGCAGCAAGGTCAACTGTAAACAGTGTAGTTTTAGATCAATCCGTAGATTTGGAAAAAAATAAAAAGTATAAATTTTCTATTTTAACTCCGACTTACGACTACTCAAATGAAAACGTAGGAAATAGCACAGAGCTGGATGGAGTAAGAAGAACTCAAATCCAGTCATTAGCTTTTAATGGCTCAGATGCTGAATCCATAACCGGAGAAGCTGGCTCATTCAGATCTGATTTTAGGATTAGCGGAAGCGGTGTTTGCACAAAAATTTATTTTAATTCAGGTATGATTTTAGAAGACCCTGCTATTCAGGGCGCGGATACCTTTAACGCAGATGCTGGTAACGTAGCTGCTGGATATACCGGAAATCAATTAAATTTTGTTGATTATGTAATTACGGGGTATGACAATAACGCTGTTACAGTAGGAAGAGAAGTAAACGGAGATAGAACTACCGACAGTTTTCCATACTCTGGCGGATATTTCTCTGGTCAAAATCTGGTCTGGTCAATAGAACCGTTAATAAAAGATGACCCTGACTCTATAAACAATACCTCTTCTACCTATAGAATAGTAAACATAAAAGAAGGGCAAGGAGGAACCCATGACATTTCTGCATTGTCTTACTCTACAGGAAAGTATTCAGAGGTGGACAGTGTTAGCGCCTCAAATGTATCTTTAGATAGTGACTTGATATACTTTCCCGTTTCGCAAATTAAAAATTTCGCAGGAGATTTAAAAACTTATTTCTCCAACTACCCTGAGCAAAATTATTTACCTACCACCACTCCCTCTAATGGAGTTACTCAAAGTAATACTAATTTGATTGAAGTAAAAGCTGACACCGCTTATGTTGAAGGCGGTAGCCTTAATGCTGATACAAATTATCAGACTCTTTTAATTGATTTTAGCGCCGCTGGATTTAGGAATGGCATAAACTCAGTTAACGCAACTGACAATAGCCAGCCCTCAGACTCCGTAAACTTAAAGAGAACAGATCAACAGATTAGTTATTCTATTAGTATTATAACTAGCGGAGATCCTCAAATCCTAAACAATTGGACAGCAAACGGAAACCCTAGGGTGAGATACCCCGCTGGAGGGGGCACAGCCCAATATAATGTTGGGTATTTAGTTGATCCCGTCTACTACAACGACATAAGAGAAAATGAAGTAAAAATAATAACCTATGAAGAAGCAATAGCTGACAATGGGTATTTTAACTTAATCTCAGACTCTAGTGAATCTGAAGATGTATTAGAACAGTACAAACGGTTAAATTACGAAACCTTGATTACGGAAGCAAAAGTAACGTATGTTGTTATTTACCCAATATCAGATATGGGCACTATAGGATACGGCCTGATGTCAGCGTTAGACTTAACAAGCTCGACATCTTTTAAAAGCTCAGTTGCTGCTTTGAATTTAAATCAGTTAAAAGTTTTGGACGAGGAAGGTTTAGCGGTTGGGGATAGTCAATCCATGTTTTCCATAGAAGAACAAGAGCCTTCATTCCAGTGGAAAATAAGCGCAGAATCATCTATATACAATAGACCTGAAGAAGAATCGCCAATATACAAACAATACCCATTAACGTTTAACTCTAGCCAAATAAATTACAGAATTACGGTAAGGAAACCAAGCAAACCGGATACCCCAAATGCGCCTAATGAGCATATTTATTTTGAATTCACTGGATACAATGACCCAGCAGCAGAGCCTAGTTTCACTTTAACAAGCGACGTTAACAACCCTGACGTAATATCTGATTTAAGAGGAAATTCTGCTGTATTCCCGGCTTCTATCGGAAACACTCTTGGGCAAAAATATGAAAACGTAGGACCTGACGAAAAATCTACTTTTTACAAAGTTCCATCAAGCGGGCTTGTAGTAAGGGATTCTAACGAATACCCGCTTAGAAAATTTGATTTAGTGGTAGAACCTCAAGATCAGTTTGGCACCACTGCTGCTGATAATCCAGTTTATGCCAACACTATTGGGCCTGACGGAGAAAAGTTTATTGATAGCTCAGTCGGCGAAGGTGATGATAACTTTTTAATGGGCGGCGCCTATGATTTAATAGGAGTAAATATAGAGCCCCCTAGCGGAATGTTTTTTGCAATCGATCCCCTACCTGACAGAGAGGGATCTGTACGTTACCTCACAAACAGAAATGCCGCAGAGAATAACTACCCGTACCTAGCTTCTATTAAGTTAATTAGAGATTCTCTTGAAGTCGGGATTGCTCCTGTTACTACCCTTGCGGGTGATACCACAGTAGACGAAGAAACTTTTGACAGATTCTTTAATAATATTGAGGGAGTGGTTTTTTATTATACCACAGGAGATAATTCACAAGTATTTGACAGTGAGTCGGATAGGCAATCTTCCTCAAACCTAGCTCCAGACTTTAAATTAAATATAAAAGCCACAAAAGAAAACGGAGATGCTATAGCTAAAACAGATGAAAATATAAAAAATAATAGAACTAGCCAGATAGCAGCCGATGGGACCGCATTTGATGGACTGGTAACCATAGATTCAAGTTACGCAAGTCATCAAGGAGCCGGAGATGGACAGGGTAATAATCCAAAACCCTATCTAATTTATAGGTCTTTTTATGAACTAGGGGATGGAGATAATTTAGAACGCTTTATAATCCCGTTTCCCATAGGTCTAGAAGCGGATAATATTAACATCACAATGGGTTTCTATGACACCCTGTCCTACAACAGAGCTTTTGTTGAAGATGATGATATCATAAGGTTTTCTAGCTACACAGAGGGAAACACTACCTATAAAGTGCCTAAAATATTACAAGATGTGGATATAAACTTCTCGACTCTTCCAAAAAGTTCAGAAACTAAGTATACAGTTGAAGGGGCTTCTCTAGCTGGAGACGCAGAAGGAGCTTTTTTGAACTCTTTGGGAACACCAATATTTATACCTCAATATAATCTAAATAGTTTAGCAGCTTCTTCACTATCAAGCGTAGGCTGGGGAGAGGTAACTATTGCACACACCCCGTTGGAAGCTATTATAACGCAGGTACCAGTGCAATTTAGTAATCTGGCAGAAACAGACAAACCTGACGCCGAAAAATATAAAAATAATGCAGGGCAAGGTCTCGTACCTACGGTACCATTACGAGTGTACCATGGAGGAGGAGAGGTTGTTGAGCAACTTGTTAGCAGAACGGTAGGGGATGTTAAAAAAGTAAGCCCAAATGCTACCCCTACAATGACTAAAGGCATTGTGGATTTAAATGGTATCCAGTGTTATGTTCAGGTAGTATCGGTCAATGAAACAGAAAAGAATGAGTTCAATTACAAAGCAAGGGTTTACGATAAAGGCGATGACGAAAATTTTAGTGTAGGATCTCATATAGGCCATGTAAGAACCTTTATATTATCCGTTCCTTTTTTAAATCAAAACTTAAACCCTGATCTTTATAGTGTTCGCGCAGAAATAGAAGCTCCAAACTCCTCAGGGGGTAAGCGTAATGATACAGGTTTGAGTTATTTAGGGTCGAATACCATTAGTTCCTATGAGGTTCAAAAAAGAGAAGATTCATTTTTGATTATGATCACCCAAAGAAGAGCTCGTTTAAAGAATTATAAATCACTAGGCCTTATTAGTTCAGACCTTGGGGGAATGACTAATGCTGTGTCTGTTGCTCAAGCAGGAGGATTAAGAATAAAATTCGCCGTATATGCGGATTTGGAATAAAATATCAGTATGAAACCTGAGATTTTTCAAGGCTCAATTAAGAAAGGTACAGATCAGTTATTTATAAGCAGTACAAGAAAAGTTTTAACAAAAAATGGCTCAACTATTTTAATTGGTGGAAATCAAGTTCCTTATCAAATAGAGACCAGTGAGATAATTAACCTGAAAAGAAAGTTTACTCGCATTGATAACAATAGCGTATCAGTAAAGGGAAATTTTTTGTACAAAATATCCCCAAATGATGAGGCTCAAATAACCTTTGAAGAGTACGAAGCAGAAAGTATCCAAAGTTTTGAACAAAAAAATAATCATAAATACGAGCTAGGGGAAAAGATTTACGCACAAGGAGGAGTTTCTTCAAGCAGTAATACAAATCTAACCGGAGAATATGCAGAACTGGTTGTTAAAAAAGTAGACGACAAGGGAAAAATCTTAAATTTATCAATTAACTCGCCGGGTAAGTATATTTATCCTCCCGAAAATCCAGTGCAGGTAATGAATAGTCATGGAGAAGTTATTGAAGTTGACTTTGATTTTACCGAATCTATTTCAGCCTCGATATTGCAAAAAACTGTAAGCCAAGTAATATATAAAGATGGGCAAACAATAATTAACTTTAATTACAGTCTCCCGCCGAAAGTTGACTCTGGTGATATCTCGCTAAAGAAACAAATTGTTTATCTAAATAAAGGTTTTAATTTTGGCTCGTTGGAAAACGCGATTTGCGAGATTAGCTTTGACTTATCGCCTTTATTAAAAATACCTATGATTCCTTCTGAGGCGGTGCAGACCAATACCATGTACAACCAAGGTATAAAAATCCTAGAAGAAAAAATCCTAGAGCTCGAAAAGAGAATTTCTAATGTTGAGAATATGAATTTTTAATTTGTTAAAAGCCCACCGGGTCTTTGCTGCTTGACAATTTCTTCCAAAACCATTCCCTGAATGATCTCACCGAACTTGGCGTTACTCTGAGCTTCTCCCTGATCGTCTCTGTCGCTTCCGCTGGCTTGAGCAGTTGTGACTCCAGATTCTACTTCAGCTTTACCCTTCTTATCAATACTGATATTTATCTTAACGTTATTAGTGGTATTACCGCCGTTATTGACCGTAGAACCGCCTCCTCCGCCGCCAACTAAACCGCCAGAAGCGTAACCGGGGACATTTCCGCGATTAAGCTCTGTCATGAAGCCTACGCCGTGAGTACGGACTGCTTGAGGGCTCATTATATACTCTCCACCCATTACTTTAGCCAGCCCCCCATTAGCGTTATCTCCTCCTATCCCGGGGTAATTTGACGGATAACTGCGTGATGCTCCCGTGGTAGCGCTAAAGGAGCCAGTTGTACCACCATAACCCAGAGGGTAACTGCTACTTGCTCCTGTTGATGGATCAAAATCCACGTCTATTGCTGCTGGAGAATCAGGCTTACCCATTGACATTAGCTTCGCTCCACCTATTAACATAGCTGCGTTCACAAATGCACCCATAGTTCTTGCTCTTTTTTGATCTTTGACCGCTTGTATTTGAGCCTTTCTGCTAGCTTTTTCCCCAGCTACATAATTAAGATACGAACCCAATCTTTGTTCCTTCTCAAACATTCTTGCTGTTTGCGGGTCTCCTTCTGATAGCCTGCCCATTAAAGATAAACTGTCACTCACTTCAAATCTTCCTTCAGTAGGTCTAGCTCTTTCACTAATAAGCCTACCTGTTTTTGGATCTCTTGTATAATATACAAAACCTTTAGCCAGTGAAGTACTCGCAGACCTTGGTCCTCCTCCAATGGAATCGACTTGGCCAGCGTCTATATCCGCACCACCTAAATAACCCAACTCATTTCTGCCCTTACCATAGTTTTGCATACGAATAGGTTTATCTGGACCGTCGGCCATTGCTGCCCCAATTATACCTGAAGCAGCTCCTGACCCTAAAGCCAACATACCCATAGCGCCCATACCGGGTCCCGCTTGGCCGCCGTTAGCATATCCATTAATAGCGTTTAAAGTTCCTACTCCTATTTTATTAACAGCAGATTTTTTAATCACAAATTCCCCGCCAGACATTTTTGTCAACACGTCATCTTTGTAACCAGAACCCCCTGTAACTAAACCACCACCAGCGTATCCTCTTACATAACCTCCTTGAGCAAAAGCTCCGGGAGAATTACCTGCAAACATTTTGGAGAACATCATGTTGGCAAATATCTGACTAGACATTTGGTTAATTGAATTAAGAATGCTTTGGGCCATATTAGCCAAAGCACCTTGCACAGTTGTTGCTCCGGTAGATATAGATTGAAACGCTTGAGCGAAAGAGGACTTCATAGTCCCAGCTACGTCTTGGACCCCGCTTCTAAAATCCCTAAACGCGTCAACCTGATTGTAAGCCATTTCATTTCTAAATGTTTGGCCCATAACCCCGCCGACATCAACGCTACCTATACCGTAAGCGGCAATTTGATCATCTATTGACCCTTGATAAGTTCTAGCTACATCTTTTGCCGACATTTGACCACGCTTCGCTCTTCTCTTCGCGTCATCAACACTTTGCTTAGATAGTATAGCTTGAGTTATTCTTATTTCCCTTTGTTTTTCAGTATTCAGTATGCGAGATAACCTTAACGCTTCTTTATCAGCTTCGTTTTTCTCCTTATTAATATTTTTTGAATCTGTAAGAGCGTTTGTTGCGTTGTCTCCCGCGGTTTTAAAATCTTCTCCAATTTTTTGGAAATTAGGAAGAACAGCCTCTAAAAGCTTTAAAGTAAAATCATCTTGGGGAAGTTTAGGACCCATTATACCACGTATTCGAGTCACTTCGTCCTCCATCTCTTTTGGGGACATCGTTAATACTCTATCAAACGCTCTACTTACAGATTTTTGCTGAGACACGCCCAAATTATTATCCATAAGATAAGATGTGCGTAGAGCATTAGCGCTAACGAAAGCTTTGCTTTCAGCTTCTCTTTTTGAAGCTTTGGCGATATTCATATCTTGCTCAAATCTTCTCTCTGCTTCCGCGTCTGCTAACTTTTTAGTTTCATCAGAAAGCCCTATAGTGTCTTTGGTAGCCCGAGCTATAGCCGTTGCGTATTGCATTTGTTGCGCCGCCAACTTATTTGCTGCTTGAGCCTCTCTTTTTAAATCAATACTAGAGCGAGCTTGTCCTCTGGCCATACGCTGAGCGCTGAAACCTCTTCTTGAGGATCCTCTTATAGCGGCGCCTAAATCGGGACCGGGTCCAGAATCTTTTCTTATAGTAGCTGCCCTTGCGGCCTCTAACATCTCAGGACCATACATGCCCCCTTGTTCAAACATGGATTGAAATGCAAAACGTGCCCCTACTGTTGTAGCTAGATCGCCATGCTTCCGGCTGAACCTGCCCAGTGGGGTTTTATCGGTTATTCCAGATTTATATTCTTTTACGTTAAAGCTCCTATCAAAAGCAAAAGCTTTTTCAAAACCTTTAGCGAGCCCCCCTTTACCTATTGCTGGATTTTCCAATAAAGCAAGAAAAGCCCCTATCCCCTCCTGAACCTTACCATCCTTTACGAGCTTACTTATAGCTTCTAATTCAGTTAGCCCAGTTGTTCCTCTCATTTTCGTTACTGGGCCAGCGCCTGTAAGTGGTGCCGTTGCTATTTCCGCGCCACCCTTAGCTCCTATTAAAGTATTAAGCAAAAATTGAGCCTGACCTTTTTTATTAGGGTCGCCTACGGTCTTCATTATCCTTTCGGTTGCGAAGTCGAGATGCCTATAACGACCTGTATCTTCTTCCTTTGTTAATCCCGCGAACCCTCCTTCTTCATTTACAAACCCTTGTAACCCTAACGCAGCTTGAGTTTGACCCTGTATTTGGGATAATTGCTGACGCGAACCCCTTAAGAATTCAGCGCTAACGTTTCCTTTGGCAATAGCAGCGCCAGCAGTAGGTAAAGTCTTTTTCAAATCTGCCGCTAACGACGCAAAAATAGGATTTGCCCCCTCTTTTTTCGCCTCTTTTTCAAGAAAGTTCAAAGCTTCTACCCGCTCTGTTTCAATTTCCATGAGCTTGTTCATTCTTTCTTCAACAGTCATAGAATCATAATTACCAAGAGCGTCTACAGCTCCTAGAATTTTACCTAAGCTTTCGTTTATAATACCTGTAGATTTAGCTAGCGCTTCTGCAACCTGTTCAGTATTATCTTTAAAAAGGATCATTATGTCACCAATAGAAGAAAGAGCGCCTACAGCCGCCCCTACGGCTGCCCCTAATGGCGCCGCAGGCCCTGCAAGAGCCGCTCCAGTCATTGTCATCATTCCCATATTTGCTGCGATTCTGCCTCCCGCGGCTACTTGATCGCCCATCATAGAGGTACTACCAGTTAAAGCTGTATAAGCTGCAAATCCACCCATTGAAGCCATCTCTGGCCTATCTCGTATTCCTTGCATTATCTTAGCCATACGGCCAGTATTTTCTGCAGTTTCGGTAGTTGCTTTATCAACTTTCTTTTGTGCAGGACGGTAAGGTCCCAAAGGTCTTGGTTGATTAAGGATACGCGTAGGCACCATAAAGTTAGGCACAAAACCCTCAGCAGCACCATGCCCGCGAGGATTAATACCCATATTCCTTGATCGACGAATACCCTGATTCAAACCCATTGGCTCATCTATAGTATTGTAAACTCCAAGGCCACGAGGATTTCCCGGCCCACGAAGAGATGAGCTAGAACCCACTCTAATTGCAGAAGCAGGAACTCCTGCCGCCATTTCTCTTCCTATGGAATTAGAAAGAGGGCTAAAGTTAGGAACAAAGCCAGCTGCAGCGCTTTTTGTAAATTGTCCATATTTACCTGCCGCAAGATCTGTTAGTAATTTTATTCCAGTTTTCTTAGTCACAGGATCATTAAAGTATTTCTTAGGCATTTCCCCACCCTTAGCTGCCTCAAGTCTTCTTTTAGCATCTATACGAGTGATAGGAACACCAAAAATTCTAGACATCGCGTCAGTTGGTTTTCCGCCTGCTTCGAAATCAAAAGCAGCCCCGGGAGTGGCTTGCGCTGCTTTCATCGACATACGCATAGCCTCTTCAAAAATGCCCCCCT
>CETF01011762.1_pt1 | contig 11010 bp, 7 predicted proteins | sample 326991 | NCBI WGS metagenome assembly CETF01 (sample SAMEA2622331, study PRJEB7988) | marine metagenome | biome: marine biome (ENVO:00000447); feature: surface water layer (ENVO:00002042); material: "saline water (ENVO:00002010), including plankton (ENVO:xxxxxxxx)" | depth 5 m | reverse complement strand
TACCAGTACAAATGTACCCGAGTTCAACGGCAACGAATGCAGCTGCTCTGGATTCAGGAACAACTACTTCTGCTGTAGCGGGAAAGCTAACTGAAGCAGGCCAAAACTTTGCAACTACTGTAAATGTAGGAGACTACGCTGTAATTACAACTGCTGTAGCTGGTTTTCCAGTAAGATCATATGGTTTAGTGACAGCTGTTGATAGTGACACTACTTTAAGTTTGCGTGGCCCGGGATTACCTGCAACAGGTACTGGAGGCTTATCTGCTAATAACACAAATTACTCTATTATAGCTGCTGCTGACTTATCTAAATGTGTATTATCAGGCGCTGCATTTACTTCAAATGTTCAGGCAGGTGATATGGTTTGTAACACAACAACTAATTTAAATTATAAAGTTGCTTCAGTTGTAGATGACACTACGATAATTTTAGCAGGTGATAACTTTGGTATTCTCGCAGGAGATGGATTCTTTATCCTTTCTGATAGAGGAAACCAAGGCGCTCAATCAGTAAATTTAGATAATGCTCTCCTTATTAGGGGTAATGCATCTGATGGAGAGGTAACTCTTCATTACAGAGGTGCCGCTTCTGGTAATGATAGATGTGTAATAAGCATGGGTGACACAGTTACCGATGACGCTTACTACGGAGTGTTTAAATCAACAGCTTTAGAAGTTATGAAAAGAGAGTGGGTAGAAAACTCTATTACGATGCCTTTAACAGGCTCCAGTGGTACTCAAGGTATTCAGTGGGCAGGTTCAATAGTGTTTAACTAAACCCTGATTGTATCGATTTTGAAGAGGTCTCAAAAAAAGGGACCTCTTTTTTTTTGTTATCTTTGTAAAAATCTTTACAAAGAATGGCAGCATCAATAAATGAAGTAAGAAATACGGTATTAGCTATTGCTAATAAAGATAATTACGGATACATATCTCCTCAAGATTTTAATCTATATGCTAAACAAGCACAATTAGATATGTTTGAAGATTATTTTTATGCATACAATAATTGGATTAACCGTGAAAACCAAAGAACATCTGGCACAGGTTATGCTGATATTATAAAAGGATTAGAAGAGGTAATGGATAGTTTTTCTGTTCAAGTATTCTTACAACAGAATAATGCTAATGTATATAATTTACCAAATGATTATTATTTAATCAACAAATTATTTTACTATCCACAACTTTTATTTACAGGTACAGCTACTGGTGTGAGTGCAAATCAATTATTAGATACAGCTCAAACTGGCTGGAATATAATTCCTGCCTCATCACCTACACCATCCATTGGTTCAATTGTTATTAACACTACTACCTTACAACAAGCTTTTGTTACAGGAGTAGTAAATAATACTACTTTAAATTTAAGTAGAGATATATTTTTAGCTCCAGGTAATGCATATAAAATTTATGCAAACACAAATATTAAAGAAGTAGAAAGAGTAAGTCAAAACAAAATATTTTATCTAACAAGCTCCAAACTTACAGCTCCTACAAAAAGCTTTCCAGCATATGTGTTGGATGCAAATGCCGTAACAGTTTATCCTTCGACTATATTAAATATAGGTGATGTGCATGCTCAATATATTAGATACCCAAAAGATCCACAATGGACTTTTAAAATACTCTCTGGTGGCGAACCACTCTTTGATCCTACACAGCCAGACTTTCAAGACTTTGAATTACCTGAGTCTGACGAACCTACTTTAGTAGCTAAAATTTGTCAGTATGTAGGAATAGAAATTAGAGAAGCTGATGTGTACAATTTTGGAAGTAAAGAAGAACAACAAGAAATTAAAGAAACAAGTTAATCATGGCATATATAACAGATTATCAATATTATGAAAACGGTGGTAGAGTACCTGAAGATGCAAATTGGGGCTCATACCAATATATTAGTTTAGAAGATATCGTAAATAATTTTATGCTAATGTATCAAGGTAATAATGAGATTATAAATAATGTCAATCGTTACCAAGTTTTATTTCATGCAAAAAGAGGAATACAAGAGTTGAACTATGATGCAATGAAAGAAATAAAAATATTAGAACTTACAGTATGCGATCAGCTTAGATTTGTTTTACCACAAGACTATGTAAACTGGGTGAGAATATCTATGGAGAAAGACGGTATGTTATTTCCACTAACTGAAAACATACAAACCAATTGGAGTGGAGCTTACTTACAAGATCATGACTGTCGAATACTATTTGATATTGATGGTAATGTTTTGAAACCAGATAAATCTTTTTTTGACAAACAAAGAATCGATGGCCAACAAAAAAATATGTATTTAGGACATGGCCCATTTCACGGTTGTGAAGGTTATTGTGTTGATGGTTGTTGGTATTTCGATTACGAAATAGGAGATAGGTTTGGGTTAAATACAGAAACAGCTAATGTAAATCCTACTTTTAGTATTGATAAAAGAGGTGGTGTAATTAATTTTACTTCGGAGATGTCAGGTAAAATGGTAGTGTTAGAATATGTTTCAGATGGTATGGAAAATGGAGATGATTCAAAAGTCAGTATAAATAAAATGTTTGAAGAATTTATTTATGCTTATATAAAATATTCAATTTTGAATGGCCGTTTTGGAGTACAGGAATTTATTATTAATAGAGCAAGAAAGGACAAATCATCTTTATTAAGAAACGCAAAGCTGAGACTAAGTAATATACACCCTGGTAGACTTTTACAAAACTTAAGAGGTCAGAATAAATTGATAAAATAAAATGGCAATAATAAGAACTAACTTTATTGCGGGTAAAATGAACAAGAGCGTGGATGAGCGCTTAGTTCCTAAAGGTCAATATGTTGATGCTTTAAATGTTCGTTTAGGATCAACAGAAGGAACTGAAATCGGAGCTGTTGAAAACTCAAAAGGTAATACGCTATTAACTGATTTAGAGTTTAGAGGCACAAAACTAAATCAAGTACCAGCTACTGTTAGAACAATAGGTGCATATGAAGATAGCATGAAAGAAACCTTGTATTGGTTTGTTCATGCAGAGAATGTTCCTAATTCACCCACTGGTATAGTTGATATGATATGTTCGTATGAAACGACAGCAGGATTATTAACTTACCATGTAATAAGTATATCTACTTTAAATTTTGATAAAGAGTTTTTAATTACAGGTGTAAATAAAATAGAAGAGTATTTATATTTTACTGATGATTTAAATCCACCAAGATATATTAATGTAGAAAGAAATTACCCTCAACCAGTTGGGGCTACTGATGGTATTGAAGAAGAAGATATAAGTGTTATTTTAAAGCCACCTGGGTTTGAAGATGGAACAGGAGTATCTCCATTTCCCTTACCAACTCCTGATGTAAAACTTATCGAAATACCAGGTGGCGAAAACTATTTAGAAAATAAATTTGTTTGTTTCGCTTATCGTTATAAATATACTGATGGAAGCTACAGTGCTACTTCTTTATTTAGCAATCCCGCCTTTCAACCGAAAGCTTTTCAATTTGATATATCTACGTTTTCTAATATATCAATGACTAATAAATTCAACGCTGCTGAAATAACATTTAGCACTGGATCAAAAAGAGTTATTTCAATAGATTTATTATATAAAGACACTAACTCTAACATCATTTATGTAATAGAAAGATATAATAAAGAAAAGTTTGGGTGGCCAGACAATACACAACAAACAATTACATTTGATAACGCTAAAATATACACAACTTTAGGATCGGATGAACTATTAAGATTATACGATAATGTACCTCGTACAGCAAAAGCACAAACTATTCAGGGTAACAGATTAATGTACGGTAACTATGTGGACGGATATAATTTAGTTGATTTAGCTGGTAATAAGATTTTAGTAGATTATTTTGTAGAACCTGTACATCAGGTAATCGGAGGCGAGGGGCTTGCTGAACCTACCACTTCCACTGGCTCTAATTATTCTATATCTGGAGTTTCTCAATCAGTTCCAAATTCAGAAATAACTTTTGATTTATCTGCCTATGGTACTGATCCTGTTGAGCCTGGTACTACTTTTAATTTTTCTGTACAAATGTCAAGTTCAGGAACAGTTGTTTCAGGTCAAGGTTCAAATGGTAGTGGTGATCCCGGTTGTTTAGTCCCTGGGTATCAAAATGTAAGTCCATTTTCTTTAGATTGGACTTTTACTGCTACAACACAATATGCTAATGTATCCACTATGATAGCATCAGCTGAGTTTGCATATCCTATTGGAATAACAGGTCCAGGTAATGCAACGGGACAGTTTAAAGAAATTGATCAAGCATCTACTGGTGGAACGCTTACAGATAAATTTAACGCTAATATAGTTGCACCCGCTGTGGTGGCTGGATGGTGTCATGTAAACACAGCTATTACAAACACTTGTATTCCAACTAATTGCCCTCCAAGTTCAGGATGTTCACCCCAAGGTTTTTCTTTATCTTTTGTAGGTAATACGTTTACTTTGAAAGCACCAGCTGTTCAATATTACAACCCCACCTGTTCACCAGTTGCTAATCAATACGAATACTTTGAGTTTTCAGGTTTCGGAAGCGCATCTGGATATTTAAGATCAGATAATACTTTGAGTTTACACAGTGATAGAGATTATGAGGTAGGTGTTGTTTATATGGATGAATATGCGAGAGCTACAACAGTTGTTGTTAGTGAGGAGAATACAGTGTTTATTCCAGCCGAATATAGCACAGCTAAAAACTCAGTGAAAGTAACATTAAAATCCTTACCACCAGCGTGGGCTAAAAAATATAAGTTTGTTATGAAACCAAGTAAAGGAGACTATAACATGGTTTATAGTAATCTCTTTTTTCAGTCTCAGGATGAGTCATCTATATTTTATTTTAAATTAGAAGGAGACAATACAAACATTGTGCAAAAGGGTATGAAGCTTTTTTGTAAGTTAGATACACTTGGTCCCAGACCAATAACTACTGAGGTTACAGTATTAGATGTTATTGCAGCGGGTAAAGAAGATGCAGATTATCCTGTTGTAGGTAACTTATTGCAGGCAGGACTATATATGGTTTTAAAACCTAATTTTTCGACTGAAATATTAGACGGTGCTTTTATAAATTACGGTAGATTAACAAAAGTAAATGAAAAAAGAAATTGTGACAATGGTAAACCATCAGTAAAATATTCACTAAATGACACTTCTGATCCAAACTCTGGTACTCCTTATACCCTACCAGCTGGATCTCAAGTAAGGATTAATATTAATATATGGAGAGGTGGTAGTGGAAATAGATGTAGAGCTAAACATTACAGATTAGATGAAGTATATACAGCCTCTACTGATTATAATGATTTCTTTGAATTTTTCTATGGAGATGGTATAGATCAACTAATAGGTAATGGTAGTTCTAACGGAATTACATTAAATGCCCCCAATAATGGTGGTGCCCCTTTTACCTCATCATCTCAAACACCAAAAGGAACATGTTTTACAGCACATTTTTGTATAGTTCAACCATCAGCAGGAAGTCATATGTTTGTAAGATTAAATGGAGATTTAAAAGAATGTGCAAATTTTTGGGGGGACCAAAGACCAGGGCACACCGAGTTAACAATAGAGGTAACTCGAGCTGGAAACCTGGTTGCTTTTGAAACTGATCCAGGCCCGGTTGATGAAAATTTATATTACGATGCATCTGAAATGATGGATATTGAATTAGAACCAACTTCAGGACAACTAATTCATAAATCAAGTGGTGGTGCTGGTGATATAGATCAGTCAATATCAACTGGAACCGATTTGGTTCAGAATTTAAAGTTTGGTAATTGTTTTACATTTGCCAATGGTATTGAAAGTTTTAGAATACAAGACAGAGCTGATGGTAAATCATTTAATTTAGGGCAAAGAACTTTAGCTGTATCTAACCAAGAGGTTCAGGAAGCAGATAGATTTGCTGGAATGACATACAGTGGTGTTTTTAGTGGCCCATCTAATGTTAATAATTTAAATGAGTTCAATTTAGGTTTGGCTAATTTTAAAGATTTAGAAACCTCATTTGGACCCATAATGAAAATGCATTCTCGTGAAACGGATATATTAGTTTTACAAGAGGATAGAATATCTTACGTTCTTTCAGGTAAAAATGTAGTGACAGACTCAACAGGTGGAGGTGCTATTACTTCTGTTCCTGAGGTTTTAGGAACACAAATAGCACGAATAGAAGAATACGGTATGGGATTCCAACCAGAAAGTTTTGCGGATTGGGGATCTCAAATATATTTTACAGATACTAAAAGAGGAGCAGTTGTTTTATTAAAAGGAACTTCAGCTAATACAGATTCAATAGAAATAGTTTCTTCTTATGGAATGAGATCGTTCTTTAGAGATGAATTTAGAAAAGGAATACACACGCAAAAATTAGGAGGATATGATCCTTATATGGATGAGTATGTTCTTAGTGCAAATATCAGACCGGTTCCTGTACCAGAAGTTATTGTGCCCTGTGGTCAAAGATTAAGTCAATTAGATACAACAACTACTTTCTCATACAAAGTAGATGTTGGTTTAGTAATCGGTCAAATCGATATACCCTATCAAGTAACATCAGGTGGTATAAATATAACAGCAGTATGGAATGGAAATTCTGTTACAACAGGAAACGTAACTAATAGTGGTACATTATCTATAAATAAAACAGCTAACAATCCACAAACTATTGACGTAACAATTGCACCTGTGAATACAGCTACATACGAAGTTACTGTAAACTGTCCACCAGAGCCAGAAATAACAGTTGTTGAAATAGTAATTAATAGTAATAATTTTGCATCTCAATCAACACATCTTGGATATCAATGGACAGATGGTATTACAATTAGTCCAAGTTCAAATAATGCAGTGGTTTTAGCAGATACTGTAAATCAACCAGCATTATGGCAATCTAACACAGGTGTAAGATCAGTTGGTTTATTTCCATATGATGGTGTGGATATCACTATGAGAAATCAAAAAATAATACCTGATAATTTTGATTTTGATCCAACTCAACACAAGTTTAAATATTTATCTTCGAATACTTTATATACACCAAGTTTGGCAAACGCTATTGTTATAACAAATAGTGCAACTGAGATTACACCAATAACAAACCCAACAACAAATACGTTCCAAGCAAAAGCTACCTCTGTTAGTTTACCTATTGGTAATCAATATTTATATTTAGTTTGGGATTACAGAGATGTTACAGAATCATTAATATGTTACAGTAATGTTAGTTTAGATGATGTGTGTTGTGATTGTAATCCAAATTGTACTCAAGCATATTTTGGCCCTGTCGAGGGTGATTTTGAAACGGCTTGCGCTACTAATACTAATTCTAATGGGTTTAGCGTTAATTCATTTACAGGATCACCTGGAACGATACCTGTTATTGGTGATGTAGTATTTAATGGAACAGCTTGTGATACAAATAATTATTTAGCTCCTGGATATTATGTAGTTGATCCATCTCAACCAGCGGCATTGTCGCCAAAGAATTATGTAAGGATAGGAAATAATGGAGCAGTAATAGAAACAGGAACATGTTAAATTTAAATCAAATATTATGCCAAGTATAGGAACTTATTATTATGACGGTGTAAGTTTTGCTGACGCAACAGCTATTTACACAGACGCAACACTAACCAGTTTGGCCCCAGATGGGTGGTATATGGTTGGTAATATTTTTAGACAACAAATAAGTGGGGTTTTAGGAGCACCTACTAATTGTCCAAGTTGTGCAGTTCCATGTGGTACTGGTGGATTTATAGCAACAGGTCAAAAAGGAGTTTACAATGTTTTATTTCAATTAGGAAACACTCCAGGTGCTTCTATAATTACATTTAGTCCTGGAATAAATCAAAGTTCGTGTCAACCAATACCAGATAAACTTACTTGGACATATAATGGCGTTAGTGCGTCTGAATACAGCTCTCTTGTTGGTGGTTATCAAACAGGTATGATAGGAGCACCAGATGGACCTCCTAAGCCAGGTACTCAGTGCAATGCTTGTGTAGAAACAGGAATACCAACTGTTTTAAATGTAACAAATTTTAATTATGATTTAGCTACGACATCGTTTGTTCCTGGTGGTGCCGTAACAATACCAGCACAAACAGGATTAACAAATGCACCGGCAGGACAAGATCCTGAATGTACCTTATTATCTTGGAATAATCCTAATTTAGGCAGTCAATTTTCACCTGGACCATGCCCAAACACAAATGGTATAGGAATGCCTGTAAATTTTGGTGGAACGCTACCGGCAGCCCCAAACTTACCAACTGGAACTAATTGGCCTGCTGTAAATGGTGAGTATAGAGGTGCTACTATGGTAGTTCCATCACCTCCAGGTGTAGCCAGCACAATATTATCAATAACAGTAACAGCACCTTGTACAAACACATGGTGGGGCATCACAGTTGAATGCCCAAGAGAATTAGCTGAGTTTGAATCATCAGCTCTTTTAGCTCAAAATACACCAACAAACACCGTTTGTGCGGCTGGATTAACTCAAAAGTTATATCACGTACCTGTTGATGCTTATGGTAATACTAATTTAAATTCAGCATATGTAGTAAGTGGAGATCAGTTTCCAACAGCAGGTAAAAACGGACAGCCTGACGGAAGATTAGGATATCATGATTGGGTATACACTGATAAGCATGGTGTAAATCCTGCTCCAGTAGGAGAATACAAAATGAGGTTTGATGCTGGTGATGGATTTGGTTTAAGAGACTGGCATGTATCTATTGGTGTTAGAGCATATAAAGATGTAAATAATCCTGGTGGCACCTGTGCACCAAATGCCAATACAGTTCATGCATTACCACCGGAAGGTTATTTAAGTAGCTATAATGGTGTTGTGGGCTCTACACAAACTTCAGGAGCGTATGTACCAGGAATTGTAAGATCTATTGTACCATGTCCATAAATATTTAACTATGTCAACATTTCAAACATTATCATATTCAGATTCCTCCGATGTAAAAGGATGGCCATCATTTTATTCTTTTCCACCCGATTATATGATCGGTATGAATGGATATTTTTACTCTTGGTCTGGTGGAGATTTATACAGACACAATACAAATGAGCTTCGAAACAATTACTATGGTGTTCAATACGGTTCTAAAATAACTTCTGTATTTAATGTAGAACCACAGACAATTAAATTATTTAAAACCATGTCATATGAAAGTGATGATAGGTGGATTTGTTCTGAATTGTTTACAGATTTGAGTACCGGTTCTATGTTATCAACTTTCTTTGATCAAAAAGAAGGTGAGTGGTATACATTTATTAGAGAAAACTCATCAACAATAAATTTAAAAGACAGATCCGTGAATGGTTTAGGAACAGCTAATACTATAAATGGACCAGTCAACGCTGTTGTAATAGATTTTACAGTTGATGTTGGTAGTATTGTTAGTGTAGGAGACTCTATGTTTTTTGGTTCAACACCAACGTTTGGTGGTATAATAACAAGCATTGTTCCTAATCAAACAGTAACACCATTAGGAGTTACTACTTTATCCTCAATAACAGTGGACTGCACTACTGGTGCTACACCACCTGTAAATAGTTATATTTTATATGTAAAAAATCCAGTGGCTGAATCTTCTGGGGCTCGAGGTTATTATATGCATTTTACATTAGAAAACACAAACACAAAAGCTGTTGAGCTATTTTCTGTCGGAAGTAGCGTGATGAAAAGTTTTCCATAGATTTTATTATCTTTGCATTAATGAAATTTAATGTAATCCCACTAAAAGATACAGATTATGATAAAATACTTTGTAAGTGGTGGAAAGATTGGAGATGGTCTCCGCCTTCGAAAGATTTTTTACCACAAAATGGAATGGGTGGTTTTATGGTATATGATGGTGACATACCAATTTGCGCAGGCTTTATGTATGTAACTAATTCAAAAGCAGTGTGGTGTGACTGGATTATATCAAATTTAGAATATAAGGACAGACAAAATAGAAAAGAAGCTTTAGAACTTTTAATCAAAACTATTAGTGACGAAGCTAAAAAAGAAGGAGCAAAGTATGTCTATGCATTAATTAAGAATAAACCATTAGTAGATGCTTATAAAAAATATGGTTTTGTAGAAGGCGACATGTATACACAAGAATTAATAAAAACATTATAATATGGCAGCAGTAACCGCAGCAGTAGTAGGTATAGCAAGTGGAGTTGGAGGTGCAGTAATGAGTTTTAAACAAGCATCTGATCAAAAGAGATTAGCTGAAGAATCTAACAGAGCAGCTCAAGAAGCAATGGAAGAGGCAAGATCAAACATTCAAAAAGATTTTTTTGAAGGTCTAAATGTACCATTAGATGCTTTTGAAAAAGAAACAGAAACAAATCTTCAACAACAAAAAGAAGCCCTAACAGCTTTACAAGAAGGAGACTCCAGACAACTATCAGCGAATGTAGGAAGGATTGGAGCGTTGCAAGGAGACCTTGCTGAAAAACAAAGAATAGCTATGGGTGAGGAGCTTTTTGAATTAGATAAATTAAAAAGGGAAAGCAAGGATGATATAAACCAACAGTTAGTTCAAATGGATGTAGCTTTTGCCAGAGATTCTATGAAACAAAGACAGGATGCTTTGGAGGCACAAAATGCTGCTATACAATCTGGTATTAGCGGTATAGGTCAAGCGGCTACGTCAGCGGCTGACCTTGTCCCTTTATATCAACAAGCTCAAAATACCAGAAGAGCCAGTAAGGTAGCTGATAAATTTTCGGATATGACACCACAAGGGATGAATCAAGCAGATTTTATTGAAGCTCTTGAAGGTCAAAATTTATCAAGAAAACAATATAAAGAGTTAATGGATATGAATCCAACAGAGCTGATGTCAGAAGGTTTTAAGTTTGAATTTTAGGACTAAATATTATGGCTAAAAAAAATATAAACTTTGAGATATATGAAAGGGCAAATACTGCATCCACTATTGACTGGGCAAAACAAGCTCAAGATATTACCAAGA
>CETF01023022.1_pt1 | contig 11051 bp, 14 predicted proteins | sample 326991 | NCBI WGS metagenome assembly CETF01 (sample SAMEA2622331, study PRJEB7988) | marine metagenome | biome: marine biome (ENVO:00000447); feature: surface water layer (ENVO:00002042); material: "saline water (ENVO:00002010), including plankton (ENVO:xxxxxxxx)" | depth 5 m | reverse complement strand
TGGCCTGATTTCCATTCCCACTACCTTCGTCTTTGTACGACGTTCATAAAACATGGTACAGGGATCACTTACTTTGACACGCCTGATGACTGGAAGTTTAGGGTGGGTAGTTTTGCTGATATTTTGATACCGAGGCAAACACCTGCATCTGAGTCGGCTATTGATGTAGCAATTGGTCGTAGGCAGTATCACATACATGAGTTATTTAATTTCATCAAAAACCCAAAAGCTGCTAGTAAGGTAGGTTGGAATGTTGAAGAGGTTAAGCGGGTTCTTTTGAAGAACGTGACTACACGGGGTCGTAGGAATCATAAGAATATTTATGATGATTGGGAGTCGTTACAGTCTGAGTTAAAAAACAACGACATACATGAAGGGTATCAAAACCCTACAGTATCTGTGTTACATTTTTGGGTACGTGAGTTAGATGGGAGTATATCTCACTACATATCTACGGAAAGCGATTGCAAAGATTTTTTATACAAGAAGATTTCCCGTTATGAAAAGCCAGAACATGCGTATGTTATGTTTACGTATGGAGTAGGCTCGAATGGAACATATCATTCTATACGGGGGTTGGGGCATCGTATCTTTAACCACATTCAGACGAGCAACCGCTTGCGTTGCCAAATGATTGACGGTGCGATGTTAGGATCGGCAGTTATGATTCAACCCGAAAACCAGAGGGCGTTAGATGAATTAGGGTTTACGTATTATGGAGCATATGCCGTCCTATCCCCCAACGTTAATATTATTGAGAAGGCAGCACCTAACTTGAGTACTGGTGTGCAGCCAGCACTGAACGACATATCAAATCAGTTAGCTTTGAATACTGATACTATTAGTACCTATGGACCTAATCAGAGTTCACCGTACAAGAATCAGATGCAGGTTGTTGCTGACATGGATGTTAGTACTCGATTATCTGGTGCTTCCTTAAACCTGTTTTATGCTTCATGGAACAGGTTACTTAAAGAGATTGTTAGGAGGATAGTAAACGGCAAGAAAGACAAGGAGCTTAACGAGTTTTATAGTAGGTGTGCAGACCGAGGGGTACAGGAATCATTTATCAAGACATTGGATTTGGCTAGAACAAAAGCCGTCCGATCTATTGGCAATGGCTCGTATGCGAATAGATTGGTTGCCCTTCGGGAGTTACAAGCTATATCAGGTTCGTTTGATGAGGTTGGTCGTAAGAACCTTACTCGTGATATAGTTTCTACTCGTGTCGGGCATGATTTAGCTGACAGGTATGCTCCTGTGTTAGAGGGTGCTCGCCCAACTGTTGATGGTAAGATAGCTTATCTTGAGAACCAACAGTTATCAGAAGGCATTTCTGTTCCTGTGGTTTCGACTGAATTACATGCAGCTCATTTGGCGGAGCATATTCCAGCTTTGACAGGGTTAATTGAGCGTTTGAATACAGGTCAGGCAGATCCGTTGCAGGTTTTACCTGCCTTACAAGCATTTTATGAGCACATTGCAATGACTGCGGAGCAGTTAGCAGGAGATCCTATGCAGCAAGGTTTGATTGGTCAGGCTAAACAAGCCCTTCAATTTGCAGAGGAGATGATAAATAACACCTCAAAACAAGTACAAAAGATGCAGCGTGAGGCTGCTGAAGCGGGTGGTACACCTGAAGGCGGTGAAGATCCTGCAATGACTGCTAAAATGCAGGAGCATCAGATGAAAATGCAGATGGCACAACAAAAAGCTGAACTTGACATGCAGTTAAAACAAGCCAAGTTTGAGCAAGAGCAAGCATTGCGTGATGCGAAGACCGCAATGGACTTGCAAAAACAATAATTTTATAGATGCCAAAAAAAGTTGCCTTACCTATTCCAATAGATAGGTGGTTCAAAGATGTTAAACGAATTGAAGAATTACGAGCGGTCTTGGATTCTGAGGCTTTCCAAACGGCAGTCGCAATTCTCAAAGACACAGCAGGACCAACTTTCGGATCAGTTGCTGGAGACGAGAAGGTTAACAGCAACCGTCACGCATGGTACGCAGGATATCGTGATGCTTTCAGTGATTTACATAAACTAACTAAATTAAAAGGGGACAACCAAACAAACGTAACACCTGAAGAATGGAATCACATACAGACACCGCAACAGTAGAAGCACCAGTAGCCGAATCAACAGAGGCTGTTGAAAGTTTACCACAAGAAACTACTCAAGATAGTTTCCTTGATGCTTTGGATTCTGCTTTGAGTAACATTACTGAGTCACCTTTAGAAAATGTTGAAATAGAAGAACCAAAAGAAGAAGCAAGTCCAGAACCAGAAGCCACTGAAGAAGCTACTGAAGAAGCCACTGAAGAATCTGCTGATAAAAAAGAGAGTACAGAAAAACCAAACACTGACGAGCCGTTAGAAGCTTTATCTGAAGATATTGGAGATGAGTGGACACCTAAAGCAGCTAACAGGTTTAAACAATTAAAAGACGAACTTAAAACTAACCGATCAGAACTTGATACTCTTAGACAAACTGTAAAAGAACAAGCGTCTAAAATGGAAGAGCTTAACGCTATGGCAGAAAGCCGTGACGTTGATGCGTTGAAAGAAACTTTACAGCAGTACGAGCTTGAAAAGTCTTTTAGTGATTTAGAAAACACAACTCAATATCAAGAAGCGGTTACTGAGCCTTTGAATCGTTTGATGGACAAAGCTTCTGTTATAGCTGAAAAGTATGATGTTGATTACGATGCTTTAGTTGATATTATTGCTTTAGATAATACTGAGGAACAAGACAGTAAATTAAGTGAATTATTACCTGACGCTTCCGATAGAGATAAGTCATCAATTTACAGAATAATTGAAGATATAGACCCTATCATGGATAGGCGTAATCAGTTGTTTGAAAATGCTGATGCTGCGTTACAAGAAGCTCAGTATTTAGAAGAGCAGAAGCAACAAGCTGAATTAGCTGAAAAAGTTGAAATACGTAAAGCGATTACTCGCAATGTAGTAAAAAGAGTTGGTGAAAAGTTACCTTTCCTTTCTGGAGTAGAAGGTTTAGACATGGCTTCTATAGAAGCAAAAGCTTCAGATCTTGATCCATCAGTAGTACATCCTGTAGATTTTGCTTATAATTCTGTAGCGTCTCAAATTTTACCTACAATAGTTCGTGAATACCTATCCTCTCGTGCTGAAGCTGAAGTCCTTATGAATAAATTAGCTGAGTACGAAGATGCAGAGCCTACAGTATCAGGATCTCCAAAAGCGGATAGTTCCTCTAGTAGACCTTCAGATTTATCCTTTGAAGAGGCTATTAGTGCAGCCTTGAGTGGTGCATAAAAGTAGTTTATACTAGCCTATGGCTAGGGCAAAATTCAAACGACTACCTTCAGGGCAAATCCTATGGAGAGGTGAGAAGTTTGCTGGGTTTAATAAACCAAAGAAAGCTCCTGCGGGGAGTAAGAAGAAGTTTATTGTGCTTGGTAAGCAAGGGGACAAGATTAAAAAAGTAGGGTTTGGTCATAGAGACTATCAAGATTTCAGACAACATAAAGATCCTAAGAGACGTAAAAACTTTAGGGCAAGGCATAATTGTCAGACCGCAAAAGATAAAACAACCGCTCGTTATTGGGCATGTAGAAAACTTTGGTAATGGCTAAGAAAAAATCAACAGTTAACAAAGCAGGTAATTATACAAAGCCTACGATGCGTAAGCGGTTGTTTCGTCAGATTATGGCAGGTACTAAAGGAGGCAAAGCAGGTCAATGGTCTGCACGTAAAGCTCAGTTACTTGCTATGATGTACAAAAAAAGAGGTGGGGGTTATAAGTAATGGCTTTGAAAAAGTCCCAGAAGTCCTTAAAAGATTGGACTAAACAAAAGTGGCGTACTAAATCTGGTAAGAAGTCCTCTGAAACAGGAGAGCGTTACTTACCTGAGAGGGCTATTAAAATGTTATCATCTGCAAAATATGCAGCGGGTACACGTAGGAAAAGAAAAGCTACAGCGGAGGGAAAACAAAACGCTAAGTATACAGAAGCAGAGAGAAAAGCATTTATCAGAGCAACTGGTAGGAAATACAAACCTAAAAAAACTAAAAAGAAAAAATGAAAGGTGTACCACACTATTTAAAAGACGGAACTCTCTATAAAGGAGAGTCACATAAAATGCCTAATGGTGAAGTCCACACGGGTAAAGAGCATAATGAAGACAGTGAGAAACTATTTCATTTTGATGACCTTAGTGACGAAGCAAAAGGGAAAGCAAAGAAGTCTAAAAAAGAAGATAAAAAAGGAACCGCAGTTGTTATCTCTTTTATGGACGCTGTAGAAAAAGGTATAAAGGAAAAATAGGAGTAGTAGAGGATTAATCCTCTACTACATCAAGACCAACACAAATTTTAGGTGGTAGTGGTGTAACCTGTGTTTCAAGATTAACCCTTACTGCTGGGTTTGTGAATGGAATTGGTAGACCTACTTTAGCATTAGTTGTGTCACAAGCGACGTTGGCGAGTGCTACAAAAGCTAGACCGAGTAATACAATTATTTTCTTCATATGTTAATCTAAGCATGAAGCTTAAAAATTTCCACTGTAAAAAAATCAAATAAGCTATATATTTTAGAATGCCCAATAAAAAAACGACTAGGGAAAAACTTTTACAGTCTTTTAAGGGTAAGGGTATGGGGGGTAGTTCTCCGAAACCAGCACCTAGGGCTTTACCTGTAGAAACAAAGAAAAAAGCACCTAGGGCTTTACCTGTAGAAACAAAGAAAAAAGCACCTAAAGCTGAGAAGGTAGGTGGCCAAACTCTTTCTGATGAAGAAATAGAAAAGTATCACAAAAACCGAGATGAGACTGAGCGAAGGTGGTTTGAGGAGGCTCAAAAAAAGAAAAAAGAAGCTTTAAAGTTCTATAAAAGTTTACAAACATAATTTATGAAAAAACACGGTGAAAAAAAAGGTTATAAAAAGAAAACAGAAAAGCAAAAAGTTTTACAGCCTTATAAAAATAATAAACCAAAGCCTAATTACAGTTGAGGCTAGTTTTAGTACTAGGGTAGTGCTCTAAAAATACCCTGTTGCATATATAAAAAATAAGATTATTTTATATATGTTAACAACTCATACGGTTGCTCTAGCCATAAATAGTTCTAGTGGGAAGTTATCAATGGGCTGTGTTCCGTTCCATAATCAATCTACTTGGTTGCTCTAGCCATAAATAGTTCTAGTTCAGTAGATTCCAATAACTTTACTTAGATCGTCTCCAGAACGAAACAGGAGAGGTCTGTACTACTATAACTTAACAATTAGAAAACAAATAAAATGGCCTTTGGACCTCCAAGCAGTCTGTCAGCCCCCGCATCGGGATCGGCTGCGGATCAAACTATTAACACAATATTGACCCAAGAAGCGGGTAGAATTGGTGCTGATATACATAAAGCAACTCTTCACACCAGCCCTTGGATTGACCTTATTAAACAAGCTACATTCCCAGAGGGAATGGGTTATACACTCAACACTTTGATTTATGACCGTGCTCTCCCCGTGTCTCCTCTTGACGCAGATCTTGATGAATCTGCTGCTCTTGTAGGTACTAACTGGAGTGCTCTAGGAACTACACAAGGATCAGCTTCTGCTGGTTTTATTGCTAACTCAACTGAGTCTACAACAGGAGCACCTACAGGTGGAGACAATGTTAACCACATTGACTTCTCTAAAGTTCTCAAAACATACAGCCTTAGTAGAGCAGTTATTGAATCTCCACGTATCAACGTAGAGGAACTTCGTTATGCAGCCCACCGCACAGAGCAACTCCGTGCGATTATGGATTTGCTTAAAGAGTCCACTCGTTCTTCTTGGGAGAATCGTTACCGTCAACAGTACGACAAGCAGTGTAACAATGTTGTTTACGCTAAAACTGCTTCTTCTATCTTTGCTACTGGTGCTGAAGGTAAAGCAACACACTCTACTGACTCATCTGAGCTTTTAGATGTAGATGCTGCTGCTACCGCTGGTGGTGATGGTGGAACAAGTGATAACGTTGTAGATGCAACTGCAAACATCTCTAACGCTCTTTTGGATAAGATTTACTTCCAACTTGTGCGTAAAGGTGCTGGAAACAATGCACATGGAGTTGAGAATGGTAGACCAGTATTTACATTGGTTTGCTCATCAGAAGCATCTTATCAGTTGATGACTGAGTCTGGATTCCGTGATGATGTACGTTACAACAATTCTAGAGTGAGTGATCTTATTGCTCCTTTAGGTGTTGAGAAGTCTTTCAGAGGTTTCTATCACTTGATTGATGACATGCTTCCACGTTTCAACGCAGCTCTAACTGGTGGAAACGACAACCTTGTTGAAGTACCTGTCTACGACGTAGACCACTCAAACAAGAAAGTTGTAATGAACGCAGCTTACGATAGTGCTGCTATCGAAGTAGCTTACATCTTACACCAAGATGTAATGGAGTCCTTGATTCCTGCGCCTGTCACTAATGTAAGTGGTCTTTCATTTGATCCAGTCAGCTATAAAGGTGACTTCAAGTGGACTAACATTCCTGATATCGTGCGTAACCCAGATGGAAACATTGGTTTCTTCAGGGGTATCATGGCTTCAGCTTCCAAGCCTATTAAGACAGACTTTGGTTATGTGATTCTCTTCAAGAGAGATTCCGCTACACCTGCTGCTGTTTAATTTAATGTGGGGTTCTTAAAAGGAACCTTACATAAATACTTCACAATAACCTCGATCCTCTTGCAAAAATGGGGATCGGGGTTATTTTTTAATACATTATGGCCGAAGTAGCAGAACAACCAATGGAATCAACTGAAGAGACTAGCACAGATGCTATGCTCGATGAGCTTGTAAGTGTACTACCCGAAGAAGGAGATGATCTTTCTGTAGAAAAAATGACTGAGGATGGTGTAGAGGAAGAAATGAATTCTGAGTCGCCAGAAGTTGCAGCTCCTAGTGATGAAGCTTTTGTAGATTTATACGAAACAATATATGGAGAATCTTTAGATGAATCTGAACAGTCTGAAGAACAAATGCAGGACTTGCAGGAGTTAGTTATGATGATGCCTGAGTTAGCTAATGCACTAGCCTCTGGAGACATCGGAGCAACTGAAGCTGCCTTGATGATATTTAGAGAAGCTTCCTCTATGTAAGGGTTATTCTTTCCCTACCAAAGTTTCAATTAAAGCTCCACTGAATAATCTTGAACCACAATGAGTAAGCTTTGCGTGGGCATCACAATATATTTTACCACCTATTTTTGTCCATAGATTACAGAAGGCTAAGTCTTCACCTACACCTGAGTGTCCATTTTCTGAAGTGCTACAATCAAAGTATGTGTAGTAGTTTGGTTCTTCTGTCACTACCCCTTCAATAAGGTGGCGTATAAAAACTTTTTTCTCAGGATAGGCTTCGTGTAGTTTTTCAAAAACTTTTCTATCTATCATCATAAAACCTGCTGGACCTGCCTCTATCTCGATAAAACCTTGTTCATCTACGGCTATGTTGCTTGGATCTTTATAGTGAACAACAAAATTATTATTTTCTTCACCTGAATAAGTTTTAACTACATAAGGAGCTAAGACTACATCTTCATTTTTTCTTAAAAGCCTCCAAATGTTTTCGGGTTCAAATCCTATATCGGAGTCTATAAATAGAAGTTTTGTACAATCCGTCTTTAAAAATTCAAGAACACAGTTATTTCTAGCGTGTGTGACTAGGGAAGATCCAGAGTGTAAGTGTAAAGATGTTTCATATTCTAGATCTTCTGGGGATGCACTAGCAACAAAGTTAATCAAACCGTGCATATAATCTATAAAGGCTTGATATCCGTATGTTGGGGTGGCAATAAATATTTTTTCCATATCTGATATTCGGTTTATATAGTGATAAGTCAATTAATTTTCACAAGTACTATGGGGGTGGGGAGCTTGCTATTTGCTTGCTTTAGACCTATAATTAAGGATGCCAACTTCAATCTCAGGAAATGTTAGGCTGGTATATGGTAATCATGTACATAGTGAGACATATAGCACAACAGCAGCTCCATATAGTAATGCAAATGAATTTAATGAGTATTCAGCAGGAGGAGCGAGAGCTTTAGTTGCTGGTAGTGCTATAGATGTAGGAACCCTTGATCTTTCAACTCAACATGAAGGGTTATTAATTATAAAAAACACTAATGCTGTCGGTAGCCTTTCAGTTAGTGTTGATGGGGGGACTGCTTATGATATAAGTATACCAGCAGGTTTAGTGAATTTAATCTCTGTTGGTCCTGATCATCCAGTCCATGTTAAATGCCCGACGGCTACTGAAAGTGGAGCAGGAGTTGCTAGTGTAACTAGTGCAGGAGTTATTACTTTTGATAATAATGCTGGTGCTGTTGGAACTGCTATAATGACTGGTGTGTCTAATGTAAATAGTAACACTAATGATTATTTAGTTCAAATTTCTACACAGGGGACTGGAACGGTGTACGAACTGGATGGGGTTACTAAAAAGAATTTAACAAGTGATTATACAGCTTCGTCCACAGTTAATTTAGTATATTTTACTGGGTATCGTTATACACTAACTGAAGCGTAATAAGACAAGTGCCTGTAAGTAGAAATCAACCAAGCCCTCAAAGGCAGTCAGTATTAACATTTGTATCCCCAAATGTTCAAGATTTATTATTTTATGAGACTGTAGATAAACAACGGGTTGGTAAAACACCCCCTGTTTATGGGTCAGCACACCCAAACACTACTAAATTCCCTAACCACAAACTAGTTTATGTTAAACAGTTTGATGCCGAGGGGCAGCTATACCAATACTTCTATGCTGCTTCTAGGTCTAGCCAAGATGAATATAACTTTGAATATTCTCAAGCTAGTTTAGGAAGTTCTAAGTTTAATACTGTAGTCAGGACTTATGTTATTCCTAGGTCTGATTTTAAAGAAGATGATGCATCTCTGGAGGCTGGTGATGCTATGCCCACTGAACCTTCTTCAGCTAACTTTACTGGTAAAGGATATATCCTAATGTCCCGCCAACAAAAAAGGTTAAGAGATCCAGAATTAGACGGATATTTTATTGTTGAGCAAAGGGTTTATTTTATTAGAGAAGACATTGAAACCTTGAGGTGGGATGAGTTATCAGGTTCTAATTTAAAAACAACAGTTAGTTATTTTGCGTTGGGAGAGACTCCTACTGGAGCTTCTTCAAATATACAGACTTTAATTTCTGATGCTGATAATTCTTATTGGGGTACTGCCATAGAATATAGAGATAGTGGAAGTACTCCTAAGAAAGCAGTTGCTTTTTATAAAGAAGGAAGGCAGGTATCTTTAGATTGGTTTGAAGTTGTAAAAACAGAAACGATTGCAGGGACAACTACTGACGGAACAATCAACTCAAATACCACTTTACTTATTGAAGAACTAGACACTTCTATCAATTTTACATTCCCACCTGTATTAGAGAGTATTTCTTCTGTGGCTTGGGAAAAACATGATGGTCAAGTTCAGCATAATCCAGAGTACCATATGAATCCAGAAGGGTATAGTGGGCCTTGTAAAGCGGTAGTTAAAAAAGAATATAAAGTTATAGAGTTTGAAGGGGCTGGTGTTGCGCCTTCAGCTAAAGCTATGCAGCCTCAATCTTTTGCATTTTCTACTCCTTATATAAATTTAAGAATACCAGCTTGTTTAATGAATGGAGGTTCAGTTGGGTTTACTACAGGAACTACTGACCCTGTTTATAAATATACAGCTTATGTTAAAGACTTACCTGTCACGGACCCACCCAACCTTCTTCAGTTAGCTGTTGATGGTCTTGAAGCTAGGGTAACCCAACAAAAAGCTAGGGGTGGTTATATAAAAGAAACTACTACTGTATTCCCTCCGTCTTTTAATTAATGCCTGAACAATTTACAGATGGTAATATTGGAGCTTTTGGAACTCCCATATCTCCTGCTGACAGGGAAGTAACTGAAGCTTCACTAAACAAAATCCCTGATGTGGGATTACAAGGGTATACCGACAGTGGGGCTTATAGTAGTAATTATCCTTCGGGAATGGTTGGGTATACTCCACAAGACGAGATTCGTTATCGTCAGGAGCATGAGCCTTATAATTATCAACCAGACGATGATCAATTTGTTTATATAACAAAAGCTTATTTATATGAGATACATCCCTTACTAAATGCAGAGGAATCAAAGCTAATAAAAAAGCACGAGCTAAGTCCTTTAAAAATAAAGTTAGATACAAAGAAAGGTTGTGTATATACACAATTCATGGTGAATCAACAAGGGAAGGTTATAGGTGAATATAATCTTTTAAAGACAGAAGAGGATGAACCTCCTGATTCAACACCATTTCAGTTATTGAATGCAGATGGTGACGATGAGCCTGATAAGTACGGTATATATAATGTTCTTATATTTAAATTCGCAGATGGAGTTATTTTAAGAAATAATTATGATTCTGATAAAGATGATCCAAGATCTGTAAGAGGGCATGGTGGTATAGAAGGGCATAGGGGACCACTTATATGGTCCCGTGGTTATAATACTATAAACAATTTAGGTACGGGTGAGGGTATATATGGGGGGTATGATCTTACTGAGGATAAAATAAATTTAAGATGCCTAAGAGGGCACGGTCAAATCAGTGTAACAGATGGCGGTGATCAAATAAATATCCGAGGAAACAGTAATAATAAAACTTGGCAAGCAGTTCCTGATGATAACGTAAGTTATAGCAATACTACATTAGCTACATTTGCAGATGGGTTATTGACTGGAACCCCAAGCAATTTAAAAGTCGTAGAAGTTGCACAATCAACAGGTTCGGGAACTACAGTTAACACTGTAACTTCAAGCCCTAGCATAACAAGTACACCTGAAGCCTTATCAGTATCTTCAATAACTCCTCCAACTGGTTCGGGGTTATTACTAGATACTAAGGAATACACTCCTACACCAGTAAGTACTGAAACGCTTTCACAAGCAACTAATTCTGTTTCTGGGGGTACTGATATTTCCTTTCAGGCTGTATCTTTAGATACTCAACAGATAACTCCTCCGAGTGG
>CETF01045659.1_pt1 | contig 11094 bp, 21 predicted proteins | sample 326991 | NCBI WGS metagenome assembly CETF01 (sample SAMEA2622331, study PRJEB7988) | marine metagenome | biome: marine biome (ENVO:00000447); feature: surface water layer (ENVO:00002042); material: "saline water (ENVO:00002010), including plankton (ENVO:xxxxxxxx)" | depth 5 m | reverse complement strand
CCCAAACCATAGCCTCTACCAATTCGGTAGGCATCAAAGAAGGTTCTCCATATGTACCGAAACGTACATAAGTATTGAACGCCATTTCCACCATGTCCGCTTGTTTGTTGCGGTCAAGTGGTGTAAGGTCTTCCCGTTTGATGCTACGAAGTAGAGAAAGGAAGCCAACGTACTGCTGAAACTTGTGTGTGTAACACCCGCCATTCCCATTACCTACGCTGAAAGGACAATCAAGGCAATTGCTTTTGTCTAAAGCAAAGAATTTTTTCATACCAAACCCCTTGCTCGTAGTGGCTAAAGCCCACTGCTCCATACTAAAGGTGTAAGTTTGGACTAAGGCCGTGCCGTCGCTTATTTTGTCGTTTGTCGTTTTACCCTTGCGGACAACGAATACGTTATTGCCCTCAAGCCATACAATTTTTTTGCTCATAAAAATTTGCATTTAGTACCAAGCGTAATAGTACACTTGGTCGTCTTCTTTCCAATCTCCCAATGCCTCCGCACAATCTTTGATAGTATCCGTCAAGCCATCGAAATACCATTGGTCGTACTCATACGTTCCGAAAAAGAACCCTTCTCGTGTGGGTAGGAGATCGTCCGCAAGGGCTTTGTTGTTTAGCACCTTCGCACACTTTATGATAAGGTCGGCTATGTCCTCTTGAGTTACGACAAATTCAGTACAATTGTCGTCCTCCGCATCGCCCACGAAGTAATCGTGTACAGCGTTACATTTTCTCCAATACACCAACTGAATATCGTCCTTGATATCCTCGTCTTTGCGAGGCTTTCGATATAGGTACATATCTAATCCCATGATAAATAAATTTTGGTTAGTGGAATAGTAGGGTCTTGCTCCCCGTGCACAACAGCGTATAGTTTACGCCTTGTATCTATTCCGTAAAAACTTGACGGCTTAACATCCGCAAACCTCCTCGGAGTACCTATGGTAAGAACGTATGTGGTTAGAGTCTACAGATACGTGTAGCATAGGTACTATGTTCCTCATAAGAGCGTTTTGCAGTCCGTTTTACGTGTGGTCGCCACAAGCCGTCAAGTCAGTTGTTTTGCCTCTTCTTTCAGCAAATCAACGGCACAAACATATTGCACCAATTTTTGAAACTATCACAAAGAAATGTTAAAGCCGTTAAAGTTTTTTCAAGCCCTTTAGGGCTCTTCTTTGTAATCGGTATTCCTTACGCTCACGGGCTCTCTGAGCCTTCCCGTCTATAATATTAGCGTAGTGGTACTCCAAGCCGTCGGCCTTGATTTTACCCATGCATTTGCGCTTAGAGTTCGCCGTGCTCTTCCCGTCCAAAGATGGCGAGGAAGGAACACGGACAACGTATTCACGTCCCCTGTGATTTGTTCTTGTGTGTATCATGATGCAATAGGGTTTTCTTTTGTTATCATCCAATAGCAGTCTTTTAGCCTGTGGCCTTGCTCCTCTATGAATTCCTCCACGAATTCGTGAACGTCCCCCGAAGGCACGAAAGTCTCATAAACCTTCACTTTTCCCGTGCTGTAATCCATTACAGCGATGTTTTGATATCCCATAAGATTAAAGTTTAGAGCCCCCCGAAGGGGGCGGTTAGAATTATTTGTGTAGACCTATGGCGGAGCCAACGTTTGCCATGATACGTCGCCCTAAGTGCACAATCGTTAGAGCGTCGGATTTGAACGCCGTTTTATACTCTTTCAGCATAAATTTGGCTTCTTCGTAATTTTCGGCTCTATCCACAAGTTCCTTCCCGTCAGGGCCATGAAACACGATGCAATACGGGTGCTTCATGTTGTAGATGTTACTCGGGTAGTTTTCGAGAAATTCGTTGTTGTTCATGTCGTTTTGATTTTTGGTTGAACGGGGCAAACATAGTGCACCGATTTTTTGGATTGTCATAAAGAAATGTTAAAGCCGTTAAACTTTTTTGAAGCCCCCACAAGGGGGGCTCCGATGTAAGGGATTAGTATTTCAATGGGATATAACATGCATGGTATTTCCCTTTGTGCACGAAGCACCCGCCGGCCATTCCGAAGGAGGCCCAATCGGGATTTTCTTCTTCGTCGTGTATATCATATAAAAACATCTCCTTTCCATAGGCATTCGTTACAGGGGAAAACCACACGGGAAAATTGCGCATACTGATAATGTTTTCAGCGTGCTCGATTTTACGCATACTCTCGATGTTGAATAATTTGTCGCTCATTTTAAACAGAGTTTAAAGGTTAATAAAATACTGCCCTTCTACGAAGAGTTTGAACTGAGGGTCACGAAGTGACCTGTACGCTGCACTTAGGCTATCCGTGAAGAATCCTAAGGATTCAACAGCGTCAGTAGATACGAATTCCTCGTAGAGTTCCTCTACGAAGTGAGAGCCAAACTTGGCCTGTAATGCTTTCAGCATTTCATGTGTAGTGATGTTTTTCATCGGTCAAAATTTTTTGATTTGCCACAAATCTACGGGGGTCGGAACCAAAGTCTTTCCCAAAGAAATGTTAAAACTCTCAGTGCGCATTATGCACACGGAGTTCCTGTGAGGCAGTTCGATGTTGTAACATCTTTTGTAAATCGGGACCGAAGGTCCAACGCACGTGCAGTGCAGGATACAGGCCCCACTGAACGGGACAATACGCAACCCCTTCGGGGTATCCTGTGTGTTGTGGTGTGCGGTGGTGGGAAAGGGTGGGGGATTGTTCCCTCTCTTTTCAGAACTTACAAGGTTTTACCTTGTACAAACTGGAACTGTGGTCAGTTTGGGTTTGTCGGGAAGGGGAAGTCCCTAAGGACTTCGGGTTGGTCGGTGGTGGGAACCCCAAACCAACTGGCCAAAACCGTGCGGGAAAGACCCCCGTGGGGTCTCGGGTGCGGTTTCCGTGCGTCATGCGTAGCGTATATATATGTATATAATCCCACCCCCCTGAACAACTCAGCAAAATTTCCAAGTACCCCAGGATCACAAGAGGAGGGCGGGGAGTATGGGCATAGATAGTCCCCCTCGCGCTAAGTTGGAGTAGGGGTCATAAAGGTATCTGTTGAATGAGAATGCCTGCGAAAAAATTTGAGCAAAATAAGGGCCGTTAGACAACGAGCCGTCGTGGTAGACCTGCCGAGCAACTCAGCCAACCGTCTGCGTATCTCGTACGCTTGAGGCGTAGATACTTGTCTTCTGTTCGACGAGTTGTTGTGCCCTACGACACGGTAAAGTTATAAGAAATATTTTAGAAAGTCAATAGGATAAACTACCTAATTCTTCTAATTCGTACCACATTCCCATACTGGTCATAGTATGTGAGTATCGTTTTCCCATATTCGTCTTTTGATTCCGATACTGCCCCTGCGGGGTAGCCGAATGCGTCCATGAAGTAGGTGATGCGGTTGCCCTCTATATCTGTTATGGTCTCTGCCCTGCCCTGTGGGTTTCCGTATTGATCATAGTGGGTGGTGCTCATGCTCCCGTCCCCGAAGTCTTCCTGTTCTACGGTCCCTGTGGTGTACCCAAATGTATTGGTGTAGGTTACTACAGCGTCGTCAGACGGTAATGTAGTTTCGATCACTGTCTCTTGCAGTTCTGTGCTGATGGTGTTATCCCATTGCGCCGATAGGCTTGCTGCGGCAAAGATGCCTGCAGCCGTAATAAAATGTTTCATTGAATTAAAAGATCATCAACCCATATAGGAGTCTTTTCTCCCACATAAGTATTAAAGGTGTTATACTCTAAATAATCAATAGCATCTTCTTCACTCATGTCTTGACATAGTATTTCAACACACTTGTTTCTTGAATACACTACTTTACATAGATTGGGCTCGAAACCCATAATGGCTTCATCAAAGCCATCTGCAAAAAGTACATCCTCTGTATGAGCGTACTTTTCAATTATTGTTTCTCTCATGTATATAAATTGAATATTAATAAAAGTAAGATACGAATTTATCTTCCCTGTCCCGCATATTTCTTACGATAGTTCTTTGAACTCTTCAGTTTAGAAGTCTTTGTTTTTGCGTGAACATTGGGCCGAGAGATCTTTGGTTTCTCAAGACGTATGATTGTGGTTTGCTTCTTAGGCATAGTCCTCGTATTTAATCCATACCGTTTCCCCATCCAGTAGGGCTTCTGATATGCGTGGGTATATGTCTTTGTATGCGTAGGTACTTTTACCTATAGTCCCTTTCATGTCTGCCGACATTCCTACAAGCAGGCAACCTGCAGTATGCTCATCGGTATTTCCGATGTGTATCAATATATACTCAAAGCCAGGAACGTCTCTCACCCATAACATACCTTTATGCATGTTGGGAAACTTCTCAGCATAACGATTATGGAATCCACCTACCGTGCGTAGGGTGATTCTATATGTACCGGCGGGGATCCGTGTCTCTCCGTATTCCTTCTCTTCACGGTATTCATCTTCGAGGGTGAAGCAGAGAAACTCTCTACCTTCCTCTTCTTCTAAAAACAGTGATCCAATAGTAAAGTCATCGGCACTGTATAGTCTTTTTACAAGTAGTTTCATAGCGCTGTAAAGTTACAAAATGTATTAGATTTGTTTCTATAGAGATTATATTATGAGTTTATTAGAAGCCTATAAAAAGTATTCCAGTTTCACCGACAAGGGGAATACTCATACCTACATCCAGGGGTATTACAGCGAAGAATTTAAGGACCCAAAAAGAGTGAAGAACTTTCTGGAGTTGGGTATTATGCACGGGGGTAGCGTCATGCTATGGCACGACTGGTTCCCCAACGCGCGGATCGAAGGTGTGGACATTGCAGATGATGCTATATACTTCTACGACAAGAACAGAGGGGACGAGGAGTACCCAAGATTTTTTCCATTAATCATGGATGCGTATCAGCAAAACACTGTTGATTTGTTTGAGGATGACTTCTTTGATTATATTGTAGACGATGGTCCGCATAGTGTCGATAGCCAATGTTATGCTATAGAGCATTATCTTTGTAAAGTAAAGCCTGGAGGTAAACTTATCATTGAAGATGTACAGAACGAAAAAGACATCGATCAGTTTATTAAAAGTGTAGATAAGGTGAAGGATCTTGTTGCGGGATACAGGCACATAGAGTTAGATATCAAACATAGATACGACGACCGCATCTTTGAGATTACAAGAGCATGAAGTACAGAAACAAAAAAAACCCTAAGAAAAGAAAAGCCGCAGACCCAAGGGCTGTGCGTAAATCAAATAAGGGTGGTCCTTTCTATGAGGGGAGGTATGACAACTTAGAGATAGCCGAGGAGATATTCGATCCGGAAACCTACGAGTTGATTGAGGGTAAACTGTACTATAAAGAATCTGGAGAAGAGGCAGAGCCTATTAGAGGACCATACTTAAACAGAAAACAAGGAAGAATCGCGCCGTATGAAAAAACTATGTTCGATTATTTCAAGAAAAAGAAAAAATAAAATGGAGAAGAGAGAGAAAGCACGTATGTGGTTTGCACATCGAGGCATCAATCCAGACAACACGTTTACTAACCCAGAGGACAGACAGTTCTACAAACTGGACTTCCCACCAGTTCCAGTGAAGTATGAGAATGCTCCGTCTTTACAGTGTCAGATTGATATCATCTCTTTCTTATTCTATTCACACGTCACTGTATTGTTCAACGACCCTACAGGTCAAGAGTGGGAATACGAGGGCGGCGCCGGTGGATTAGGCGTAGGAGACATCTCTGGAGAGGGAGTCCTTACCTATGGTGATTTAGACACGCTTACTGCGGCTACCACTTTTGAGGTGTCGTTTATAAGCGCAGATGGAGGAGGCACACAAGTATCGTGGGGCTCAAGTGGTAATGCATTTGCTGCAGGCGTAGGAGAAGGCTTTGGAGTCTTTGGCGGCAGCGGCGGATGGAAAAAAGTAGGATAATGAAACTAAAAAAATTAAAAAAGTCTATCAAGGTACCCGCACCTAAAGGATACCACTGGATGACAGAGGGTGGCCGTTACTTCTTAATGAAGGGTGACTACAAACCACATGATGGCGCTTTACCTGAAGCACCTTTCCGTTTGGTTACCCACGACAAGGGTGAGCCGAATATGGCTATGGAATCTGCTCGTAAGGCAAGACGTTAAACTCTTCGTCTCCCGACATCTTCTTATACATACGTGTCACAAATAGCCTTCCTTTTTGTGACAGGGCATACCGTACTCTGTAGTTCATCTTAGTCTCTTCTCTGAAGAAGTGATCTAATATATTTCCTGGTGTAAGTTTATCAAAGTGCTTGTATATGAAGCCTTTGTTTACCAGTTGGTATATAAACTTCTTACGCATCTGTTTCTCGCTCTTGTTCATTGCCTGAGCGACGTGCCGTATGGTCCAGAACTCCAGATCATAAATAAAGAACAACAGTTCTAACTCTGCCCTACCTATATCGTAGTTCTCTTTTGCATCCGCATATAGATATGTCAAGTTTCTTAGATGGTTACTCTTGATCAGAGTTTTGTCCATCTTTGAAAACTCTCTAAACAATTTTTTTCGGCTTGACTTCCTTTTAGCCATATCTTTATCTTTGTAAGACAAAAATAATATTATGGCATCACTTAGCGGAAATAAAATTAAAGACACCTACACCCAGTTGTTGAAACTTGAATCAGCAGAGGTTTCTGCAACTGAACAAGTGGTAGAAGACGGGGCCGGAAACAATAGCGCACTGAAACTATCTACCGACACTGTAGAGACAACAGGAGAATTAAAAATATCAGGCACACCATCTACCTCAACAACCGACGTGAAGGCGCTAATGTTAAGCACTTCAGGAGTTATAGTAACAAGAGATCTAAACGCCAACCCAATTGGTACAGCGTCTATTACTGCAAATGCTCCGCTGTCTGCAACAGGTAGCACTATAGAGATTGACGATCCTATAAACATATCACAAATCACATCCCCTGCAAATGACGATAAGTATTTGATCTGGGATGAAAGTGCAAGCGAGTACAAGTACATTGAACAAAGTGACCTCGTTCAGGCTGTAGAAGACAATCTTGACGCAAGATCAGATCAAGTAATTTATGCAAGGTTGCAACAAAACACGGCCGTTAATACTTCATCGCTTACTAAAACTCAGTTTGCTGAAATCGCAGGAGATAGCAGCGCAACTGCCGCTACAAGTCAAGCCACTTCTTCTGTTCTGTTCGGTGGTAATGCTAATAATACATTTTCATTCAGCAATACTGGAGACCCAAGAAGTGCTATAGCGCTCGGCACTGGACCTGGGTATTATAGGATTAGCGCAGTCATAGAACTTACAGCATTATCTGGATCAGACATTCCTGTAGACCTTCAGATATTTGAAAACACAAACTCGGTAAGCCTTGCTCGAGCACAAAGAGAGTTGGATGCAAGTGATACAAATTGTGTAGAGTTTTCTGCACTGTATTACTGGGATGCAGTAAGCGACGCCAAAATAGAACTTAGGGCATCAACGACCACTGCTAATGTTCTTATGGTTCAGACTAACTCTTACTTTAAAATTGAAAATATTGGAGCAAACATTACATTCTAATGACAAACGAAGACAGGGTAGAATTCTTTCATCTTCTTCGTGCCAAATTTGATGAGATCGAAGATTTGATGGAATCATTTGGTGGAAAAGAAAAATTTCTCTCTGTTTATTGTGTGGGGATATTTGTTCCTGAGACAGATGAGGCTTTTGAGAAGTATGAACTCATGACAGGCATGCACATGTCAATGGAGGACGAACTTGAATTAATGATAAAAACTATCAGTGATACTTACGAAAACCACAAGGATGATCCTTCGGATGGAGATTCTGGGTTTGTTGATTACTGGTTAAATTAATAGATATGAAATGTAATTGCAAAATCTGCGGATGCGGGGGTAGTTGCGACTGCGACTGTTGCGATTGCTAAATAAAAATTTAATGGAACTTATTAGAAAAATCATCATCGGGCAAAACCCGAAAGATGCCATGGCTTATTACGTAGGCCAAAGAGCAGGAGAATCTGTTATTGACTCAATCGTATTGGACGAAAGATGTTTTGTGAAACACGGAATTCGTCGTTATCTTGTATACATCTATAACAAACAAGACGGCACTATGCTGTGGAAGACTATAGATGATATGCCAGTTTTAATTGAACATGATTGTGATTTCGGATGATTATTATCGATGACTTCGTAGAAGATAAGACACTACTAAAACAGATCGAAGTAAATAAAGAGGAGTTCTTCTCCGACAATGGCAACTACTATTGGTGGAATGGATGGTGGGATTCACCTGCAGACACACTGAAAAAGAAACTAATCAAATACTTGTGGTCGGATAAATCCCCCTACAAACCTGTAACTATTTCTGGTTTTGAATACTGGACTGGACAGTTTGGACCAGACAAAGGTTCAGATTATCTAAACATGCACTTAGATAAAGATGAAGCGCTTTGGAAAGACACCGGTAAAATATCAAGCCCCATAATAGGCACTGTGTTCTACCCAGTTGAGATGGAGATAGAGGGAGGATACTTAGAGATATTTAATAACGGAGTGGACAAGCAGCCAGAAAGAATCGAGGCTAAATTCAATAGGTTAATCATATTTGATGCAGGAGGCACTCACCATAGAGTTAGCCAAGTAACGAAAGGACTTCGTTCTGCTATCGCTGTAAATCTATGGCATCCAAAACCAACAGGAAAACTTAAAGAAGAATGAGATCGCTAAGACACTTTTTAGTTAGAGTTCCTAATGTGACTAAGGACACTATTGTTGTTAACGGTGAGGAGATGTATCTCGACACTAAGTTTAGTGAGTTTGAGCACAGAACCATGGAAGCAGAAGTGGTAGCCACCCCCGCAAAATATGAAACAGAGGTTCAGGTGGGGGATACAATGTACTTTCATCATCACGTTGTTCTCGGCGGTAATCACCTACAAATATCTGATGAGACATCTCAGTTAGAGGAAACAAAGAAGCGCGGTCAGTTTATTGACCCAGACGATGACGTATATGTAGTATACTACGATGGTAATCGTGACCCCATATCAACACAAGCGTACGCATTCAAGAGCAAAAGAACAGGAGAGATTCGTTTAATTAGTGATTGGATTTTTCTTGTACCAGAAGAACAAGAAGAAGTCGAAGAGGAAGAGATTAGGGTAGGTAATCAAATTATTTACCTTCTGCCAAAGAAAGAAGAACCAGAGGAGAAATATGGATACATTAAATGGTCCTCTCCTAAATTAGAAGAACTTGGTCTTGAGCCAGGGGATAAAGTGCTAATAAGAAAGAACGCCGACTACGAAATGGAAGTAGACGGAGAAAGACTATACAGAACTTTTTTGAAATCAATTTATGGGAAAGTCGAATAAGTATAATAATATCGACACGGCTGTTAGACTGGTGGAATCTATGCAGATCGCAATTGAGAATATGATTGCGGAAATTCAAAAACCTGTTGACCAAGAACTAAGTGGCTCACAAAGGAAAGCAGAATTACAAGCCATTAAGCAAACAGCGGTTGATGCAAAAGAACTAATCATTGAAAGAGAAAGACTTGAACAACTTATCAAAACCCTTAAAAACAGTGGAGAACTTAAAGAAGACAAAGACTACTCAGGAGGATTCGCGGAGCAATACTCGAAGTAATCAAGTCTTCATTTACTGGGATTATTAATAGATGGCAGGACTGGTAGAAATAGAAGAGGAGATTATTGTAAATATATGTCCTGACAAAACCTCTGGTGAAGTAATCCTACACTTTGACTTACCGGTTCAAATCCCTAAGAAGCCTCGTAAGAAGGATATATTATTTAACGACAGACCAAAAGCGGATCAGCGTTGGGAAAGAGTTCCTTTACCAGAGGACTTGCGAAACGTAAAATCTATGGAAGAGTGGATGACTATGCCGGATGCATTCCGAAAAAAATTCACTCCTTACATTACAGAAGAATTTAAAAGAAGAAGAAATGGAGTATGGTTTTACAACAACGGGATACCTACCTATATCACAGGTAACCACTACTTTTTCCTACAGTGGTGTAAGATTGACATCGGATATCCATCGTACCTCGACTTTCAAAGGAAACTATTCATACACCTTGAAGCCTGTGTAGCAGATCCTCGCTGCATAGGTCAGATATATGTGAAGTGTCGCCGTTCTGGGTACACTAATATGTCTGCAGCAATCATGGTCAACGAAGGAACCCAGGTGAAAGAGAAACTCCTGGGCATCATGTCTAAGACAGGTAAGGACGCTCAGGAAAACATCTTCATGAAAAAGGTGGTTCCTATATATAAGTCACTGCCTTTCTTCTTTAAACCTATACAAGATGGTACTACGAACCCCAGAGTGGAACTCGCTTTTAGAGAGCCTTCAAAGCGTATCACTAAAAAGAACAAAACTTCTTCCAGAGGAGAAGCGCTTAACACAATTATTAACTGGAAAAACACCACAAATAACGCATACGATGGGGAGAAACTCCACGTCTTGTATTTGGATGAGGCAGGTAAATGGGAGAAGGGTAATGATATACGAGAAGCCTGGAGGATACAGCGTACTTGTTTGCTTGTAGGTAGAAAGATTGTAGGCAAGGCAATGGTCGGTAGCACTGTCAACCCGCTTGACCGCGGTGGTTCTCAATACAGAGAGATGTATTACTACAGTGACGTCAACGAGAGAAACGATAACGGCAGAACAAAGACTGGATTATATGGAGTATTTATTCCTGCATACGAGGCACTTGAGGGATTCTTTGATTGTTATGGCATGCCTGTTATTGACGACCCAGAAAAACCAATGATAGGATTAGAGGGTGAGTATATAAGCATAGGTGCAAAGACCTATCTGAAGAACGAGAGAAAGGGTCTTTCTGGAGATTCATATGAACTCAATGAGGTGATTCGTCAGTTCCCTTTTACTGAGGCTGAGGCATTTAGGGATAGTGCCAAGGCATCTTTGTTTAATGTACAGAAAATATACGAGCAAATAGAATATAACGAAGATCTGTATCCTTCACCAGTAATACGCGGAAACTTTGGTTGGAAAGATGGAGTGCAAGATAGTGAAGTAATTTTCAAGCCAGACGCTCTTGGCCGTTGGAGAGTGTCTTGGATGCCGCCCGC
>CETF01044572.1_pt1 | contig 11108 bp, 11 predicted proteins | sample 326991 | NCBI WGS metagenome assembly CETF01 (sample SAMEA2622331, study PRJEB7988) | marine metagenome | biome: marine biome (ENVO:00000447); feature: surface water layer (ENVO:00002042); material: "saline water (ENVO:00002010), including plankton (ENVO:xxxxxxxx)" | depth 5 m | reverse complement strand
CAAAATAAAGTAACTTTTTTTGAAAAAATTATGGTAGACTTATTACTTGACGGTAATAGCTATGTACAAATTATAAGAAATAGGAACGCTAGAGTAGTAGAACTTTTACCAATAGAATATGAAAATATGAATATAATCTACAAAGACGGTAGATTATTTTATCATAATGACCAGATGAAAGAAGTAATAGATAGCGAAGATATGTTACATTTTAAGCTAATTACTAAAAGTGACGGTTATACTGGGCTTTCACCAATAGAACAATGTAAAAACGCAATTTCTTGGGGTTTAGATTTGGAAAAATATGGTAAAAGCTTTTTTGAAAACGGGGCTAAATTATCTGGTGTTTTAGAAAGTGACCGTACTTTATCTACTGAAGCAATAGACCGTTTAAGAAATAGTTTTAATAATAATTATTCTAAATTAAAAGGTGCAAATCAAACAGCTGTGTTAGAGGAAGGGTTAAAATACAAACCAATACAGATAGCGCCAGACCAAGCCCAATGGCTGGCAAGTAGACAGTTTAGTATTGAGGAAGTGGCTCGTATCTTTAACCTTCCGCCGCACCTTCTAAAAGATTTATCTAAGTCAAGTTTTAATAATATAGAAATGCAAAGTCAAGAATTTGTTTCATATTCATTGATGCCTTACTTAACACGTATAGAATTAGAAATGAATATCAAATTATTTAGACGTACTGAAGTAGGTAAAAAATATGTAAAATTTAATGTAAACGGTTTATTAAGAGGTAATATAAAAGACCGTAGCGAATTTTATAGTAAAATGATTTCAAGCGGTGTAATGAGTATTAACGAAGTGCGTGCTAAAGAAGATTTAAATAAAATAGAAGACGGTGATAAACACTTTACACAATTAAATATGACTACTATACAACAAATAGGAGAAAATGCCAGCTAAAGAATGTGATAACGGTAAATGGAAGTGGGGTACTTACGGGGAATGTAAGTATGATAGCAAAGCTGAAGCTGAAGCTGATAATGAAGACTATAGGGCTTTAGAAGATATTAGTTTAGATGTAAACGAAGGTATGGTAGAGGAAGCTAAAAGGGGTTTAGCTTGGCGCAAAGAATTTGGTAGAGGGGGTACTGAAGTAGGGGTACGAACCGCTAATATGATTATAAATAATACTATGACTATTGAAAGGGTAAAGAAAATGTATGCTTACTTTAAAAGGCATGAACCATACCAAGATAGCGAAGGTTTTAAGGTAGGTGAAGAGGGGTACCCGTCAAACTCAAGGATAGCCCATTCGCTTTGGGGTGGTGATAGTGGGTACTCATGGTCAGAAAAAAAACGTAACCAGATATTAAATGAGGAAGAAAAAAGAGTTAGTGCAAGAATAAAAAAAGCTTTAGAGAACAAAGTAGAAGAACATAATGAAGAAATAAAAGATTTAAATTTAGATTGGAACGCTAGAGTTACTTTCAAAACTTTAGAAAAAGTATTTGATAGGGGCGTAGGGGCATATAATACAAACCCCCAGTCAGTAAGACCGTCTGTAAAATCTTCGGACCAATGGGCGCTAGCGCGCGTTAATTCGTTTCTTTATGCTTTAAAAAAGGGTAAGTATAGAAGTGGTAAACATGATACTGATTTATTACCAAAAGACCACCCAGTAAGAAAAAAAATGGACGAAGAAAAAAATAAAACTATGGATAACGAAAATAGACAATTAATAGGTACTTTGATTACTGAAGGTATTGAATTACCATTATATACAACAAAAGAGGAAGCTGAAGCTTATGCTGAAGAAATGGGGGGTTCTGGTTCGCATACTCATAATGTAGACGGTACCGACTATTTTATGCCTTTTTCTACGCATGAAGAAGCTTTAGAAATTATGGGTGAAGAAGACATGGAAGAAAAATACTACCATGATGAAGAAGAAGATAAACAAAATAGAAGTATAATAGAATGTAAAGAGTGTGAAGACGATTGCGAAGACAAATGTATTAAAGGAAGTGAAGTAATAGGTGAGAAGAAAATAAAATACATTTGGGATAAAAAATATAATAATATAACTATGGAAAAAAGAATTTACGATATAGAAACCCGAGTACATGAAGATAACGATAAAATGACTGTAGTGGGTCATGCTTCTTTATATAATAGTAGAAGTGAAGATTTAGGCGGCTTTTATGAATATATACAAGAAGGCGCTTTTACTGAAGAACTTATAGCTAAGTCTGATGTGAGGGCTTTAATTAACCATGACCCAAATTTAATACTTGCTAGAAATACAGCTGGAACGCTAAAATTAACACCAGACGCTAAAGGGTTAAGGTATGAGTTTGACATACCAAACACAAGTTACGGTAGAGACTTAGCGGAAAATTTAAGAAATGGTAATATAAGCCAGTCTTCATTTGCTTTTACTGTTAAGTCAGACCAATGGAGTACTGACCAAGAAGGTAGAGACATAAGAACTATTACAGAAATTGATAGACTATATGATATTTCAAGTGTTACTTACCCAGCTTATAGTTTAGCTGAAAGTGAATTATTGGTAGCTAAAAGAGGGTTACATACATATAAAGAAAAAAAGGAACTGGAAAAAGAAGAAAAATTTTTAGTAATGCGGTCACTTGCAAAGTTAAAAATTGAAATAGCAAAGAGAAAATAAATAATTAACAAATAAATTTTAAAAAAATGAAAAATAGTTTAGAACTTAAAGAAATGCGTTCAGACTTGATTTCTAAATTAGAAGTTATGAAAGAAGTAGCTACTAATGAAGAAAGAGACTTAACGCAAGAAGAAAATACTGAAATGGACAGTATTTTAAACAAAGTAGACGATTTAGACGTAAAAATTACACGTGCTGAAAAAGTTGAAAAATCAATAAGAGAAAGCGCTTTAGTTTCTGGTGGTGCTGTAAATAAAAACGACATATCAGAAAGTAAAGAAGCTAAGGATTACTCATTCCAAGACGCTATGAGGTCAGCTTATACTGGTAAAGTAGAAGGTCTTGTAAAAGAAATGGACCAAGAAGCTAGAAATGAAGCAAGGTATACGGGGCAAACTTTCAAAGGTTTAGCTATTCCTTCAGCTGTTTTAGAAAGTAGAGCCGCTGTAGAAAAAGACGCTGTAAACTCTAGCCAGACTATGGCTTTTACTGACCAGTTAGAAGCAAACTTAGTATTAGCTTCAGCTGGTGCTAACTTCTATTCGGGTGTTACTAACATGAAGTTTCCAGTAATTTCAGCTGTAAATTCAGCTTTCTTACCAGAAACTGGTGGTTCGGCTGCGGCTGCTAACGGGACAGCTTCATCTTTAACTTTATCTCCGAAAAAATTAATATCGGTTGTAAATGTTTCAGCTGAAGCTATGATGCAAAACGCTTCTTTAGAAGCTGCATTAAGAAGAAATATGGCTGGCTCTATTGCTGCGACTTTAGAAAACGCTTTATTATATGGTGGTTCTGATATTACAAACGCACCGCAAAGTATTTTTACTGATGCTGCGGCTGGTTCTACTGCTGCTTTTAGTGGTGCTACTGCATTAACTTTAGAAACTACAGTATTAGACAACGGTGTAAGATTAGAAGGCGCTAGAATGGCTTATTTAATGAATAGTACTGCTTATTCAGCTATTAAAGTTGCTGACTTAGTTTCTGGTGTTAGCGCTGCGTATGACCCAAGAACTAAAGAAGTAAACGGTTACTTCTCTTTCATGTCGTCTAATGTAGGTGCTGGTGGTGCTTCTCATGCAAGTAAAGCTTTTGTTTTATTTGGTGATTTCAGCAAAGTACATATCGCACAGTTTGGTGGTTTAGATATTTTATTTGACCCTTATACTGGTGCTGCAACTGGTGAGCCAAAAATGATTGTAACTTCACTTGTAGACGGTGATGCTGTACAAAATGATACGGCTTTTGCTAATCTAATTGAAGGATAATTTAACATTTTTAAGGTCGGAAAATTGGGCTTTTTTGCCCTTTTTTCCACCTTTTTATTAAAAACTGCATATCGTTTTTAACAGTATTTAGAAGCGTTTTAAGCAACTTTAGGTAGTTTGGCTAATATGTATATTAAAAAGTTATGATATTACAATACAAGCAAAACACTAGAGAAGAAAAAATTAAGAAAAAAGACAAAAAAATTATTATGTTAAATTATAAAAAAACACAAAAAAATGGCTAAAAGTTTTAAAGTTACAGCTTACCCAGCTGACATTTCTATAGTAAGTTTAAGTGAAGCAAAAGACCATTTGAGAGTTAGTAATTCAGCTGACGATACGCTTATAACAAACTTAATTTTAGCTGCAACGCAAGCGGCTCAAAATTATACAAACAGATTTTTTATAAACCATTCTGTTCGTATGGATTGCGACACTTGGGAAGAAACACTTTACTTTTATAAGTCACCAGTATTTTCTTCAACAACTATAGAATACTATGGGACTTCAGCTACTATTTATGATGTTTGGGACAGCTCTAATTATATAGTAGACAAAGTACATGAACCAGCCAGACTTCTTTTACAAGCTGATAAAAGTTACCCAGATTTAGCTGACCGTAAAGCTGCAATAAAAATAACTTATGTAAGCGGTTATGGTACAGCCAGTACAGATGTACCGCAAGCTATAAAGCAAGCTGTTTTATTAATGATAGGTAATTTTTATGAAAATAGACAAGAAGTAGTAGTAGGTAGAATAGCTACAGAAATGCCTAAAAGCGCACAATATTTATTAGACCAATATAAAGTACAAATAACATGATAACTATAGGTGAATTAGATAGGCGTATAACCATACAGCAAGCTGAAACCAGTATAGAAAGTAATTATGGTGAACCTTTACAAAGCTGGTCAGATTTAATTATTGTTTGGGCTAAATACTTTGTAAAAGGTGGTAAAATTAATGAAGAAAGCGACCAACTTGTAGCTGAAGAAAATGCTTTTTTTATTATACGCGACCCTAAGTTTACTGATACACCAACTTTTAATGAATACAATTATAGAATACATTATAACGATAAAATATATGTTATTGATAATATCAAAGAAATAGAAAGTAGAACTAATGATTATTTAGAAGTTAAGACTACAGAAAAAAACAACAATGGCTAGAGTAGATATAAATATAAAAAATTTACAGTCTATTAAAGATTTGTTTAATGAATTACCAAAAGGTGTAAAGAAAGTAAATACGTGGCAAAAATTTTGGCGTCTTAATACTAAACCTTTTGTAGAAGCTGCGCAAAGAAACGCACCAGTTTCTAAAAAAGACCATAAATTTAAATTTAAAAGTGGTGAAAAAACAATAAGAAGCGGTACTTTAAAAAAGTCTATAGGTTACTTCAGTACACGTAAAAGAAGAAATGATTGGTTAGGGGGTTATGTAGGTCCACGTGTAAAAGGAAGGTTCAAAGACGAAAACGCTGGTTTTTATGGGTCATTTGTAGAATACGGTGATGAAGTAATGCACTTTGGTAATGCTAATAATTACGCTGGTAAAAAGTTTATGAAGCCAGCTTTTGATAGTGAAAAAAATACAGTTTTAAGTAATAGTATGCGTGATGCCCAAGTAATTTTTGTACGTGAGACTAAAAGGTGGGCTAAAAGAACTAAACAGTTTGGAATTTTAGGAAGATGAGAGTAGGACAAGCAATATATAGTATTTTAAGTAATAGTTTAACTGTAGCCCAACACTTAGGTACTGGTAACCGTATTTTTCCATTAGTAGCTAAAGCTACTCAAAGTTTACCTTTTTTAATATATGAAGTAACCCAAGATGACCCAGTACAAACTAAAGACGGTTTAAGTGAAAGTTACGTAAGAGTTTACAGATTAGAAGTATTATGTTATTCAGACACTTACACAAATGTTAGTAATATTGCGACTTCTGTAAGAAAAACTTTAAACCGTGCGCCAACTTACCCAGCTTCTACTTACAATGCGATAAAACTGCAAAGTATAAACTATATAAATGCAAATGAGGAGTTTGAAGCTGATTCGGGTAAAAATGGTGTTTTTCGTATAAGATTAGTGTTTGAAGTAAGACAAATTTTAACAGACTAAAATAAATTAAAATATAAAAAAATGAAAAAATATAAATTACTAAAAGACTGGAAAAGCAAAAGGCATAATAAAATTTTAAAAGCTGGCGCTTTTGTAGTCGTAACAATAGAAAAAGAACTTAAAGAATTAATAGAAGGTGATTATATTATAGCGCCTAAAATTAAAAAAGCAAAAAAGAAAAAAGAAGAAAAAGGAAGTATAGAAGAAACTAATTAATTAATTTTTAAAAATAAATAACAATGGCAATTTTAAACGGAACGGACATAAAAGTCTACGATAGTACAACAAACATTTTAGTAGCTTTTGCTCAAAATGGTACGCTGAATATGAACCATTCAGTAAGAGAAATAACAAATAAAGAAAGTAACGGGTTCAAAGAAGTTTTAGAAGGTTTACGTGATTTTTCAGTATCTCTTGACGGTGCTTACTGTTGGACTGATACTGCGGGGTCAGCGCTTACTAACGGTGCTGACGATATTGTATTATCTAATATGATAAACAATAGAACAGCTTTAACTATAAGATTTGGTAATACTGGTAGTACTACTGGTGATACTTACTACGAAGGTAGTGTTTTTCTTGATAGTTTTTCTGTTACTGCGCCAACTGAAGATACAGCTACTTACAGCTTGAACTTTACTGGTACTGGTGCAATTACACAAACTATAGCTTAATTAAGTGTAGTTTAGGGGAACCAAGCGCCTTTCTTTTTCTTGATTGGCGACTTGGGGAACCTTTTATTTATTAATCAAAAAAAAGAAAAGAAATGGAATATAAAGTCATAACAATAGGAGATAAAGATTTTCCAATAAAGTTTGGTTTTAATGCTTTAAGAAAATATAGTATAATGACAAATACGAAATTAGCTGACTTACAAAAAATAGGTGAAGGCATGGATTTAAACAGCGCTTTAACATTATGTTACTGCGGCATACAAGACGGTTGTAGAGTAGCTAAGAAAAAATTTGACATGAGTATAGACGATTTAGCTGATTTATTTGACGGAAACTGGGACTGCATGGAAAGCGTATTTAGTGTCTTGGCAAGTCAAATGACTGACGGTTTTGACGAAAAAAAGAAAACGCCCAAGAAGGAAAAGAAGTAGAAACCCTTACTTGGGCTGAGTTATTTGAAATAGCGCTTGGCGAAATGAACATGAAGCCAGAAGATTTTTTGGATATGTTACCAAAATACTTTTGGCGTAAAATGGCTGGCTTTTATAAGTTGATAAACTTAAAACAGCGTCAAGAATGGGAACGTACAAGGTGGCAAACTTGGCTTTTGCTTAATGTACACGTAGATAGCGGTAAAAGATTAAAAATAACTGATTTAATAGAGTTTGATTGGGAAAAAGAAAATAAAAAATTTAGTGACAATAATAAAGATTACGCGGAATACATAAAAAAATTAGAAGACTATAAATTAAAAGTAAAAAAACAAAATGGCAAGTAAAGCAATAGGTTTATTAACAATGGTTTTTGGCGCTGATATGAAGGGCTTTGATAAAGCTATGAAAAAAGCCGAAAGAAGTGTTGGTAAGTTTGGTAAAAACATGGAAAAACTTGGTCGTAACATGACCCGTAATATTACTTTACCTTTAGTAGCTGTAGGTGGCGCAGCTGCTAAATTATCAGCTGACTTTGACACGTCAATGACTAAAATACAAACTTTAGTAGGTCTTACTGGTGAGGAGGTAAGAGGTATGAAAGATAGAGTTTTAGAACTTTCTGGCGAAACTGCGCGTTCGCCTAAAGAACTTGCTGACGCTTTATTCTTTTTAACTTCAGCTGGTTTAAGAGGTGAAAATGCTTTGATGTCTTTAGAAATGGTAGCGAAAGGTACTGCGGCTGGTCTTGGTGATATGGAAGCTTTATCAAAAACTGTAGCGGCTGCTCAAAATGCTTACGGTGTTGAAACTTTAAGCGCAGCTGAAGCCCTAGATGTTTTTGGGGGTATGGTTCAAACTGGTATGTTTAAGTCTGAAGAACTGGCGCAAGTACTTGGTACTAATTTAGGTTTATCAGCTAATCTGGGTATATCATTTGAAGAGGTAGGCGCTTTTATTTCTACTTATACTAAGACTACTGGTGACGCTACAAGCGCTACTACTGGTTTTGGTGCGGTTATGATGAGTTTTGCAAAAATTGCACCGATACAAGAAAAAGCTTTAGCTAAAATTGGTATGTCAGCTGACGGTTTACGTGAAATGCTTGGTAAAGAAGGACTGCAAAAAACCTTATTGTTTTTAGACCAAAATTTCAAAGCTAATAATATGCAGCTTAGTGAATTTTTTACTAAGTCGCAAGCTTTAAAAGGTGTTATGGGTGTTTTAGGTAACCAAACTGAAACTTATGTAGATATTTTAGACGATTTAGCAAGGAAGCAAGGTTTTGTAGATAATGCTTTTAGTATTACTGCGAATACTACTGGTTTTCAAATGAAGCAAGCTTTTAATGATTTAAAAGTAGCTGGCGTACAACTTGGTGACGCTTTAGCGCCTATTATAAGAAGTTTAGCTAACATGGTAACAACTTTAGCAAGGTCATTCAGTAATTTAACAGAAAATCAAAAAAAGAGTATAGCACAATTTTTAGCAATAACTGCGGCTGTAGGTCCGCTTGTTTTTGTGTTTGGTAGGTTTATTACAATAGGTTTGACTGTAGTAAAAGTAATGGGTAAGCTTAGGTTAGCTGCTATGGCTAACCCCTACATTCTTTTAGCTGTAGCTATTGGTAGTATAGTTGTAGCTTTGAAGAACTGGGCTTCATCTTCCGAAAAAGTTAGAACTAATATGGATAGGATAGCTGAAATTGACGCTGACGTAAAACGTAATACGGGTGCGCAAGTTGAAAGGGTACGTGAACTTACAAGACAGTTACAAAACGAAAATTTAAGTCTAGGGGCTAAAAAAAGAGTACTTAACGAATTAAAACAAATTTCACCACAATATTACGGTTCTTTAAGCGCCAATAAATTAGATTTAACTGAACTTACTAAGGCAACGCAACTTTATACACAAAGTATAATTAAGCAAGCCGAAGCTGAAAGTTTAGCGCAAAAAATTGCTAATCTTAAAGTACAAAAACAAGAAGATGAAATTTTTGTAAGAAACCAACAAGATAATTTGACTGGAGGTTTTCTAGGTGCTTTTTCTGGTGACCACGTTATAAAAGGTTTAATAAAACAAAAGAAAGCTAGAATAGCAAGCGCAAAAGAAGATTTAGATTTTTTCCAAAATAAACTTACTAAAACACTTAACGAAGTAGACGAACTTGCTAATGAATCAGCTGAATTAATAGGCGATAAAGACAGACAAACTGATATATTTGACCCAGACCAATTTAAAGGTTTGTTTGAAGAAATTGAAGTTGAAGTAACAGAACTACAAAAATTACAAAATGAAGTAAGAGAAGCCGAAACAAATTTACGTAATTTAATGATTACGGGTAATGCAAGTGACGAAGAAATAGCAAAGAAGAAAAATAAATTAAGTGAAGCCCAAGAAAAACTTAACAAACACCAAAAAGAATATAACCAATTAATGGGTATTGCTACCGCTGAAGCTGCAAACCCATTTAGAGATTTAGAAGACGCTGTAGACAAAGCTAACACAGCTTTACAAGATGCTATAATAAACGGTGAAGACTATACACAACAATTAGCTGACTTTGAAAAAGCTACAGCAAAACTTAAAGAAAAACAAGATGAATATAATGACGCGGTAAATACTACTACTAAACAAGAGTTACCAGCTTTCATACAACTTATTGATAAATTTTTTCCTAAGTTAGAAATATTTGGTAAAAGTTTAGCTGAAATTTTCCAAGAAAGCGGTGAAACAATAGCGGGCGCTATGGACTTAGCTATAGGTGCTTTTGAAGCTTTTAATAAACGTGCTACAATACTTGCGGAAAACCAAAAGAAACGTGATTTAAAAGAACTTGACGAAAAAGAACGTAGAGAAGCTGAAATGATAAATAACTCGTCAATGACTGAAGAACAACGACAAAGGGCGTTGGCTCTTATGCAAGGTAAAATAGCTGACGAAAGAGTAGCTATAGAAGAAGCCGCTGATAAAAAACTTAGAAATATTAAAAAACGTACTGCAATTTTAGATAAAGCGCTAGCAATAACTTCAGTAGTACAAAATACCGCAGCCGCTATAATGAAAGCTTTTGCACAAACTGGAATTTTTGGGGGTCCAATAGCGGCTGGTATTATCGGGGCTTTAGGCGCTGCGCAAATAGCTTTAATAGCTTCTACGCCAATACCATTAGCGCAAGGTGGTATAATATCTGGTCCGACTACTGCTTTAATGGGTGAGTACCCTAGTGCTGGCGCTGGTAACCCCGAAGTAGTAGCACCTTTAAATAAACTTAAAGATATGATAGGTAATGCAGGTGGAACCCAACGAATACAAATATTTGGTAGATTAACTGGTAATGATATATATTTATCAAATCAAAGTGAAAGTATTAACAGATTAAGAACGACATAATGGCAAGAGACCCCTATAATTTAAACCAATACGCTACCTTTACCGTAAAGTCTTATAATGGTGACACTTATAACTGCGCAATACTATGGACTGGTGCGGCAAATACAAGAACTTGGACGTTAGCAAAAGACGGGTTAAAAATATCTTACGAAAGTGAGAAAGCCCAAGATAAAAACTCACCTATATTAGCTTCTAAATGTACTCTTAATTTAATGGTTACTGACGGTGCTATGCAACTTTTTTTACAAAATATAAGAAGCACAAAAAACGAAAAAGATGTTTGGCTAACTATTACTCATGCAAACGGTACTAAACTCTTATGGTGCGGTTATTTTATTTTAGATTTAGAAGCCCAAGAAGATGTTAGTTTACCTAACGAAACTACGCTGGTCGCTGTAGACGGTATTGCTACATTAAAAGAAGTACCATTTTTAAGAGAATATACAGTAGGTACTACTACTGCGCCTACATTTCCTTATACAGCAAATGATACTTTTTATAATGCTGGTTGGCGTAGACTTATAGGTAATAGTACATCTTGGCTTAAATTAATTTGTGACGCTACGGGTCAG
>CETF01067784.1_pt1 | contig 11147 bp, 20 predicted proteins | sample 326991 | NCBI WGS metagenome assembly CETF01 (sample SAMEA2622331, study PRJEB7988) | marine metagenome | biome: marine biome (ENVO:00000447); feature: surface water layer (ENVO:00002042); material: "saline water (ENVO:00002010), including plankton (ENVO:xxxxxxxx)" | depth 5 m | reverse complement strand
CTGAATTACCTGCCGTACCGTTAGTTGTTACACCTGTAGTATATTCTGATCCACTAGCGTGCGTACCGTCTGAGGTTGTAGAAAGTCGTAACGGGTGTCCTGAGTTACTAGAATCACTCTGATCAAATCTATATGTACCACCTTCATACAGAGTGAGTGTGTCCTGCTGCACACCATCTATAAAATATTTATTACCAGAACCAGTGCTAACTACTGTAACTGCAAATACTACTGTGTCGCCTGTATTAGCAAGTCCTGCAACTGCGGATACACCCGTAGATGTAACATTCGCAACACCTGTTACGGTAACAGAACCTATGCCTCCTGTGGCTTCTAGCCCAGATGGTTGGATTGTTCCTGCACCAGATATGGTTACTGAATTTAAGTTACCTGTGGCAGATACGCCTGTTACAGCTGTGTTTGAATCGGCTGTAGGAGTTACTGAACCTAGAGTTCCTGTGCCAGATACCCCTGTTGCAGACACGTTTGCAATAGCGCCTGCGGTAGCCGTTCCAGTAGCACCTGTGGCAGATACGCCTGTTACAGATACTACATTCTCAGCATTAACAGTCTCATTTCCTAACGAACCTGTAGCGGATACACCTGTTACAGATAAAATTGAATCGCCAGTTACGGTTAGGCTACCTAGTCCTCCTGTACCAGCCACACCTGAAGGTAACGCTATCGATTCAGTATCAATGATTTCAGATCCTAGTGTGGCTGTAGCAGCTACACCTGTTACGGATACATCTACATCTACAAAAGTTATTACGGTAACTGAACTTAGAGATGTCGAGGCTGACAGCCCTGTTACTGAAACTATGGTTTCGGTATTTACGGTAACAGACCCAAGAGAGCCTGACATACCTATGTTAGCAGCTATGCCGCCCCAGTTACCTGACGCCCAAGTACCACCACCCCAGCCTACAGCTGTTTGAGGTAGTGGTTCAGCGTTAACATCAACAACACCACCCCAAGTGCCTTCACCCCAACTGGTGACGCCCCAAGCAGTATTAGCATCTCCCCAGTTACCTGACCCCCAAGTACCAGATCCCCAGGTTGTATCTTCGTATTCTTCTGTCATTGTTCAGTCCCTTGAGGTTCTGTCTCGCAGGTTTCACCTTGACAGCAATCATAAATAACTTGTCCACAGACAACACATTGTTCGTGTCCGTGTACAAAAACTGTTTTTAGATTACCCTGACAACGGGGACAGCGGGGTGCGCAGTGTTCTTTGTGTGTCTCCATCTGTCAACACCCCGTGCGTGCGTAACCCCGTATTTTATGCAATCCGAATAATAGCGTTTGATGCGTCTGCTGTTGGGAACTGAATTGTAAAGTCACCTGCTGTAGATGTCTTATCAGCACCAAAATCCAGAACTGCTACAGCTGGATCACCACCGCCTGACTTATAGATAAGCGCACCACGAGCAGTGATAGTTGCTGTACTAAAAGTAACGTCATTGAAATCAAGCAACGCAGTAGTTCCAGAAGTTGTTGGTGCAACTACGGTAAGTGTAGCTCCGCCAGCAGTATATCCAGTACCAGATACTTCGTTGCTTGTACTATATGCAGTTGTTGCTGCACCGAGACTCGCTGAACTTGTAAACAACGCAATTTTGTATGTTGCGCTCGTGTCTGAGCTGAAGTCCATCTCACCATCGAGAAGGGCTTTTTTAAATGATGTGCACATCGCTTGTGATATAGCCATTTTTCTACTCCTTAGCTAACAGGGTTACGCACTTGTCCTGAACGGTAGGCATCTTCTCTTAATTTACCATCCGCCAGATTCTTAAGCAAACTGAGAGACTGCATATACATTTTTTCATACATAGCAACCATATCTTGTTCGCCTTTCATGAAGCGTATTGCTTCAACTAACGCACCATTTAACAATGCGCTATCAAACTCGTCCCCAAGCCATGTAGTGCCTGCTGTAACAATAGTCTCTGGGTAATACCCATAGTGAAGTTCTACTGAGTACACAGCATCTGGAGTGGGTCCGAGAATAAAATTATCCTCATCAAAATATCCGTAATGTTTTGGCAACCCTGTGGAAGTTACTTTAGGGTATGCCTCACGAATAAAATTTACGTCCTTATTTATCAGATAATGATAATTACTACTACCATCTATAACTGCTAAAGAGTACGAATATAAAAAATCAGTTGGTACTGAAAGATACTGTCCGTTAGCAGATGTTGCTCCTGTAGCGTTCTTTCGTAACGCAGGAAACTGAACACTGTTATAAATCTTTTGCTCTGCCTGATCTGTAAACAAAGCAAGTTGCGCATCTGTGAATGTAGTTTCACAGATATCTTGTATATTTGTTTTTAGGTCAGCATAATTCATAACTTACTTCTTTTTCTTAATTAAAGACTTTAAGGTTTTAGCTTGTTTTGCGTGTGTTCTTGACGCTTTTCCTAGCCCCTTCATTACCTTTTTTATCTTAGCTTTTGTGCTATTTTTCATGTTTTACCCCATTGGTCCTCTTGCAAGATTGCCTTGTGTAGCCGCACCTGCACCACGAATCTTAACTCCGCCGCCACTAGAAAGCGTTACTTTCTTTTTGTTAGGCTTCTTAGTTTTTAATTTAGTGCCAATCTTCCGCATCTTCTTAGTTCTTGGCGGTTTTATCATACTGCGCAACATTGCTAACTCCTACGAAATACTTACCGTTACTTGCCCTACAAACACAGTTCCAACCACGGTTGGTTTTATCGATCCTAACTGAGTTACATCTGGGCTACCAGCAATAATTATAATCGCTCTACTGCCAGCAAATTGAGTTGTATCTGGCCTAGGATCACGTAAAGCTTGAGGATCATCTACAGGAAACTCACCCAACCTGTTCTGTGGATGATCTCCATTCCAACACTCAGGACAAGCTTTTATGTTAACAAGTTGTCCTTTCTTTACTAACTTACGGAGCTCACGTAGTAGGAAAGTGAACCCACATATGTCACATACACCTAAAGCTCTTTTACCAGATGCAAACCTATCGCCCATTATAACCTCGTTGCTGTAGGTACAAACCTAAACGGTGTTTTCTCTCTGTCTTCACCTGCAGCAAGTATAAACTGTGCTTCATACTCTTGCTTAAGAAGCTCTATGCGGGGAGCTAAATTTGGGTCTTTCATAGCGATATGATACGCTAATCCTGCCACCAGACACGGTAAGAAACGGAAGTTCATATCCGCTGTCTCTACACCGCTACCTGCGTCTTGTATCCTGCGTAGTCTCCAGTATACGAAAGTGTAATCATTGGAGTCAGGCACAGGCCAAACGTTTACTGTAGGATTGTCACGTTGCCTGTCGATCCATACTTGAATCGGCCTACCTCGTGTAAGTTTGTTAGGGATTGTGGCAAAAGTGCTAACACTAATACGTGTTATACTTAAATCAGCCTGCGTAGTAACATTCCCTGCATCCGTACGAATAACTTGTTCAAGCAAGTCTATAGTATCTGCAGGTAGATTATATGTTTGTGAACCTGTAGTAAGTGCTACTGAACCTTCGGCAATAGTCCATAGGTTTATCCCACGGTTTTGCCATTCAATAGTCATAAGATTCATAGATCTGCGAGCGGTCCGTAAATCGTAACCGCTACGCATCTCTCTACCAGCGCGGGCCCAAGCCTCTTCCGCTATTTCGGTAAAGTCCATATCAAAGGCTGTGGTTCCGCTAGTAGTCATTTACTTTGCCTTCTTCTTTTTCTTAGTTTTAGTAGCCTTCTTCGGTGGTTCGTAATCATAAGATGGAGCTGATACAGAAGATACCTTACCGTTAATTTCTTCAGATTCAACTGCCACTGTTTCTGCAATAATTGCAGGTTTACCCATGATTGCGTCTAACTCCGCTTCAGCTTCTGCTTTTGTCATAATCTTTGGGACAATAACAGTATATGTACCATCCCCATTGTTTATACCTATTTGATATACAGGTTCATTTGTTTTAGATATCACTCCATTCTGGAATACTTCATATACAGCCATCATAACCTCCTCTGGCTCCTTCCTTATTTTTTCTTTTTCCTCGTCACACTCTTAACACGGCGAGGCTTACCTGCGGGTTGTCCCAATCGTTTCTTTTGGGCAATCCGAGATCTCTTTTCGGATGAAGTAAGCTCACTGGCAGTTTTTGGGGTTTTGGAAGAAACCCTTTTGCTGGGGCGACAATATGGAGTACCCCGTTTTTCACCTTTGCGTCTGCCACAGGCTTTACCCGTCCTAACGTCTTTCCAGTCTTCTTTAAACCATCGTTTGAGAGCAAGACCAGATTTTGTTTTTCTAACAGCCATATTCTTCCCATCACACGTATTTTGTAACTTTACGCCTGTCTTCTCTTACAATCCCGCAGCCCCTAGCGATATTAGGGTTTTTAGCAGCACGTTTTCTTCTGGCGAGACCTCCACCACTTAACTGCACAATGCCACCAGCTGCCTTCTTCTTTTTCTTTTTACTGCTATTGCCGTAGTTAGCAGCACCAACTTTTCTACACTTGGCGATGGCGCCACTAGCATATGCGCTCGGAAAAACTTTATAGCGAGCCTTAACTTTATGATAACAAGCGTCTTTAGGCATCTTTTCTAGCCCTCCTTATGCTTTCCTTACCTTGACGAAAGATCTTTGCAACCTCGGTCTTACCCATAACTTTGGCTCTCTGTTCACCAACCGTAAGTATCTGTATCTTCCTTGCAAAAGGTTTATTTACCTTCTTTACCTTTGCTACTGTAGCTCTGGCATCAGAAGGAGTGGCGAACTTTATACCGACAGTATCTTTAGGATTCTCATCGGTATAAAGTCTACGACCTGATCCTTTAGGTTTTTTTCCTGTACCTACTTTTGGATCTCTACGTTTTGCCACTATTTTTTACCGCCTTTTTTATTGCCTTTGGACATTGAGACCATTTTAACAGGGCGGAAACCTCTAGCTGCAATACCTACACCACGAACTTTACCACCAGCTTTATAGCCTTTGGACTTCATAGCCCCACCAGCTTTCATACCTTTAGTTTTCTTTTTATCTACGTTTTTAATTGCAGCTGTTAAACCACCAGCCATCATACCTTTAGGCTTCATAGCTCCACCAGCTTTCATACCTTTAGGCTTCATAGCTCCACCAGCTTTGTAACCCTTAGATTTTGTCATGCCACCAGCTTTCATGAAACCCATTTTGTTTCTTACGTCTTTTGGTAACTTTCTTAATCCTGGGTTGTCAGGCTTTTTTAGCCCACCTTTTGCCTTCATCTTATTTTTCATCATCATCTTGCTCCGCATAGAGATTATCAAACACTTGATTTACGTCCAACGTGTAATCCAAATCAGACTTGCTGTAGTGGATATGTTGTGACGGCCTGAAGTCGGGAGCACCATCTCCCATTTCAAACCATGCAGGGTGAGACACCCGTACACGATTATTTGGAAGAGCAACGATGTTACCCGTCCAGCTACCTGCATCTAACAACTCAAGTACGTGTGCTTGTTTGTGTTGTGCAGGGTCGTCCGCTATTTCAGAATCGGTGTAGTCAACAGTAAAATAATACTTTGCTGGGTACATCTCACCGTTAATTTTTGCCATCCACGGACAGGGAGTACAGCGTTCAAGCACATAAACACTATGTGTTCTTGAAGCACAGTCCCAAGGTTGTGCAGCCCATACGGGCATAGGATCGGGCCATTCATCGAAAGGCGTGTCTCCTACAAGTGCAGTTATGGGCATTCTTGCCCACATCGCTCCGCCATGCGGGTTAGGATCATCGGTGTCGTATGTTTCGGCACCAGTGAATATTATTTGGAATGAAAGACAACGATTAGGAATTGTGGTTACTGCAATAGCCATAGCGTGTAAGAACTCGCCATGATACTTATCATGATTATGAGTATACTCTCTACGTACCCAACATTTAAAATGTGGTATGTTGGACTGTAAAAAGGCCATTAGCAGTTCCACTTCCTCAAGCTTTTGTTAATACGGCTATTTGGATCTCTAGCCGTCTTCGCACTTGTTAAACGTTTCTTCATGCCCTTCATCCGTGCGCAAAATGATTTACGCCGTTTTGCAGCTTTAGAGCCTTTCTTTAGCTTACTAGGTTTGGTAGTAACCGCAGTCTGTAACTTACTTCCTGGGTTTGCTCTCCTATAGCTTTCAACGCCTTTCTTGTTCAGACCACCTTTGGGGTCTTTACCTTCCTTGCGAGTCCAAGCTGGAGAACCACCTTTTTTGTAGTAATGCCGCATAATAAGCTCTTAACAGTAAAACACTGTAATAGCAGTGATATTTGTAATGACAGATATGAAGATATCATCCACACGAATACCATCTGCTGGTATATTTACAGAGTGAGTGTCAGAAGCATTGAAATCTAAATCCAGCACAGTGGCCCCACCACTACCGTTAGTAATAGTAAGACGAGGTGAACCAGAAGCAGTTTTCAGTTGTATCTGACGGATGCGAGCAGGACCAACACCAGCAGAACCAGTGCCAGTCAAACGCTTCGTTTGTATGTCTGATGAATGAGACATTCTAGCCCCCTATTACTGAGCGCCAGCTTCAGCCATTACATACGTTAGAACGCCAGTAAACGTACCACCAGAAGCGGCAGAAGAGCCTACCATGCCTGTAACTGTTGCATCAGCAGCAAGACCACCAGCAACTGCAAGTGCGCCGTTAGCGCCCACGATTGTACCAGCTGTATCTGCGTCAACTTCATTAAACAATCCATCTGGATCAGCAGATGTACCAATATCAACAGTTGGGTTTGTACCACCAGTTGCGCCACCGATAACCATAATCGAAATAGGAATCGCACCTGCAGGAAGAGTCAATGTCTCTCCAGAGGATGATGATGTACCAATACGAACATTAGTAGCACCACTAGCAGTTGGATCGAACGAAATTTGCACACTTTGAGTCATTGGGGCGGGCGTATGCGTGCCTTTTGCGCCTCCGCCGTATGAGCGGACGACACCTTGGAAGGTTGTGTTTGCCATGTTCATCTCCTGTCTAGGCAAATGTCAGCCACACCGTGCGGCTGTCAGGGATAAACACAGTATAATACAGAAATATATAAAAAGAAAGTGATACGCTTAAAAAGGCAGGAGGGAGGCAGTTTATTACCCCCCTCCCTAGCTCGGCAGTTTATTACCTCACCGAAGCCTGTGCGCTTAAGCCCCAGGCGACCCGAATATTCCGAGTGGATCGGAAACACCGAATGAGTAACGCTCACGAGCCTTGTAGCGGCTGTTACCTGTGTCAAAGTCTGCATCCATAGATGTAGCCATTGGTGAACGGGTAAAGTGCTTAAGACCGTTAGGAACGTCAGTCATTAAGAACCATGCGTCTGTGTCTGTCAGATAGTGGTTAATTGCATAACCCTCTGGAATTGACCCGTTGTTGCGGATCGCATTCAGATCATTATCTGCAGTTCCAACACGACCTTCAGTTTCAAGCAAACGAGTTGCCACGAACTGAAGTGCTGGTGGGATGATCAACTTACGAGGTCTCGCAGCGATCAACAGACCACGCTCATCTGTCCAAGCAGCAATCTGAATAACTGAAGCTTCAAGTGAAGTTTCGTTAAGGTCAGCTGCAACTGCAGGACGGTTTGAGTTTGTACCGCCGCTCACCAATGGGTGGTCAGTAGCACAAAGGGTCTTGCCGTCACCATATGTAGTGCCAGCAGCGAAAGCATTGTTCAGGATTGACGCAGCTTTAACCTGCTTGGTGTACGCCATAGCACGAGCCAGAGCTTTTGTGTAACGAGCAGACAGAGAATCGTAGAGGTTGTCCTCGATTGCTTCTTCTGTGATGCTGAAACCCATAGCAACTGTTTCGTGGTTGTAGCGTGCAGTAAATGCTTCTTGCGCTGCATCGTATTCGATAGCAGAACCTTCAGCCTTTACAGGTGCAGCTGAGAAACCTGACAATTTGGTTTCTTCCTCAAACGAGCGATCTGAGGTTTCTGATTCAAAGATTTCGGCGTGCTCTTCGCCGTATTTTGCGTACTCCAGTCCGAACAAAGCGTTTAGCCCTGGAAGGAGTTCTTTAAGTAGTTGTGCTCTTGAAATAGCCATAACCAATCACTCCTTATATACCAGTTAAGTTGTTAAACGCATGGCCTGCATTCCACTTGACATACGCTTCTGTAAATCCGCCAGAAGAGTTCTTGGTTTCTTCAACCAACTCAACAATACGGAAAGGAAGTGTATTAGTGGTAGCAGAGGTATCAGAGATAGCGCACTTAGAATTACCAGTGACTGTGCTACCTGTGTTGTCCACACCTGCAACGTTCGCACCAATATCGGTGATCGCAAGATCGCCAATAGTTGTGCCTGATGAAACAACAGCCACTTTATACAGTATGTCTGTAGCGTCAGCTACGTAAGCAACAATGTCACTTGCGGCTGTGCTAGCAGGATAATACTGCCTGAAAGTTAACTGTGAAGTGCTTGGATCTGTGAAAGAACAGCCCAAAAAGACACCGATAGGTGTCATAGCAGCATCAAACGTATCACGTTCGACAGTGCCCCCAGTAACGAGTTTCACGGCATCACCGTTGAAAATGTCAGTGGCATAACCACTGGCAATAGAATACTGACGAGTAACGCCAGCAAATGGAGTACCGCTCAACAATTTTACTGGAACAAGCCCATAAGGGGCATCAACAGTTGGATATGCCATCTTTGTATGTCCTTATTGATTTAAGTTCCATTACCAAAAGTGACCTTAGATTTTCTGTCGTTAAACAGAGGCATCCGTGGGTCATTTTCTCTCATAAGGTTGTTATCTACAGATTCCATCTGACCACGAGTCTGAGCTTCAAAGTACTCAGTCCGTTCTTCAGCTAGTTCCTTTGGAGCTTTACAAAGCATCAAACCACCGATGACTATGTTGTCTTTAAACTTTTCGTTCTCAACTGTAACCATAGTAATCTCAGGATGATCAGAGGCTTTTACAGGCTCCCAACCTTGTCTTAATTTTGAGGAAACGTTAGTGGCATCTACCGTTCCTTGAGTTGCTACACGGACCCAGTGAAAGTCATACCCTGGCTGGGGTGTAGGATTTGGCAGTGTTTCTGGCCTCATCCAAGCCCTAGTGCGGGTGTTTTTATCTCTAGATTCCAGCTCTCTATCTAAACGATTTTCAGCCATTTTCTTTCCTCATATCTAGTGCAACCTGTTTGGCGTATTGTTCGGGGGTAAGCCCCAATCTCTTTGCGAGATTCAATTGTGTTTGCGTAAGCCTAATTTTCTTAGGTGCTGTGCTCCGCGTAGCGGGGGCAACCACATTTGTTGTTCGCTGAGGCTGGGTATCATCCTCGAATTGTTGATCGGTATCCTCAAAATTATCTGGGAATACCTGTCGCATACGCGCATCAATGCGCTCGTAGTAATCATCGCTCGAGGGATTTATGCCCTCTTTGACAAGTTTGTTATGCAACCCCAGCGCAAAACTTGTCATTTCATCGTCAGATCCAAACCAAGTATTGGTTTCTGCCCATTTCTGAACTCTTGGATCAACTGGTTCCGCTGGAGCGGGTTGTTCTTCTTGTTGTACCGCGCTTTCTTCTTCTTGTAAAGCGGGTAGCTTAAAATTAGCTAGCTTATCAGCACGTAGCTTGGCGGATGTTAAACTTTCCTGTGCAGTAAGTACTGCATCAGAATCACCAGACTCGTACGCTTGTTTATAAGCCTGTTTACTATTAGCTAGTTCTGCTTCGACTTGTTTCTTAGCTTGTTCTAGTAAAGCCTGTTGATTCTTAGTAACATCAGCTTTTAGCTTTTTGTTTTCCTCAAGAACTTTTTGAGACAGTGATTCAAGCTCCGCACGCTCACGTTGAGCAGCTTCTTTAGCACGCCGCTCATCGTGATACCCCTTACTAAAGTGCTGAATTCTTTTGCGTACCTTTTCAGAGTAATCTTCCAACTCCTCATCCGTGATATCAGCGGGTGGCTCAGACGCTTTACGTCCTCTGTCAGCTTTTGGAGTATCATCGACCACTTCAATTTCTGGTTCACTCTCAACAGGGTCAGGTTCACTCTTAGGTTTGTAATCATCCTCTGACTTCTTACCTGACACATCGATTTCAACTGCGCTAGAAGATTCAATTTCTATCTCCTTCTTCTCTCCCTCATTCTCATGAGGAAACTCAAATTCGACCTTTTGGAACGGCATTCTACTCTCCCTATACAGTCATGATTCCTGAAGGGTCTGGAATAACCGCTTCAATAGAATCATCGTTCATTAACCTAAACTCTTTACCGTTTACCTTGAAACGAGTTCCTGTGTTCATACGAAACATTACGTAATCCCCAGGTTTACACCATGCACCATCAGGAAAACGTTCCTTGTCAGTGTATGCTGACTCGCCCATGTCTAACACAATCCCCATGATAGACATGATGTATTCACGGTGTTTCTGTGTATCGGTTTTTAGAATACCTGTATCCTTAAAATGTTCGTCCACATCAGGAAGTGCTACCAACACACGGTAGCCTACAGGTTTAGGAAGTTGCGCTTCCCAAGCGTCTTCGGTAATTTTCTGAGCTGCCTCAGTCATCATCTAGCTCCAAATAGTTTTTCGCAAGGTCTTCTACGTGATTGCGGCAGGAGTCCAGACCTCGTATAACTCCTACGACTTCCCTGTATGCAGCGAAGTCTTGCGCTCCGCCACCAACAAGATGCTGTTGTGCTGCTTCTTTATCTTCTTCAAGCTTTTCTAACAGCACCTCAAATACTGTTTTTGCCATTACTTACCTTTCGTCAAGCCCATCATATCCATTCCAGCTTTGTTCTTAATCTTGATCTGCTCGTTCCTTGAGGAAACACCAGCTTTCTTAGCTTCAAGTTTGATTTCAGCCTTATCAATGGCTTCATCTGCCTTGTCTTTATCGATCTTGCGTTTGAGTTCTGCGGCTTGCAGTTGTAACTCAGCCTGATCTTTTTGTGTCTTACGCTGCACTTCAGCCATTTTAGCCTGCGCTTCCATCTGTCTAATTTGCAGATTTGGATCTTGCGCCTGCTGTTGTGCTGCTTGTTGTGCGGCTTTTTGCTGGTTTTCCTGTTGGAGTTGTTGTCCTGCGTCAGAGACGAGGCGAGACAGTTGTACTTCGATTTGTTCAGGCAGCTGTTCGTTTGGTGGAGGC
>CETF01020436.1_pt1 | contig 11155 bp, 2 predicted proteins | sample 326991 | NCBI WGS metagenome assembly CETF01 (sample SAMEA2622331, study PRJEB7988) | marine metagenome | biome: marine biome (ENVO:00000447); feature: surface water layer (ENVO:00002042); material: "saline water (ENVO:00002010), including plankton (ENVO:xxxxxxxx)" | depth 5 m | reverse complement strand
TCGAGAAAGACTTCGAGGTGTTGACTGCACGAGACGAGAGAGGTAGAATGTTCTACAGTGTAGACAAGGTCAAGGCATTGCACAACATCCTTACCGCATCCGGTGTGTACATGGGAGAGGATGAGCAGACGTCACTCGATAGATTGACAGAGCTCATGGGTCAGCCAGGCTTTGGTATCTACAAGTTCTTGCACGAGGATACTAACCTTGCCACTACGTTTAAAGACTCGTTGATGTCAGAGGATGACATCGCACCCAACGTACACGAGATAGAACGTAAGACTATCCGTCACTTGGCAGGACTGATGCGCAAGTTCGAACAGCCACGAGCTATGTCGTTCTTGAACAACAGGAACAAAGCGATATTCCCAATCAATGCACCTACACAGCTGACACGTACAGTGATGGATGTGAAGGATGGAACCATGGACACGCTGTTCACCGGAGCACATGGACATGATGTTGGGAACAAGAAGACTCTGATGAAGAGACTGCTCGAGTCACAAGGCTACCGAGATATCTTCGGTGTGTTTGATGTGGACGGGTACAACGTCAAGAACAAGAAGACTGACTACAAGAACATGAGCCCACTGGAGAGCTTGCTACTCCGCATGGGTATGTTCGTCAACAACAGCAGCAAGCAGAAGATTACTCACGCTCTGATTCCTGTGCTTACACAGGGGGACAGAGGACGTATGAGTGCACAGCCATTCCCAAAGCTGCACTCACTGGCATCTAAGAAGCAGTTCGGTATCGATGCATTCGAGACCAACACGTTCATCTTGGAGCAGATCATGCTTGACTTGCACAGAGGATACCAAGCTCAGCTTGACATCGACCAAGGCAAGGGAGACCTGCAAGGCTACCATACTAACGAGCAGTTCAAGAAGTCACAGTTCGGGGACAAGGTTGTGTATGAAGAAGACCTTGCTCAACAGGTGTACGAACATTTGCAGAACGGTATACCACTCAGCGAGACTGCACAGCAGGCACTCGATGAGAGAGTCAACATTGTAGTACAGCAGATTGAAGGGTACGTCAAGCAGGTAGAGAAATTCCTTGGTGGTGCAGAAGTAGCTGAAGCTCAGATACTTACACACCTCAGCCACGAGGGACTGACTGCTGAAGGGTTCATGAAGAATGTAGAGGGAGCTCAGGTGCTGAACACACAGGATTTCTTGAAAGCATTTGTGACAACCACAGTGATGGCTACAGTGTCGTTGAACAACCTGTACCGCAGTGGTGTGAACTTCACAAGTGACCCTGCAAACTTCATCAAGCGTATGACGCTTGTCAGCTCACCAGCTATCCCACTGTACATAGACCCAACAGGACAGTACGGTATGTCTGAGACGTACACTGCAGCTACTGTTAAGGACTTGTCACCAGGAGATAAGTCAATAACTGCAGCTGTAGCCAAGGCCAATGCCGAAGGCGTCAAGGCATCATTGATAAAAAAGGGGGTGTCTGCAGAAGCAGCAGATATAGAACGAGCTCGTGTTGAACAAGAGTACGCAGAGAATGTGAACTCTACAGATGCACAGGCATTCATCACACTGGACATGCACCGCAGAATGCGTCAGGGCATCGGTGAGTGGACTGATGCAGACGAGGCAGCGTTCAAACAATACCAACAAGGTGGTGCATTCGATGGGAACTTACAACCCGTCAAGCCTACACACAATGGTATGCAGCGTAGAGACAACCTCGTTGTACCATACGCAGACAAGAACTCGTACGTGATATTGACGAGAGAGTTTGTCAAGAACCACCCCATACTCAAGGACTTGCACGACCGCATGAACGGAGTTGGGGAGTACGAGGGTATGCCTAAGATAGATGTGGTCAACATGGACAGTGCCAACAAGCTTGGTATGCACTCACCCACAACCGTTAACAACGAGCGTGTAGATGGGAGGTACCAGACTGGGCAGTTCACTGCGATGACACCAATCACCATGAACTCTCAGCACTTGGGTATGTCACAGACTATACCTGAGCTGACTGATGAGAAGGTGGAGAAGGGCACAACGTTCGGTAGACAGATACGTAAGGGTATCATTGCTAACGTCAGTGACACTGGTACATACTATACCAACCCTGGAGTTACAGGTGTGGAACAGAAGATCACTGGTAAGCAGATGAAGGCCATGTACCACAAGGCTATCAGTGAGAAGATCAAGAGAGCAAAGGCCAAGCTTATGTCTGAGCTCGGTATGGATAAGATCTACGACCACATATCCATGGCTACTACAGAGCAGAAGAAAGATGCTGCATGGCAGCGTGAGTTCTTCCGACTCCGTAACGAGGCTATGAATAAGATACAGGGTGTGTTGTACAGCAGAGGTAAGAAGAATGATCTCCCAGACAACATACTCCAAGGACTCAAGATCTTGGCTACAGATGACGTAGCAGGATTGAGGTTCGCTACCCCACTGTCATTCCCAACTATGGGTAGATCATTCGATCAGCTCGTGTTCAGCGCATTCAGAAAGGAGGTAGCTGTCATGAAGCTACCAGGGTTTGAGGCTGTACAGTTTGCAGACTTTGGTGGTCACGAAGTAGATGGTGAACTTTCGTTTGCTGTCACTGAGGAGAAGGGTAAGCACATACGTGCTGCACAGATTGACATACGTGAGGATGTACTCAGAGAGTTTGGGATAGACCCAGGACTGCCGCTGGATGAGATCAATACACAGCTCAAGAGAATGGTTGGGTATCGTATCCCATACGCATCTCTCAACTTGAGCTTGGTGTTTGAGGTCAGACACGTGCTGCCTAAGAACTACCGCAAAGCTGTGCGTGTACCAGGTGAGCTCACCATGCAGATGGGTAGTGACTTCGACATTGACAAGCTGTACCTGCTGTTCCCTGAGGTTAACGAGAAGGGAGAGAAGGTCCAACCAGACTACAGTGCAATCAAGAACAACACGGATGTTATTGAGAAGCTTGGAGACAAGGCAATCAACAACATCTTGTTCGACACGATGGAGTCAGTGTTGTCATCCAAGCTGCACGCCGATGAGATCTTTGCACCACTTGACATAGCTGACATCAAGCAAGCAGTCCAAGAGGTACATGGAGAGAACGCACTTGACAACCTGAAGGACTTTGACTTGCTCAACCCAATGACAGCAGTCAAGACTGGGTACGACAACATGCTTAGTAGTGCACTGCGTGGCATCTATGCGAATGGTATCGCTGGTAGAAACGTAGCAGTGTCACTCCCAGTCGATGTAAAGTCTACTGGTAAGAACGGTTTGTTGAAGTTTGAGGGCGAAACGTTAGACAAAATAGTCACGCAGTCCCCGTTCAACGACGTGGTGGGTATCATGAGATACACAGACTACTACATCTCTCAGTTCCTGAGTGCAGCAGTAGACTCTGTGAAGCTCCCACTGCAGGCACTTGCCATGGACAATGCTGATACTGCACCAGTCATAGTTGGTTTGACATCTCTGGGTATGACCCCACTGCAGATTATTACATTGCTCAACCACCCAGTCATAGCAGAAGGTATTGCACAAGCTGAGGCTAACGATGTACCACTAGGTAAAGTGTTTGGTACTACTCAGTTTGCTGGTGACCTGACCATGGAGATGCTCGAAGGACCACGTACTCCAGAGAACGATGAGTTGATCAAGCAGTTCATGGGTACAGCAGTGGCTGAGACAGAAGAGATAGACAGACTGTATAAGGCGCTGACACCTGACAACATAGAGATGTCTGGTACCAGCTACCAGTTTGCATCTAGACTGGATACATTCCACGCCAACACAATCAGGGAGATGAACCCTGAGACTGAAGAAGTCGAACAGGCATTCTTCGGACAGGAGGCATTCCTTGAGGTGGTACGTGGACAGGCATACCCACTTGCTAAGTCATACTACAAGCTGATGTATGATGCAGTGCAGACAGCACAGGCCATGGGTCTGGTAGTATCTCAAGAGCAGATACACCACTTCAAGAATGAGCTCAAAGAGCTTATGGGTGCAGAGACATTCTCAGCTGATGAGCACAGGAAGATCAACGAGGCAGTTGTTGCACACCTTGTAACACAGCCTGGGTCACCACTGTTTGAGAGTGGGTATCTTGACAAGAAGACAATCACAGAGAACCACATCGGTGACAATCCTAAGATTGTGAAGCTGATGCAGGAGGCAAAGAAGATACCTGGTATCTCTTCTCACCCTATCATACCGTACCTCACAGTAGGTACAGCTGTGATACCTACAGGTAGAGTTAGTGTGCTCCGCTATGACAATACGTTCTCACGTACCAGAGCAGAGAAGAACCGCATAACTAGAGCATGGGCCAATATGATTGACAACCCATCTCAGTTTGGGGAAGAGCATGCACAGGTCATCAAGGAGCTGGGTGAAGCACTGGTGACTAACACCGTGATCACTACAGGCTTCTCACCTGGACCACACGCTATGTTCGAATACTTCCCGCAGTCGTTGCTGGAGAACATCCGCAACAAGGATGGGGTGAGCCTTGGTGAGCACATGCACAACGAGGTGTCTAAGCTTGATGGTATGGGAGGTAATGGTGAGCTGACTATTGACTTCATGGAGGAGTTCTTGCAGAACCACATGCACCAGATCTTCAGGATACCTGCCATTGATGTGATTGACCCAACAGCACCTGAGGTTGTAGCAGCACACAAAGGACCTGTAGCATTGCACAACTTCGAGTTGCCTGATGGTGTGGACCTGCAGGCTATACCTGTAGTGTACGTGCGTGTCAAGATCAACGAGGGTGGTAAGACCGCAGTGTACAGAAGAGCTAAGACCAAGGGTCTCCCAGGATTCTTGAATGAGGTACACCTCAGAGAGGTAGACGGTAAAAAGGCTCAAGGCTCTATGCTGCGACCAGGACTTGCTGGTATCGACATCCAAGACAAGCTCAACCAGACTACACAGTTCTCCAAGGACATAGAGCTGGAGTTGCAGAAGGACTCATCACCTGACGCTAAGATTGAGAAGTTGACTAATGCATTCCGCAAGGCTGGCATCTTCGTTGTAGTACAAAAGAAGACACTGATTAAGGGACTAAAAGGTACAGTGAATTCTCGTGATCCATTCAGACCTACTACCATCAGCCTTGATCCAGAGCAGTTGACTGAGGACACAGTGTACCACGAGTTTGGTCACATACTTGTTGACATGTTGCCTGCTGACCAAGTCGATGCATTCATTGCACAGGTAAAGAGAGCTAGGCCCGCATTGTATAGAGCGGTAAAGGGTAGCTACCCTGAGCTCAGTGAGCGTCAGGTTGGGATAGAGACACTGGTTACTGCGATAGGTATAGAGGGAGCACGTCTTGAGAGACAGAACCCATCACCATTGCAGAGACTGATCAATAGATTCCTACGTGCTATCCAACGCATGCTCGGTATCACACCAGACGGTGCAGCTATACTGGCAGAGGAGTTGTTCGCTGGTGAGATCAGAAGAGAGCTCAGATCTGGTACAATGACTGAGGGTATACTGCAGTCTAGGACTCTGCAGGCTGACATAGAGAATACCTACCAGCGTACAGTTCGTGGCATCAACATACAGGTTGCAAAGCTTGAGCAGCTACCAGAGAGTGAGAAGACGAAGGATGACGTCCTGAAGCTCGAGCAACTGCGTAGTGCACTCAAGACTATACGCAAGACAAAGACTGAGGTTGGGGGATACCTTGAGTTCCAAGAGTATGTACTGACCAAGGTCGAGGAGATGAAGCGTGAGTTCAACGAGGTCAACGCACAGCTGCGTAGACAATCAGAGTTGACTGACGATGAGAAGCTGGAGTTGGTGAACCGTGTAATCAAGATACAGTCTGGTCTGCACACACTGCTTGGCACCAATGCAGGTGACAGTACTGTGACACAGATCGATGCCATCATACGTGAGGTATCTAAGGACAAGGAGAACTTGTTGGAGGGACAGATCACTGACCTCAGAACAATCTCTGGTCACTTGCACAATGCTATCCTTGACCTGAACCAGCTGGATAACAGATACATGAAGTTGCTCATCCCTGCAGTTGCTGATGTCCTTGCAGACATGGCTAACCCAGAGATAGCAAACAAGATCGAAGCACGCATCAAGCAGATCGAGGAATCGGGTGATGCATTCTCAGGCATGGGGGCACTCAACAGAGACCCTGATGTTAGAGACTTGAGAGCTAGACGTAAGCAGATGGACCCTGCTGAGTACAAAGAAGAGATGATGAAGTTGAAGGTGTCGAAGCTCAGAGCTAAGAAACCAGGACGTTCGCAGATCATTCAAGAGCTCACCAATGCACACATAGACAAGACTGCATACTCTGCATTCATGGACCCGATCGTTTACTCAAACGAGCAGAACGTACAGCTGTTTGCACTGAAGGTAAAGTCATCTATCAACGATGCGAACGAAGACTTCAGAGGCTTGCTGTACAAGATGAACCCAGTGTACCAGGCATTCATAGAAGCCAAGGGTTTCCAGAACAATGTGGCTAAGCTGAACGAGGACATGCTCGAGGAGGTCATGGTCAAGGTAGACGGGGAGTACATCCCAGTGCTGCACTTGGTACAGGAGTTTGATGTCAACAGGTTCTACAAAGAACGTCGTGAGATGGAGGAGAACTTGAAGGACAAGTACAACTGGCCAAGAGGACCAAAGGGTAACTTCCTACCAGAAAATGCTTTCCCTGTCACCAAGTGGAGAAAGGCAGACTCAAAGAGGTATGATGCCTACAAGTCTGAGCGTACTGCATGGTACGATACTAACACTGAGCCAGTGGCCAAAGCACAGGAGAGGTACAACAAGATGTTGGAGGAGACCAAGAAGATGGAGGCTAGATGGAAAGAGATCAAGGACTCTGATGACTGGACAGAACGTAACGAGGCTAGCATCCTGTTCAATAGACTGCAGGCTGCAAGAGCTGAGATGCGTCTGGTGTATGACTCCAAGCGTGGTAAGTTCACTGGTAGCTTTACACAGCCCACAGAGAAGTACGCTAACTCAAAGTACAAGAAGATCATCAACGATCCAGCTTTGAAGAAGTACTACACTGCTATCAAGAACGCGATGTTCACGCATCAGAAGATGATTGGTAAGAGTGCGATGTTCCGCAACAACTGGGACACCTTCTCGTATCAGATCCCAGCGTATCGTAAGAAGACCATCGACAGACTGCAAGAGCAGGGTGTGATAGCTACAGCTAAGGATCTGTTTGCTGACGGTCTGAAGTTCCAGGAGACAGACACAGAGTTCGGTATGCCACTTGATGTGAATGACGAACCAATCAAGTCTATCCCTGTATACGGTACGCAGCGTATCCACGCGAAGGATATCAGCAGGGACTTGATGGGTAGTGTACTCATGTTCTCACACATGGCACTGCAGTTTAAGCACAAGTCAAAGATCCAAGGACTGGTAGCAGGTATGCTGTCTATCCACGATCAACGTAGAGTGCTCAAGATGTCTGGTATTGGTACACGTATTACCAACACACTGGCTGGCACTCCGAACGAGGTTGCTTCGATAGAGGGTAGCAAGTCTAATACTTACAAGCACCTGGAGGACTTCATTGACATGGCATTCTACGGACAGCTGGACAAGCCTAGCACAGTCAAGGTGGGTGGTAAGTCACTGAACAAGATTGCTAGCCTTGGCACTACAATGACAGCACTGAACAGCTTGGCTGGTAACTTGCTGCAGGTTGGTAACCAAGGTATCCTTGATAACTTGATGGCATGGGAAGAAGGGTTTGCTGGACAGTTCTACAGCAGAGCTAACCTGAGACAGGCTCGTCTGACATATGCTGCTAGTGGTGGTGCTCTGGCTGATGCTGGTAAGTTCGTACCAAAGACAAAGCTTGGTCAAGCAATGCAGATGTTCGACGCACTCAACGAGGTGTCAGACTTTGCAGGGCAGAGGGTTACAGGAGGCAGACTCAAGAAAGCTGTGAACATCGACTCAGCGTTCGTACTGCAACACGCAGTTGAACACGAGACAGCAGCTACACGTATGCTTGCCATGATGTATGAGCTCAAGGGTAAGCTGAAGGACAAGGATGGTAAGGTGCTCCTGAATGAGAAAGGAGAGGAAGCCAACCTGTGGGACATGCTGATACAGGATAAGGACGGTAAGTTTATCGTTGACCCACGAGTTGCAAACTTCAACCGTAACCAGTTCATCGCTAAGCTGCATGGTGTGCAGAAGAGAACCAACCAGATCAAGGGTAACTTTGATAGGGCAGCTGGACAGCGTACACCAATCGGTAAGTTGGTGCTCCTGTTCCGTGGTTACTTCTCACCATGGTTGCGTAAGAGATTTGGACACGCTGATGGATATCACATCGACCACGAGATGGGTGAGATTACACAAGGCATGTACATCAGTACGGTGCAGATGCTGAAGCGTATGATCACTGACCGCAGTGTGAAGGGTGTGTACCAGACAATGCTCGAGGAAGACAAGCAGAACTTCAAGCGTACGATGTACGAGTTGGGTATCACTGTAGCATCGATGGCAATCTTCAGATTGTTGCACGCTGCAATGGCAGATGCAGATGATGACGAGAAGTATTGGTTGGCATTCGGTGCTTACCAAGCACGGAGACTGAGCACAGAGATGATGTCTATGGCTAACCCACGAGAGTTCATCCGACTGCTCGACTCACCAACTGCAACGTACAGCTTTGTCAACAAGTACTGGAACTTCATGGACCAGACGTTCTTCAAGGAGTTGCCTTATAGAGTAGGACTCGGTGAGGTGTTCGGGATAGAGGAGAAGGACATAGTATACCAGAGAGACTCAGGTATATGGAGCAAAGGAGACAACAAGTGGAAAGCGAAAGCAGCTAAGTTGATACCACTGCTGGAAGGGTGGAGCACAACAATGACTCCAGAGGAGAAAGTAAAGTGGTTTATGATAGAGTAAGCAGATTCAAAAGGGGGGCTCACTGAGCCCTCCTTTCTTATGCGTACATTTCTTCGGGAACCTTTTGTACAAAGTCAATGGGTTCATTGTGCTCAGCTCGCACGTACTCATTGATCTTGACAAAGTGGTCACACCCAAAGAATCCTGATTTACCACCAGAGTATGCCTCGGCAGCAGGATGCGGTGCAGTCAACACGTAATGGGATTCATCGTAGTCCTCTGGGAACAAAGACATCTTAGGCTTGGTGTCTTTGACGTAAGCCTTGGTGATGAGGTTAGCAGCGTCCTTACCCCAACCAACGAACACAATGTTCCTGTGGTTGGCAACGATACGCTTGATTACCTGTAGAGTGAATCCATCCCATATAGCCTTGTGGGAGTTAGGCTGCTTCTCTCTCACAGTAAGTGAGGTGTTGAGTAGCAGTACTCCCTGCTTGGCCCAGCTCTCCAAACTAGTGTCAAAGTCTTTGGGTACATCCATGCTGTAGCTTTCATACAGCTCCTTGACAATGTTCCTGAGGCTGGGGGACATCTTACCATTGTTCGTAGCAAATGCTAGACCAGTGGCAATTCCATTATGATAGGGGTCTTGCCCCAGTATGACGACCTTCAAGTCATGAAACTGCGTGAGCTCAAAAGCACGGAATACATTGCCCGGAGAGGGGTAGCAACGATTCGTTTCGTACTCCTGCTTAAGAGCGTCACGCAGAGTCACAAACTTTTGTGAGTCGAAGATAGGCTTGAGGACCGGCCACCAGTCCCCAAGCTTGTCTTTCAATTGTTCATTCATAGTATTTTCTTAGCCGGGGCATACTGACTGAAGTCAAGTATCTCCCGTTGCAGATTTGGTTTACTGTGGAGCTCAGCATTATCGCTAAGCTTCACTTGCAGATCATTCTCCATCTTAGCTCGTAGTCGTTTAGATTTAAGAAGAATCTGTCCTGTGTTCCCATCGATGTCAAAGTCGTGATAGCTTAGTATCCTTAGCTTGTAGTCTTCTTGCATCAGAGAGTATTTACCTATTACATATGCGTTGTAGGAGTCTCGATACTTTGACGGAACGTCGAAAACAAATATCACATGATGTGGGTCTGGGTCATACTTCCGACGGAAGTTACCAAACGCACACAGAGCGGACTCGAACTTGAGGAACATCGGCTTACCTGACCAACGATACAGCATAACAATGCAGTCTTCGTCTTCAGTTGTACCAATGAACGCGTTTACAAACAACGAGTCCCAGAAGAATAGCTCTCGTTTGCTACCCAGCATGGGAGCAACAAAGATGCTAGAGTCAGTGAGAGGAGCCACCATCAAGTCATAGCAGACTATCTCCCCATTGATACGGCCAGCCTTGATAAGGTTGACCTTGTGAGGATACTTCCTGTCTACTTGTATTGTGTCTCCAACATTGATAGTGTAGTCACACTCAGGGAGTGCACACGTCAATGTCTTTATCTCACCATCATCTTCCAATGTGACGCAGTTAGTCAGATCCCCAGTCATCCTTACAACTCTAGCGTTGACGGGGGTGATCTGGATCTCTTGACAAATTACCATGGTTCTTCTATTTCTACTTCGTGCACTATGAGTTGCTGCACCTTGAAATCTTCATCGCCCCACTGAGGTAGGTCGAGTCCAGTTTCACGCAGCACATCTTCATGTGTCTTCAAAAGATAAACAAGGCGGAACGTTTCATGAAATTTCATGACACCTTCTACCATACCAAACTTCTCGACATACTTCTTCAGAGCGAATGCTTCGAAGTCGTTCTTCCGGTTCTTCAACCAGTTGTCTGAAGTCTTCTCACCAACACCAGGTAGGCCCTTGATATTGTCTGTGCTGTCGCCCATGAGCACCTGCTTCCAAAGAAACTTGTTAGCATCTTCAGCGCTAGTGTGCCAGAACTCAGCCTTCTGATAGTTGTAGTGCATGCCAGTACATTGGCCAAGCACATCCTTATCAGGAGAGCAGACAATAGTCTTGTGGGGTATAGTGTAAGAGTAGTAACTGACCAGATCGTCAGCTTCCAAAGCTGCATAGCCATAGAAGCCCATGGTCTGTCTCATGTACTCACGCAGTGCATACCACACTGGTGGTTTACCCTTACCCTTACGATTGCCCTTGTATATAGGACTAACGCTATACCTAAAGCACCTACCATCAGTGAGGAAGCCTACATACTTGTTAGTGTTGCATTGCTCCATGATTGTAGCAAAGCGATTCTCCAAGCCTGC
>CETF01047884.1_pt1 | contig 11169 bp, 15 predicted proteins | sample 326991 | NCBI WGS metagenome assembly CETF01 (sample SAMEA2622331, study PRJEB7988) | marine metagenome | biome: marine biome (ENVO:00000447); feature: surface water layer (ENVO:00002042); material: "saline water (ENVO:00002010), including plankton (ENVO:xxxxxxxx)" | depth 5 m | reverse complement strand
TCCTCCGACTCAAGAAATGTCATGGACGCGGCGTGGGCTTTGTTGAAGTGAGGGGCGCGCATGTCGGACCTATGGTGGAAGGTTATCAAGGCACCTCTATACGATAGAGTTGATAGAAACCGTCAACTGCTTGAACATCTCCGTAGCGCAGGGCAAGACCCCGAACCTACAAGGTTACGGCAGACCAATATGGGCGAAGAACAAAAAAAAGTAAAGAAGCCGAAAAGTGCTGTCGGTCAAGAAGTAGGTTATTCATTCCCGCGCTTGAACAACCCCGATTTAAAAGGTAGTCCTTTCACCGACGACAAATATATATCCGAATTTAAGAATAAAAATTTCACCCATTTTTATGAATCACCCGATAAAATGGTGCGTGCAGGTATCAAGCACCTCGGTGATAATAGATACGCAGTTGACCACTACGGTGTCCGAGAAGATATGCAAGAGCAAGGTATCGGAAGAGAAGGATTAAAGCAACTTAGAAATGAGTTAGAAGCATTCCATGGTGGCCCTGTTGAAATGATACCAACAAGTATTACGCAGTCAAGTCAAGGGTTTTGGGATAAGATGCAAAGTGAAAACATAACTAACATGTTGAAAGAAGCCAAGTCCCCAGCCGCAATTAAACATAAGCGCAAGTATGAAACGCAGTATGAGTCTTCACCCGCGCGTAAAAAATACAGACGGGAGTTAGAAAGAGAGCGTCGCAAGCGCGGTGTCGCTGGTAAGGGCGGTAAAGACATGAGCCACACAAAGACGGGTAAGATAGTGCCGGAAGACCCACACACTAACAGGGCGCGCTCTCACCCGTCAGTAGGCTCCACGCTCAAGATGGTCGTGGTCAAAGCACCACGCATACCGAGGAAAAAAGGACAACCTGCTAACTCAAAGAAACACTCCGACTTATACACAGACGAAAATCCAAAAGGAACTATACACGGCTTAGGATTCAAAAACCCTGCTAAAGCAAGACAGTCAGTTGCTAAAATTAAAAACAGCAGTCGTAGTCACGCCCACAAAACTCAAGCCGCTATTGCCATGGAACAAAGGGCTAAAGAAATGGGTAAAAAGAAAGAAGCGGGTGTGTATAGAAATTTCATTGAGAGTCAAAAAAAGAAGACTAAGCAATTAAAAAAAGCACCACAAATGAATCTTAGTGGACAATCCGCTGAATGTGAACTGTGTGGAGCAATGATGAACGCCCAAGAAGTATCCGTGTCTAATCAGCAGATGGGTGCATCGGTATGCACAGCATGTCTATTACAGGAGCAACAAAGAATCAATCAAGAAGCAGACGACGCAATGATGTATCACGGCGAACCAATGGAGATTACTATGCAGTCGCTCAAAACACCTCGCATACTTAAAGACGAAAACGATGGTCATGGTTATCCTTGTAGGTTTTGTAATAGCGGTAGAGTGGCTCAATACAACGCTTATTTCGATGAGCCAAGGTGTATGGAATGCATTGAGCGACGAGTAGACGAACTGATGCCGTCATTAGATGAATTGAACGAGGCAGTAAATCAACCTCGATTTGACTCTAATTTTCAAGACATTTACACAGGCGAACCAATGGATATAGCCATGCGCTTGTTAAAAGATTTCAACACATGTTATCAATGCGGACAAACATGGGAGCAGTTAGGGTTAGCCAACGCTACACCTTTCCAACGCTCACTTCATGAAGACCGATGTATGGGTATGCAAACATCGGAGAAAGACGCAATGTTTCAACAATAGTTATTCTTCTTCTTGAGAAGCCCGAATAGGTATGTTGCTCATTTTCTTGTAAGCAAAATTGACTAACTGATAAGCAATCTCAATAACAATAAATAACGCAAGAATAAAACCTACGCTTTCAAACAATGTCATTGAGGACCACGCCTTGCTATGATGTCGTCAATACGGAGTATTGAGCAAGCAACCTCGGTAGCCGACTTGATAACTTGTTCAATAAGCGCGGCTGGTTCCCATACATTCTCTTGACCCGTTTGACATATTTTTCCTTCACCTGCGAAGTCAATGTATAAACCATAATTATCCGGCACAGAACGCAATTCCATCACAACATCAAGAGCATCCATACCCGCATTACTGGCAATAGCCGCTGGTATAATCTCAAGTGAATCAGCGTATGCTTCCATGCACATTCTTTCACGCGCAGTTAGATTTACTTCATGAGTAGCGTGGCCGCGAACAGCCATAGCAAGTTTAGACATGATTGCACCTCCGCCGGGATATACTCTCTTATCATTCATGTATAAGCAAACAACACCAACCGCATCATCAAAAGCACGCTCGTATTCATCAAGTGTTTGTCGGGTAGCCCCACGAATAATCATAGTTATTGTGCGACTTCCTTTCGCTTCAACTGATACATAGTCAAGGTCGCCAATGCGAATAGGTTTGATTGAACCTTTTACCTTTTCATCATAGTCTTCGGGAACTTCAGTAATACGATGATATATTGGAATACCTGTAATACGCGCTATACCGTCCATGTCGCTTTGTTGAACACGACTAACAACACCGACTCCTTGAATGTCAAGATACTTAGCAACCGCTTCATGAATACCATCACGAACAATTACAACATCACACATTTCAGCAATTGCTTTTGCAACCTCGCTTAGAATATGCATTTCCTGTTGTTGTATCTGTTGTAGTTGAGCAGGGTCTTGAATCTGCATTTGCACATCTTCATAGTTGAATCCATCAAGACCACCATCAAGCATGAGCAAACGCGGTTTATCTTTACCTTTGTATTCGGGATTAGCAAAAGTCTTGTTGAGAACAAGTCCGTTGTGTATGTAAGAATCCGACATATTACCACCTGCTTGTGTCAATGTGCGGATATGGTCTGCATCACCATTTGCTCTAACAGCGGCCTCCGAACATAGTTGAGCGGCAAATTCAAGAGCGTTTTCCGATGCTTTTCCACGCAATGCTGTCGCGGCAACATTTACTTTTTCTATATGCATTGATGCTTCCGGCATACTACTAAGAGCAATCTTAGATGCTTTGTTAAATGCGCGCACGATAGTTTGTGGATGAATACCACGCATGAGCAAACCTTCACTCAAAGCCAGCATTTGACCACCGAGAACAACAACACTTGTTGTTCCATCTTTACATGTTTCTTCCTGTGTTTGACTCGCTTGAACCATCATCTGCGCACCGGGGTGTGCTGTTTCAAGTTCTCGGAGAATAGTGATACCATCATTGGTCACTATTGTTTCTCCCCGTTCATCAACGAGCATTTTATCCATACCAGCGGGGCCAAGTGTTGACCTCACAGTTTCGGCTACTTGAACCGCGGCTCTTATATTACTCATTTGGGCTTCTCTTCCTGTTTTTCTTTCTTCTGTCATTTGTTTCACCAACCTATATTATATTCTTCAATCAGTCCCGTTTCTTCATTACGGCCTTTAACAAAGCCTTCATTCCTCCCATGAAGAAACAAGTCATAATTGAGTTTACAGTCTGCTATGCAGTATTTGATTACATCAGCGTGCCGACCCTCTTTCCAAGCAACCGGCGCGTCTGCTGAATCCATAATTTCTTTTCCTACACCAAGCGTATGCTTGCATAAAGAATCAAGGTGATGACTCTTGCCACACGCGCTACGAACTTCCCAAGATGTGTCAACGATAGATTCTTTCTTGTTAAGAAGAACTCCGGCGTAGTGCATGTCAAGCGCATCACGAAGAACGGGTAAGTCGAATCCTCGTATGTTATGTCCAACAATGATTCCACCGTTGTCAACATGCTTCTTCAAATGCTCACCTAACTCTCTTGGGTGTAAAGGGTGCATGTGCGCGTCTGCTACAATTGCACCATCGGCTTTGCTGAATACATGTGCTTCTTCACCGTCCCAAGTAGCAACAACCGTTGGTTCAAACATGTGGGTGTTATCCCAACCACCTATCTCATGAGAATAGTTTGCTGTTTCAATATCAATAGCCATAACTTTACTCACTTTCTCACTTCCCTTTCTTCTTCACACTTCTCAACAAATGCTTTGTTCATGGCAATAGCAAGTTCTTCTATTGCTTCAATTCCGCGCAAAGCAGTTCCAGCGATGTTGGCTATAATACGAATTGTTGTAGCCGCGCTTGGTTTGTCTTCAAAGTCAAGTGAAACATCTCCACCCTCAAGGGTATCAAGTATTTCACGAAGTATTCTCTTGTAGTGTTCAGTTTGCTCATCATGTATATATCCCATATTTATTCCTCCTTGATTTTAACATAAGCCGCAGTTCCAACCTTGTGTGTTTGGAACAACTTTTCAACATCTTTGAATCTCTTATACACAGTCGGTTTAGTCTTACCAAGTTGGTTAGCGTATCTATCAAACAAATCATTCTTTAGAACCCAACCTTCACCTCGTCCTTCTATCTCAACAGACTTGCATACCTTGAGAGCATTTAACCATTCATCTTTGCGCGCAATCTTTTCAGCCGCTTTCGCTCCAACTTCAACTTCGGACTCAAGCCATAGGACAAGTTGCTCGTATATATCATAGAGGATTTCAGTCGCCATCTCAACATCATCACCTGTCACCTTCCAATCACCGTCAATAGGTATGCTATCACGCTCAACTCTCATCAAAGCAAGATGTGTAGCAAATATGATTGTATAGTTTAGAACATTCGGAATGAATGAACAAACAACATCGGATAGATGCTTGTCCATACCACGAACAAGTGTGTAATATTCATCAACAGAAGCCATCAATTGAGGGTGAAGGGAGTTGTCAATAGTAAACATCTCATGCATACAACCACGCGCAACTTCTTCTTTACCTTCATTGGATAACTCTTCCCATTCTTGATGAGTCATGTTAGCAAGTTGCAATAAGCGCGCTTCTGTTTTTTCACGAATCTTAATGAAGTGTTTGGATATATCATCAAGTGATTTTACATCTGTTAGTTTGTCCTTGAAGATACCTTCCATTCTTCTTTCCGATACCATCTGTCGCATATCATCGCTCCATGGTCTGTATAACAATAATACACGCTGGAACAATCCTTTGGTTAGAACATACTCCTTAACACCGCTTGGTGGGAATGATGTTATCCAAAAGGATACGCGCGATTCTGTTTCAACCTTACCGTTCTTCATGTGCTTAGTCAATGTGTTAGAATGACTACCGACTGTATTCATTGCTTGTTGTAAATACAAGATAACTTCCGAGAAGAATTGCTTAGGGTTTGATTGCAGAAGGATTGAACCTTCATCAAAGTTCAAACACTTCTTACCACCGAGTAATCCTTCATTCTGTATTAGTTCATATCCACCGTTGCCATCGCTAACCGAGTCAATCGACCCGATAAGCGCGCTGTCTGTTCCGCTGGTGAACATATCTGTATTCAAACCTGCAAGTTCCGCAACTTCTCCTGTGAACTCCCATGCGATAGATTTACCCGAACGCGTCGGTTGTATCCAAAACACATGTATTCTTGGGTCAAGTGCCGAAGCCCATACTGGTATTCTTATGTAGTCAACAAGGGCTTGACCTTGCAAATAGAAGAAGGATATGAGGCCGGGTATCTCATTGAAAAATGAGGTAGTCCTAAAACGCTCAAGGTAATCCTTCAACATTGGGTATTCTTTTACTGCTGTATATTGGTTCCATATTCTTTGTGCCATAATTTTTTCATCTCCTTTAGGGGGGCGGTTGACTCTTGGGGTATGGTGGTCAGCCTATAACCATTTCTAATATTATCATTTATCGCCTTATTATAATAAAGATAATATTTGGTTTTATTCGCGAGAGTATATAAAATATTCACGCTATCACCTCTCAAAGCGAACTTCATCTTCGCTTGTAAGAACTTCAATTAATCTGTTTCTCAAGACCTTACCCATACGGGGAACATCTCTTAAACAATCACCACATGCAACTTCTTCTATTGAGCCGCACGCGTTGAGTATTGCTTCAACCATCTCCGGTCCAATACCGGGTATAGTGATGAGCATATCTTTGCGGACATCGTTTGTGGATACGCGTCTTACTGCTTGCGCACCATGTCTGCTTGCTTTCTTGTATGTTTTCTCATGTAAAGCGACCATGAAAGCCGCCGCTTCACTTGCGTTAGGGGCGCGGTAGATAAGGCAACCAAAGTCGGCTACAACCCTACCAAGAAACCCTGTCATTTGTTTAAGTGCTTGACTTGCTGTTATTGAAGAACCACGCTCACGCGCTCGGTGAACATACCCACCGATTTCTCCCCATATCACCAATCCATAGTTGCCGTCATTAGCGTCCATGTTGTCAAGTTGCCGCATTAGATGTCCATTTCTCATTGAGTTGAACAAATCATCAACGCTCTTTGCTTCTATTAGCCAATCACCACACTTGTAATCTCCGTTCACCAAGTTTTGACGGAGTATGTCAATACGAGGGGAGCGGGATTTAGCGCGGCGTTCAATTGCTGATACAAGAGAGCCGCGTTCATTACTGTCAATTATCAAGGGCGGCTTCATTCTTCTTCACCTGCTTGGTCTTTGTGATAAGTGCAATAACCTTGTGTTACAAATCTGCATCGCTGACCTAATTTATTGATTCCTTTGCATCTAAATTTAAGAGGTAGCGCATCTACATTTTGTTTACACTTGTAGCATATTTTTAACTTAACATGTTTTTGATTTCTTCTTGACAGAAGTCCTCCACAAACTATACATTTTCTGCTTGGAGAACTGTAAGAATGCGCATAACTTTCATTCATTCAATCACCTCATGTTCACCAGTTCCGTCCCATAATTGACAGCGACCTACACACAATCCTTTACCGATTAGACTTTCACATCTTTCCATGTATCCACCTTCAACAATAGACCTTAATTGATACTCCGTAGTTCCGGGGTCGTAATCAGCCCATTGAAGAGTCTTGATAAAATCGTGAAGAGTTACAATATGCGCTTCACGCATTTGAACAGTGGTTCGCTGAACAGGCAGAAAGTTGCGTAATCTTGATGCAAGGTAAATTGCTAAACTTGCGCGGCTGATATGTGGTGGGTTGCTACCAACTTGACATGCTGATTCCATTAAACACGGTAAGATTTTGATACTACCCATCTTAACAGTTTCAAAGTTAACAGGCTCACCGGATACCTTGAATTGATTTTTACGCACTTCCTTTATTGGTAAGTGAATACCTTTAGTGCCATAGAAGTATGCTTTGTTAAGGGGTGTTTGAGCCATTTGACACAATTCATCCCATGAGTTATTCAAGTCTTCCGTCTTCAATGGTATGCTCCATCGGAGAACATGTTGTTTAGCATTGTAAGAGTTAGGAACTCTTATCATACGCGCGGTATCAAATGGAACAGTAGGGTCCATACAATACAACTCCATGTCTTTCTTCCATTCGTTAATGACTTTCTTCCCAGCGGCTTTGATATGCGACACCTGTGTTCCGCTTGATGGTAAATGAGTTTTCTCAAGTGAAACCCAAACATGAAATCCATTACCGCTGAACCAAACACCATGATTGATGTCTGCGCCTAACAAAAAATAATGTAAGCGTTTAACTTGTTCAACAACTTCATCACCTTCAACTTCAATCATGTTGCTACCTTTACGATACTTTTTATCAAAGTCCAAAACAAAATGTTTGATGATTGCTGTGTTATATTCAGCGCGACGACCATTAGGTTTCACGGCTCGGAAACCATAAACAGACATATACGCGCATTGTGAATTTTGCAAAGCCGACCAGTATTTCTCAAACTCTCTATTATCGTTGACCACTTTTCTAAACAAGCCAACTTCTTTAGGAAAATCAAAGTGAAGCGGATTCATCTTCAAACCTCATTCCCGCAGTAACAGCAAACTCAAGCACTTTGTCAATACATCTAAAACAAGCAACACGCTTTGCATAGCGAATACCATTAACTTTCTCACTACCACATAATTCACACACCTTCATTCGCTCACCTGTATTGCATATTTTGGACAAAGTTCAATCAATGAACAATAAGCACATTTGAAATCTTGCTTCGTCGGGGGGAAGTGTTCGTCAAGATACATCTTTATCAAATCTTTGACACGCTTCATCATGGCACGCTCACTGACTGATATTACTTTTTCACTCATCCAAAAATCAGCGGCAGAAAATCTCCAACCCCAATGTGTAACGGGTCGGTCTATTCCGCGCTCCTTCAAATATTCGGGGTCGGCGTTGTCAATCAAGAACTTATAGTAAGCCATTTCTTTTCTCATATCAGTAGTCTTGTTGGTATTCCATTTACCTGTCTTCAATTCAAACAGAAGAAGACCTCCATCAGTAGCCTCAAACACACGGTCAATGATACCAACAAACTGAACGGGTATAGTTCCGTGGCCTTCAATATCAATATCAATTTTAACTTCAAGTCGCACTTCATTAGCAAGTGGTAGTGGAGTATTGGGGTTCATTGACATTCGCGCGTTTTCAAATTCCATCAACCAGTTCATGTTGTAGTAGTAATCTTCATGGTAAAATGGAAACTTCTTGTTTTCTTTGCGTCTGTTTGACCTAATAGTTTTTTCATTTGGAATATATTTTTTGAGGAATGCTGTCATGTCTACACCCGACTCAACCATCTTATAAAATGCACCCGAACCTTCTATGGCTTGATAGAATAAGTCAAGACCATTGTGGACATCATCACCTAATACAAGGTGCTTGACCAACTCTTGCGGTCTTGGGTAGTTCTGTTCAAGCCACATCTGTTGCGCGCACCATCCAAGTGAACCAGCGGTTGATTTACTAATACGGATAATGATACCGTCTTTACCCATTTCGGGAGTCCAAGCATAACTTGAACCATCGTCGTAAATCTTAACTGTCATCTAAAATCACGCCCCTTTTTTGACATAAAGGGTCTGCTTGGCATCCGACCCAACAATGTTGTTGCATAAGCAGAATATTGACCCAAAGGCTTTTCGCATTCGCACACATCATCTATGTGCTTCGCCTCATGAGGCTTCTTGTTCCACTTTTTGTTGTGTCCTTTTTTTATTTTGTTTCCACAATCAAAGCAATAACTCGTCATTCTTCTTCCTCGCATTCACAGTCCGATGCTCTTCGCTCACAGCATTCCAATACGGGGTCAAGGTGGTCGTCTAACGCACCCCAATCCATACCCGGCGGGTAGTTATCCATGGAACGGCCTCCCGTCATTATCAATCATTCTCAAATCATTATCCATTCTTTTGATGGCGGCTAACTTAGAACGCTTGATAGAATCAGTATCAGCCATAAATAACTCTTCATCTAATTCTTTCGTCTGTATAGTTATCACTGTCGCTGACGGTATTAGTAAGTAATCACTTGTTCGCTTCACTCCGATGTAATCGGATAACATAGCGTCACCAAAAAATAACTGACCATCTGCATACTTAATTGTTTTAGTTCCTGTTTCAAAATATTCTATTGTTGCTCTCATTTAATCACCTTGTAATGTTCCTGTAATTCTTCCTTTCTTTTTCTTACACTTGCATGGAGGGTTTCGGTCTTTTCTTATGATAGAAGCACACCTTATGCATCGGTCGTTCATCATTCCATCCCCACTCTTGTCGGCGCATTAATCTTGTTCACAATATATATTGTGGGATTACTACGGACTAACTCTTCTTGAATTTCACAAACCGCGCGTGCTAATTTAGCCATCTTTGCGTTCTCTTCAATCAAATCATCTAAGTCATTTTCCAATCCCTCACACTTGCTTTCGAGTTCTTTTATTCGTTCTTCTAATTTTTTTATTACTGTATCATACATTTTTATCACCAATATGTTGCGGGTCGGGGGGTTCCAATTGCGGCATCAATGTCCCAACCCAAGACATTGAAAATACCGGAGATTTTCTTCTCAATAAGTTTCTTTAGTATGGCTTTTGAGTTTAGTTCAAATCCATCAAGTTCAGCAGGTTCTCTATACGCAACAATATCTGTTGGTGGATAACCATTTGGAACGGCTGAAACTTGTATCCATTGAACCGAGTCGCCCTTAACAAAGGGGTCGTCTTTAGCCATGTTTTGATTATAATACAGCGCGGCCCTTGAAGCACCCGAAGGAGTATCATAACTTTCGGGGTCATTACCAATACGCGTTTGTTCTGTGACATCTTTCAAATCCATATCACCATTACGCACAGGCATTGCTAACTCAAGAACGGCGGCTCTAACATCACCTTCGACTGCACCATCACAAACAAGGTCAAGCACTACGGTTTCGCATTTCTTACTGATAGGAGCAAGATTACTACCCTTCATGAAGTTGGCAGACTTCATCTTACCAGCGTCTTCGGGAGGATAAGATACCTTACCAGCGTAGCGGTTTTTACCAGCAAGCAACCAGTAAGGCATGTATGCTTCAACCTCCGCGACAAGTTTAGTATTACCCGTTGTTTCTTGAACAACATTAGTAATACGCGCGGCCAATGCTTCTGCTTCGTCAAGCGGCACTTGAATGAATGCTGAATCAGTAAAGCCGTAAAGCACATTGTATCCCATGTTAGTCGCAACTGTATCAAGCAGTGCGATACATCGTCGCCCTTCGGACAGTATTGTTTCTGCTATGTCAAGGTCAGCCCATCCAAAGCCAATGCTCGCTGTTGCCCCATATAGGCTCGCCATGACGCGCTTGACTGCGGCTTGAGTTGTGTTCCAAGCGGCTCTTACTTCTTTAGATTCCGCTTCACGCATACGCTTTTTACATAGCGCACGATATTCAAAGAGGTCGTCAACAACTTGAGGAAGTATGCCTTTCTGTGTTTGGTCCCAATAAGTTCCGTTCTCCATAGCAATGATTCCTTCACCGGGTCCATCTCTTTTTGTTTCATAAGAAAGATTGAACCCTGTCATCAATGATGGATACAACCCTTTGTAGTCAATAACGCATACATCTTCGTATATTCCGTTCTCTTTTAGAATAAACTCCGCACCTTGTAAGTCCGGCTTCTGCACATTAATGCGAGAAGGTGCAATCATGTCTGTCTTGCGACCAAGAAGACCGCGCATGAAGTTTGATACATTCGTTGATGATTGAATTGATACACCACAAAGGCGAACCATCTCAACAAAGAAGTCTGTAACATTACGCGCTTCATCAATACCACGGAGCAGAACTGTATCAAGCAAACAGTAGTCAACAAACTCGGACCAATATTCATACCAACC